>ERZ772935.9-NODE-9-length-130714-cov-12.103238_pt1 | contig 130714 bp, 116 predicted proteins | sample MGYA00511683_ERZ772935 | MGnify/ENA primary metagenome ERZ772935 (study PRJEB29015, sample SAMEA2738086) | human oral metagenome | biome: human oral; feature: human-associated habitat; material: saliva | place: China | collected 2228 ...
GGAGTAAGCAGAGCGCCTCGGGAGATTTCACGTGGGCTAAAAACTTCGTCCTCACCTAACAGGACAGGCAGTTCTGCCGATGCCTTCTGGGCAATAGCATCTGCGCCCTGCCCTGGCGTAGTCAGAAAGAGTTATTCGATGAAAAAGTTTCCATGTTCAAAGATATTACTTGAGACACCAAATCATTTGTATCAAAAAATACGATTATTCGATACTTATCGGTGCTTCCGTCAACATCTGGCAGCCAGCAGACAGAAATATTCGAATTGCGATAGTTTGAAGCGTAATAATCTTGGTCAAAGAAATGTTTAGCTTCAGCCCACTTCCCACTAGATAATTCAAATAGCTCTTTTAAGCAATTGCTGTTTTTATCCAACACAAAATCATCTAATAATAGATCCAGTTCAATTGCTGATTTATGCTCTTTATCCTGAGAAGCTTCCATGATCCCTTTTCCTGATGGTGCGAATAATATGAGCGTTTTCTTCTAGGGTTGCCCGTCTAAATTTTACCTGCGCGCAATGGCCCGGTTGCCCACCACCTGGTGTTGGTAACCAGCACCGGCACGCGCCCCATTCACTATGAGGAGATTCCGGTGATTAGCGTGTGTGGGCCGCGTCCGGTTCTGCGGCGGGGTGCGTTATTCTAGAAGGCATGGCGTCTGAAAAGTCGAGGGCGAGGTTCCTCACGAAGTTCGTGGCTGGTTTCATGGCTAACTGGCAGGTGATCGCGTCCGTTGTACTGCTTGGCGGCGGCGTGGTGGGGCTCGCGGCAACCTATGACGAGTACTGCCAGGTTACCGATCTGACCTATGCGCCCGCCGAGGTGCGTGAGGATCTGCTGCGGGGCGCATCCGCTACCGGGTACCGCCCGGGGATTCTTGCCGCGCAGCTTGAGACGGAGAGCCACTGGCAGGTGGGTGCTGTCTCTGACGCGCAGGCGCAGGGTATCGCCCAGTTTACCGATGCTGCGTGGGCGCAGTGGGGCCAGGGCGGGGATCGACGCGACCCGCACGATGCGATTGCTGCACAGTCCCGCTACCTGGTTGGGTTGAAGGAGCGTTTAGCTAAATACGCCGCGAATGATGATGAGCTGCTGGATCTGGTGCTGGCCGGGTATAACGCCGGGCCGGGCGCGGTTGAGGAGTATAAGGGTATCCCGCCGTACCCCGAGACGCAGAATTATGTGCAGAAGATCCGCAGCTTAGCGGACACTAAATACAAGCAGACCTGCACCCCTGACCGCCGGTTTAAACAGTCGCAGATTGTGCGTGCGGATGCACCGGCCCCTAGCTCGGCTGCTGCCACCCCGAATATATCCGCCCAGGCAGCAGGCCTGTACCGCAGATAACCAAGACGAAAATACCCTGGTAATTAAACCTTAAAGAAGCGGACAGAGGAATATTTAAATCGCAAAATGAGCAGCTAAACATGGGTGCTTGTCTCAAGTTATAGCTGAAGGAGTACGGTGTGAGAGAAATATTTGAAAAATATAGACTCCCTAAAGCTTATATAGATTTCCTGCATAAAAACAAAAACGGGATTTCACAAGCGCTATTCAATGCACAAGATTGTAAAAACTATGACGGAGGCGCATTTTATGACTTGTGGAATGAAGATATGCTTCTTGAGGAAACTTTTTCCGATGGCCCCAATTATCAAATCCCATTAAATATTATTGATGAGATAGTCATAGATTTTCATGAACCAAGTTTTTTCGATGAACAAATGGTTAAAAATATGTTTGCTATAGGCTTGTCGGATTCTGGGTTTTTATGTTTTAATCCGCACGATAATTCTCTTTGTGTTTTGCATTCCGATGGTTTTCTCACGACGATTGCCCCATCATTCGAATTTTTTATTAATAATATAAAAAGGTAGTGACCCCCTGCATAACCCTCAAATATAATATAGAAACGGTGCTTTAAATTAATAAGTACCAGCAATCAATAGGCAGAAATTGTACACACAACCAAAATATTAAATATATCTTGATTTATTTTATTTTAAACAGTATAATGGCAGTGTCTGTTGTATTTTTAAATTTATAACTTAGGTAAGGTAAATTTTAAGGCAATAATTGGTGAGGGGATGAGTATAGTGCACAAGGACAATCAAGGTAAGCAGTCACGGCGTCAGGAACTTCCACTATCGCTCTGGGTGTTTGCCCTAGCAACTTTCGTTTTAGCGCTCCCCCGTATTGGTGACGGCCGTATATTACCGATCGATCTCACGACTTCTTCTATTCTCGGCGCGGTTCTTATCGTCTGCGGGTTCTGGATGATGTACCGCGAACACAAGAAGTCTTCTGCGCAGAAAGATAACTCCCACAACCAGTAATTTTTCTACGAAAAAGCATGTCCCATGACTACTTTCTATGCCACGTCAAAGATGGCATACCCGAATACCACTACAACGTCTTAGACTCTAGCCACAACCACGCCATGTACGGAACCGACGGCAGGCGCAGCTTTGTAGTAGCCGCAGGATAGTCCTTCCCCCCCCCTTATTAGCCTCATATATAAACCTCCAGATTTTATCCACACTCCCAGAAGTCTTATGGATACCAGCAAGATCACACATTACATTCGTCAGCATGCAAAAGATAGACTGACCCTCACCAGCATTGCTAAAGCCTGCGGGTACAGCCCGTACTATCTCTCACGTCGGTTTAGGCAGGTGAGGGGATACACCATTAAGCAGTATGTTGAGGTGTTGAAAATTCAGTGCGGTATTGAGAGGCTTCTGGACCGTTCCTCGCCCGTTAGTACCGTAACAACTAGCGCTATTACTGCCGGGTACAGTAGCTTAACGTCCTTCTCCCGCACCTTCAAACAGCATACGGGTAGCTCGCCTCGCGATTATCGCCGGGAGTCTTTTAAAGCCCGGAGCGTGCTCTTGGGGCTGTGCGGTCGCACCGCCCAGTTTGAACACCGTCAAAGCGCCGTCATAACACCGCATCAGCTGACGGTGCGCGCAGTGTACCCACCAGATTACCGCAGCGATATTACGTTTATGGGGTTGTTTCCTACTGCGATTCCTAAGGGAGAGCCGGTTATTGGGGTGGCGGTGGTTGGTTCTGCGGAATACACCTTCACGAATATTCCACCCGGAACCTACTACCTGCTGGCGTGCGAGGTGCGTTTCGGGGTGCATCCGCTAAAGGCGCTGAGCCAGAATTACCGCGCTAAAGCAGACTCCTCAATAACATTTGATGCGGTGACAACACCTGAGCCGGTTCACCTGATGATGCGCCTACCTCTGCCCGAAGACCCGCCTATCACCATGAATTTTCCGGTGTTGCTGGCACGTTACCTGCTGTCATCCCGCAAGAGTCAATAAGTGCGCAATTGAAGATAAGCAAAGGGCAGCGTGGCTTTGCTACCGTGAAATTATTGTCCCCATCATCCGAAATCAGGAGAATTTCACATGGCACAGATGAATGTTTATCTTTCAAACCACCACGGAACCACCCGTGAAGCTTTCGACTTCTATGAGAAGCTTTTTGGGGCGCAGCGAGATGGCCTTATCCGCTACCGGGACATGGCAGACGCGCTCAAGAGCGCTGGGATGTATAAGGAAGAATGGGGTGAGAAGATCGCCCACACCGCTATAAAGTTTAATAACATGACTCTCATGGGCTCGGATGTTATGCACGAGGAAGCACCCGAAGGCGCACCAGCAAGTTTTCTGGTCTATTCGGCTGATTCTGTGCCCGATGCGGATCGCGTTTTTGCAGCGCTTTCAGAGGGCGGAACCGTACTTTACCCGCTTGAGAAGCAGGTGTGGGAAGCATACGACGGGCGCTGCATCGACCGGTTCGGCACCGCCTGGGAAGTCATGTACGAAGGGCAGGATCTGTAGGGTTCACCCTCTCCTACTGCGGTGAGTACTGTTATTGTTCTTTCACCACAGCTTATTGAAACAACCAGGCAGCCGCAGATTCTCCACCATATAGCCAGTTTTACATTGTTTTTATTTTTCAGGGTAATAATTAAGTATTTATTGGAGCTGCCCTCCGATAATAAAGCTCCTCCTCTGTATTCCCCTGACGATCTAATAAATAGGTGCGCGCATAAGAGCGGAAAGAGCGCATATTTCGGGTGCATTTTTTATCCCGAAATATGCGCTCTTACAATGTAGGATTACATACACAGAGGGTTCGGCACCGGATATTACTTCATTGAGTTACAGTGCCTGTGCCTCAAAGGTGAGGCACCTTCTTAAATGTAGGCTTAGGGGTAGTAGCCTGCATGGACAATCACGTTGGTACGTCCAAAGAACAGGTCGCGGTACAGGCCGAAGAAGGAGAAGCCGTTCGTGGCCTCCTCAAACGAGCCAAGCTCGCGGATATCAGCATTGATGTACTGCATGGTAAAACTCCTATCCCTAGGATTTCCTTGCCAGGGTACGCCCTTTTACAGGGAGAACTGGAAGAAGAGACGGCCAGCAAAAATGTCACGGTAGGCCCCAAACCAGAGACCGCTCGTGGTCTCCTCGAATGAGCCAACCTTACGGATATCAGCCTTGGTGTACTGCATATAGAGACTCCTATCTCTAGGGTGTTCCTAAGAGTGGTGTACCCTCAGGCCGGATTATCAATCCGATAGTCCCCATCCTAGGTGAGGTTAAATTTTTAATCCATAATTTTTTAAAAAAATTTAAATTTTTTTGTAAATAATTTCGTATGTAAAATTTCAGTTATGCACTTTTACTTATCAAGGAATATCGTAAATCCTTGCTATAGCAGAGAAATAAAGCCACATTCTCAATATCTGCTGTTCTCTAAAATACGCGGCACTGCGATATATAGTTTTATAAGTATATTAAATGCTCTCCGGGTACCATCATCGCCTGTAGTAGAATAGTGGGCGTGCTCGCTGTGAGAGCACCCACAAACTTGGGCTACCGCCCGCCTATGACGGACAGTAGCCCAAGTGTTTAGGTGTGCCTAGACATGTTGCTGAGAGATGCTAGCTAACCATTCTTTCTGCACAACATATCTAAGCGGGGTAGTCACCTACCTAGTGGGTGGCTACCACGCCTCGGTGGATGCACTGGCTGCGCACCCCACCACCTCACGGGCCGGAAGCTGAACTGAAGCTGACAAAACGGCTTAGGGCATACCGTCTGCCAAGTCTTCAATATCACCCACTAGACTCTGCTACCTAAAAGATCACTGTTGTTCTGGGGATTCTCTCTACTCTCCTTTCTAAACCTGTTCCCCTGCCTATTGGGTCAACAGGGAAATATCGGTGATAACCAGAGACACCGCTTTCCGGACTAGTGGTGTTTCCAGCGAATAGGGCCAATAGGTGCGTTCACCCGACCGCTTTGAGAACCTCGTCGCGGCCCCTTAGGGATACCAGGAACAGCAATTTATCCCCTCAGATCCCGCCCATGCAGGGACACAGGTGGGATGGGATCCCGCGGTTAACCCTATTCTTCTTGTTTCGGGGGTGAACACAGCACAGGCGGCGCCCGCCCCCGATCTTTATCTTGCGCCACCGGCGCGGTGCAGTAACCGTGTGAGCGGGTCACTGTGCCTATGTGATGCGTGGTGTACATCGTTTCTCACCTCCCTTATCCTGCTGCTGGTTATTTACTGACGTTACTGGGCTGTACTGGTGCGGCCTATGGTCGTGTACTGGCGCGCCGTAAGGAGCAGGCGGGAGCAAGGGCATTATCCGCCGATTCTCTGCTGCAGGGTGAGGTAGAATTCAGTGCCTTCCAGCCGCAGCGGCTATGCAACGAAAGGGGCTCTAGACTGGGGGTTTTATATGCCCCGATCTGTCCCGGGGAGCTGCCTGCTTGGCCGTTGCTCATGCACGCTGCCTCGCGTGGGCAGTCGCTGCGGGTAGTTAACACGCTCAAAGGGGCAGTAAGTGTTTGGGGACAGGCGGACAGGCGGGGATTATTCCCTGTTACAGGCAGAAAAAATACGTGGGGAACCCCTCTATGAAGTAAGAAGAGATGGCGGGCACGGCACAGGCTGTTGGGGTTTGGTTTTGTCAAGGCATTGAGATACACGAGAGCAACCCCTAACAACTATTCTAGACATATAACCGGAAGACTTTAAACCTCAACTTGAGGCACAGATTTTCCTAAACCCGCTATTCGACTGTAGAGGATATCTGCGCGATTAACCAACCCCAACTAGACAAATACCAGATTGTGAAAATTTTTCCGTTGCATTACTAAAGCACACTCAAAAATATCAAAATACAAACTAGTGTTTAAATTTTACGGGTAAATATTTAAAATCTGGCGGCGAATTATTGCTTGCGCGGTACAGTTTTCAGGCTGTTTAGCCACTAAATTATTGGCCCCCTGACCCCAATCTCGAAGGGAAAAACAACCTAGCATATTTGAAAACGACACTCAATGCTCACTCTGTGGGTCAGGGTGAAAAAATTAAAAAATATTAAAGAAAAAGTGCTCTATTTTTTAGATATTCGGTCTGCATCTGTCCACAATATGACACAGGTTTTTGAGTGGTACAGCCCAATCTGCACCACTGCGTCGCTGCCCAGGGGTGGCGTACAGTCATACGTCCTACGCAAGGAAGATAACCACGGGTAGCCCGCCCCCTTCGCAATTGCTCGAAGACTGCTTAAGCCCTACCCAAACACCACCCGGACCGTCGAGTAGCCCGAGATCGGGTAGGTGGCGTTCTCGGTGGCGGGCACGTCAGACTCGTCACCTGGAACAATGCTCTCGGTCGCTTTCAGCAGCTCCTCCATGAGCAGGCGCAGCTCCAAACGGGCCAGCGGCGCACCCGGGCAGACGTGAATACCGTCGCCATACACCAGGTTGCGGGACTGGTCACGATGCGGGTTATAGGCGAGCGCATCCTCGAACGCGTCCTCGTCACGGTTGGCACTCGACCAGTTAATCGTCACCCGCGAATTCGCCGGGATAGCACGCCCGCCCAGCACGGTATCCTCGGTAGTCACGCGGCGGTTCGTCACCAGCGGGTCTTCAAGACGCATAATCTCTTCAACCGCGGCGGCGATTTCCGTATGCCCCTCCCCCAGTGACTCACGCAGCCGCGCCTGCTCCTGCGGGTTGCGCGCCAAAAAGTTCACGATAATCCCGGCGCACGCCGAAACGGTCGAAAGCTCCCCCACCGTCCAGTTACGGATCAGGCTCACAATCTCTTCATCGGTCATGGTGCGCGGCTTGTGGCCGGGCAGCTGCACGGTGTCGGTCAGCAGCTCGGCGGTCACATCCTGCGGGTTCCCGGCGGCAGCCTGTTCGCGGCGCGCATCCAGAAGCTCACGAATATAGGTGTCAAACTCAAGGGCGACCTTGCCGATCTGTTCGCGGTCGCGGCGCAGCGTAGCCTCGCGGTTTTTCTCAATCCACTCGATCAGCGGCTTCTCAAGGCTTGCGGGCCAGCCCATGAACGCGTTCTGGATGCGCATCGCATAAGCCTGCGCGAACCCATCCATCACATTAACCTCGGTGCCGCGCGGCAGATCAGCCACCAGGTTCTTGACGACCTCACGGATTTTCGGCTCGAACTCCCTCAGGCGTTCGGGGGTGAAGTATTTGTCGTTCACGGCGCGGAACGTTGTGTGTTCTGGCGCATCCATACCGTTCGGCACGGCAATATGCCTCGTCGAGACGACATTCGAGTAAATGTCGGGATGATCGAGCACATGCTGCACATCAGCGTTCTTGAACACGGAGTAGCCCATGAACTCGTCGTGCGCTACGGGGCAGCGACGGCGCATCTCGTCATAAGCGGCTACCTGGTTCTTCTGAACCTTTTCGCTGCGCAAATCCCAGTCATTTTTCTCGGTGTTGGTCACTTCTTTGCCCCTGATTCAGTTGTTATGTTTGGCTCGTCGGGTGGGTGGATGCGCGCCATGGGTGTGTGCCGAGAGCCTGCGCGCGTTTGTTTCGGCGTAGCGCCGTCTTATTTGACGGTAGCACTTAACCGCCTGCCCCGCAGGATAGGAGTGCCTTTGCTGGGGTCAGCAAAAACATAGAACTGTTGCTGGTTTAGTTCCTCAGGTAGTCACATGCTGTATGTTTGCAGATTGAACATATGCGTACAGTAAAGTTAGAAATGCCCTTTCTGCAGGGTAATCCCACAGCCACTTTGCGAAGAATATCCTGTGGAGATTCCCAGGGCGGAAAGGCGGTGGGATACGATGTCTTTCTACGACTACGTAGAAACGGCCCAAGCGCTCTTGGTAAGTTTTGCCCTTACCGATGGAGCTGCTCAAGCCGTCTCGTACATCATGAGCTTTGCTTCAAGCCTCATTAAGCTTCTGAAGTAGTGCTCTACCTACCAGGAAGGCTCAGTAGTTGCCGCTGCTGAGTCTTCCGCTGTACGCAGGTAACTTTGCGAAGATATGTTAAGACTAACACAAGCATTCTCTATCAATAACATTACCTTGAGTAGGACATATGACTGGTCTAGACCCCGTAGAAGAATACGAAGAGCTACTTGATATTGAGGCTCTGCGTAAAGCCCGTGCCGAGGATGATGGTTATCGCATCTCTCTTGAAGACTTTCTACAACAGAATCCGTAAACCGTATCCAGCGGCCTTATTTATCCATGAGCAGGTGGTTTTTGGTACGAGCAGGTCGGAAAATCCTACCTGCTCGCGAGCTAAGAGGGGGTGCCGTCTAACGGGTAGCCGCAAACGGGTAGGCGGCGCCCGAGATAACGCCCGCCTCCACGTCTTCCAGGGTTTTGCCGCGGGTCTCGGGCAGGTTACGCCACATGAGCACGGCAATCAGCACGTTCACCACCATGAACCCGAAGAAGGATCCAGTCAGCCCCAGTGCACCCAAAATAACCGGGAATACGAGGGACAGCAGGCCGTTCATCATCCACCCGCAAAATGCGGAAAGGCCCATGCCGACCGCCCGCACCCGAAGCGGGAACAGCTCGCTCATCAGCACCCACGTCGAAACGTTCAGGCAGGTCTGCATCGACCCCACGAACCCAACCACAAGCGCCAGAATAATATAAGGGCGCGCGGGGCTGCCCTCCGGCAGGAGCATAGACGCCACCCCGATCAGCAGGTGGAAAAACGCGGTCAGCGAATACCCCGTAATCACCATCGTGCGGCGGTTCACGCGCTCCATCATGCGCAGCGAAAAGATCGAGCCGACCACGGCAATAGCACCCGGGGCAATATTCGCAATGAGCGCCGAACCCTCGTCAAACCCGGCCTCTTTGAGCACCTTAATGCCGTAGTACATGATGGAGTTAATACCGGTGAGCTGCTGCCCGGCACCCACCAAAATACCGACCAGCAGAATCCGCACAAACCATTTTTCACGCAGGATTTTACCCGTGCTGCCCTTAGTCCCCGCGCCGATTTGGGTGCGCGTTTCCTCAAGTGAACGCGCAATGTCTGCGATTTCGGCGTCAGCACGTTCGGCGGGGCGGATGCGCCGCATAATGGTGCGCGCATCCTCGGTGCGCCCCTGCGCGATAAGCCAGCGTGGGGATTCGGGCATGCGCAGCATACCGATGAAAAGCGCGAGCGCAGGCAGAGCGCAGACGGCGAACATCCACCGCCATACACTGTCGTGCTCGCCCCAGAGGTTACCGATGATGGCGTTCACGATGAACGCGGCTAACTGCCCGCCGACAACCATGAGCTCGTTACGCCCGGAGAGTGAGCCTCGAATTTCGTAGGGTGCAAGTTCGGCGAGGAAAACAGGAACGACTGCGGACGCGCCTCCCACAGCGAGCCCGAGCATCGTGCGGCCCATCAACAGTACAGCAATGCTGGGGGTGAAGACGCATGCAAGCGCGCCCGCGATGAAGAGGATTGAGAGTCCGATGATGGTTTTGCGTCGCCCGATGGCATCTGAGATGCGCCCGGTGACCATGGCCCCGAGGGCGGCGGCGAAGGCGAGAGAGCCTGTGACCCAGCCTTGAATGGTGTTGCCCATGCCAAGTTCGCGGCTCATGGGGTCAAGGGCACCGTTGATAACGCCGGTGTCGTACCCGAAGAGGAGCCCGCCGAAGGTTGCCACCAGTGCGATAACGCCCAAGCGGCGGGTGTGTGCGCCCTGCCCGAGCGGGGGTAGTGTGCTGGCGCGGTTCGGCGGCTCAGTGGTGATGCTCATGCGGGTAGTCTTGTCTCTCATGCGGTCGGGTGTTCTGTGTTTTTGTGTGGTGCAGGGGTTTAACGCCCGCCCCGGCGGCAGTATTCCCGTTCAGCAATATCTGTGGTGAAGGTTGTGTTAGAAAAGCGCGATGGGCTCGGGGGCGGGGAAAATCTCGTTGAGCCGCGCCAGTTCGTCGTCGTTGAACCGCACACTTGCGGCCTGCGCGTTTGCGCGTACCTGGTCGGGGGTGGTTGCCCCGGCGATCACGCTGGCAACGGGGTTCTGCTGTTTGAGCCAAGAGATGGATGCTTGAACCTCAGAGATCCCCAGATCGGCGCAGAATTCGCGGTAGGCGTCGAGTTGTTCCCAGTCGGCTTGCGCGAGTACCTGCGCTTTGGAGTGCGACAGGCGTGACCCTGCAGGGATGCTGTCGCGGCGGTATTTTCCGGTCAAAAGCCCGTTAGCGAGCGGGAAATACGGAAGCACCCCGAGCCCGAAATGGCGGGCGGCAGGAAGAATTTCGAGTTCGGCACGGCGATCCAGCAGGTTGTAGTGGTTTTCGGCGGCAATAAACCGCTCAGTGCCGAGTTCGCGGGCGAGATGCTCGGCGTGGGCAAGCTGCCACCCCGCAAAGTTGGAGTGCCCCAGGTAACGCACCTTTCCGCTGGTCACGAGCGTATCAAGAGCAGATAGGGTCTCTTCCAGCGGGGTGTTCGGGTCGGGGCTGTGGTAGAAATACAGGTCAATGTACTCGGTTCCCAGGCGGCGCAGTGAACCTTCGACGGCACGCATGATGTATCGGCGTGAGCCGCGCGCATCCCAGTCGTTGCCGTTGAGGGTACCGGTGGGAAGCCCGAATTTGGTGACGATGATCAGGTCATCGCGGTTGAGGTTGAGTTCGCGCATCGCGGTACCGAACATGGTTTCTGACAGCCCGGGTTCGGCACCGTACAGGTCAGCGATATCGAAGAAGCCGATGCCCGCCTCGACTGCGGCAGCGATAACGGCGTTGGTGCCTTCCTGAGTTTGGGTGGGGGTGCCGGGGCGTCCCAGGTTGTTGCAGCCGATACCGACGGAGGGCACGACCAGCCCGGAGTTACCCAGGCGTGCAGATGCGGGAGATTCGATGCGTTCCATACATTTACTCTACCGTGTTTGACAGGACGTGGTCGCAACATGACGTTCACGGCGCTCTGCGATTCTTTCGCAGGCAGATAGTTTTGTGACGAGCAGATAACATTCCGCTATCTGCTCGTCGAAATATTATCTACTCGCGGCCAAATCAGGTGGAGGCTTCAATACGCTAGTCCAAACTGCCGCGAACCTATATGACGTATTGTTTCGCCGCATCCCGCAATATTACGCGGTTATGACCGTCCAGTGACATGTGCCGACATATTCTTGCTGGCACCGCGCATCCTGCCTAAAGTAGGAGTGTTATCTATCCAGAGCGACCGAGAGATCTGGCTCTTCGACGTCGCAGCAACCTCGCCAGCCTCCACCCCACGGGGTGGGCGGACAAGGTGCTCCCGCCAGAACCGATAGAAGTGAATTCCCTTCGCATTGTGCATAAAGAATTCGGCGTACCTTCGGGCACGCTTCTATCGGGTGAACACGAAGGAATGAAAATGACGACAGTTCACCCGGCTCTCTCCTACGAGCTGTATCCGCCACGGTCGCACGCAAGCTGCGAGTCCCTGCTCAAAACCATTACCGAGCTTGAACAAACCAACCCGGATTACGTGTCCGTCACCTATTCGGGCGATGCGCAGCGCCGCCAAAAGACGCTGGCTCTGCTCGATCACCTGGTGCATGAAACATCGCTGAACCCGCTGGCGCATCTCATCTGCGTGGGGCATTCCGTGGCTGATTTGGAACGCTCGGTTCGTCTGATTCTGGGGCTTGGGGTGCGCGGTTTCTTGGCGCTGCGCGGCGATATTCCACCCGAAAACACGCGCCCGCTTGAGCTGCCTTTTGCCCGTTACCTGGTGGAGCTGATTCGCAGGGTGGAACGTGAGGATTTCGCGCATCTTGCCGCGGGGAAGGTGTCGATTGGGGTTGCGGCGTACCCGCATAAGCACCCCGAGTCTTCCTCGCTTCTTCAAGACATTGAGATTCTGCTTTCAAAGCAGCGTGCCGGGGCGGATTTCGCCATCACCCAGGTTTTCTTTGAGACCGAGCGCTATTCGGGGTTGGTGGATGCTGCGCGCCTTGCCGGGGTGGAGATGCCCATTATCCCCGGTATTATGCCCGTTACCTCGCTGGCTCGGCTGACGAAGCTGTGCGAGCTTGCCGGACTTGAAGTACCGCGCGAGCTGGCGCATCGCCTGGAAACCGCGAGTGAGCCGCGCGAGATGCACCGCATCGGCGTGGAACATGCGCTCGACCAATGTCGCAAGGTGCTTGATGCTGGCGCCCCCGGCCTGCATTTCTTCACATTTAACGAGCATGAGGCTGTGCTGGACGTCCTCGAAGAACTCGACGTTCCGCGCTACTCGAACCGTTTCAAACTCCCCCTAAGCGATCTTCAATACCTCTAAACTCCACTTTTATTTGACACCCTCCCACAGTAAGGAACTAGGATGACCCACACCCCATTCCCCGCAGCAACCATCGTCGGTTACCCCCGCGTGGGCCGTTTCCGTGAGCTGAAGAAGGCACAGGAAGCGTTCTGGAAAGGCAAAATCACGCAGGATGAACTGCGCCAGGCGGCCGCAGATGTGCAGCGCACCTACTATGGCCGTGTGATCAAGCGCGGTCTTAGCGCCACCGATTCGTCTATTCCGGCGACTTTCTCGTACTACGATCAGGTGCTCGACGCCGTGCGCCTTTTCACCCTCGTGCCCAAGCGTCTTGCCGACGCCAAGGATGCGCGCGGCCTGCTCGATCTGCCTGGATACTTTGCTCTAGCACGCGGCACCGAGACGCTGCCTCCGCTGGAGATGACGAAATGGTTCGATACGAACTACCACTACTTGGTGCCCGAGATCGGTCCGGATACCGAGATCACGCTGAATCTTGAGGCTATTGACGAGCAGCTTGAAGTCGCCAAGGAACATGGGGTGACGGTGCGCCCGCAGCTGGTCGGCCCGCTCACCCTGCTTCTCGGGGCGAAAGCCGAACAGGGTTCGCCCGAAGGGTTCACACCGCTGGATCGCCTGGACGATTTCGTGAAAGCCTACCAGCAAGTGCTCGCCGAGCTGGCGGCACGCGGCGTGCAGTGGGTGCAGCTCGACGAACCCGGCCTGACCGTAGACCGCGACATTCCCAACGCCAAAATCGCCGAATTGGCGCGTACAACTTACACCGCGTTGGCAGCCGAAACGAACCGCCCCGCAATCCTGGTGACAAGCCCCTACGGCAACCTGCGCGAGAACCTGCCCGCACTGTTAGACACCGGTATTGAGGCGCTGCATCTCGACCTGGTTTCTACGCTCTACGATGCCGAGGCGCTGACCGCCTTCAAAGACTCCGGCGTAACCCTGGTGGCGGGTGCCATTAACGGGCGCAATATTTGGCGCGCCGACCTGCGAGCGCTCCTGCACGCACTCCAGAACATTAACGGCGGTGCGGTGGCGGTTGCGTCCTCAACCTCGCTACAGCATGTGCCGCACGATCTCGACCTTGAAGACCCTGCCGATGTGCCCGTAGACGGTCTGGCTTTTGCCGACCAGAAAGTCGCCGAGATCGTGACTCTTGCCCGCGGTCTTGCCGACGGTGAGTCTGCGGTTGAGGCAGAGTTGAAGACCGCCGACGAAGCGCTGGCACGTTTCACAGCGGATCCGCGTAAGCAGAATGCGGCAATCCGTGAGCGTGCCGCATCCGTGAAACCGCAGGATTTTGAGCGTCCCGAACTGAAAATCCGCCGGGATGCCCAAGCCGATCTGAATCTGCCGAAGCTGCCGACCACAACCATTGGTTCGTTCCCGCAGACCGGCGATATTCGCCGCCACCGTGCAGAGGCGCGTGCTGGTAAAATCACGCAGCAGCAACTTGACGAGTTCCTGCGTGAAGAGATCACCTCAGTTATTAAACTCCAAGAAGATTTGGGCCTGGATGTGCTCGTGCACGGTGAGGCCGAACGTAACGACATGGTGCAGTACTTCGCCGAAAACTTCGATGGTTTCGCCACGACGAAGCACGGCTGGGTGCAGTCCTATGGTTCACGCTGCACCCGCCCATCGGTGCTGTTCGGCGATGTGAAACGCTCGGGTGACGGGCTGCGCGGCGAGGCCGTGACCGTGCCCTGGATTTCCTACGCCCAGTCGCTCACCGATCGTCCCGTTAAGGGCATGCTGACCGGCCCGGTGACTATTCTGGCTTGGTCGTTCGTGCGTGATGACCAGCCGCGCGAGGAAACCGCGAATCAGGTTGCATTGGCGCTCGCCGACGAAATCGCCGATTTGGAAGAGGCGGGCATCCGCATTATTCAGGTGGATGAACCGGCACTGCGTGAGCTTCTGCCACTGCGCCGTGATGAGCAGCCCGCGTACCTGAAGTGGTCGGTGAATGCGTTCCGCCTGGCGACGAGTGCGGTCGAGGATAAAACTCAAGTTCACACCCACCTGTGCTACTCGGAGTTCAACGAGATTATTGATTCGATTAATGCCCTGAATGCGGATGTGACCAGTATTGAGGCGGCGCGCTCGCATATGGAGCTACTGGCGGATATTCCCGAAAGCTATGTTTCGGGGCTGGGCCCGGGCGTGTGGGATATTCACTCGCCGCGTGTGCCTTCGCAGTCCGAGGTTGAGGAGCTGATCCGTGCCGCGATTGGGTACGGAACCATCTCTGACCTGTGGGTTAACCCGGATTGCGGTTTGAAGACCCGCGACTACGAGGAGACAAAGAGGACGCTGGAGAACGTGGTGGCCGCCGCGAAGAAGGTTCGGGCGAGCCTGTAGTACTCTGGCGCGGAGCCTCTCCCCTACCCCTATAAAGTGCCTTAATTACAGGCTTAAACAATCACAATAATTCCGCGAGCAGATGGTTTTTGATACGAGCAGGTAGGATTTTCCTACCTTATCGGCAAAATCCTACCTGCTCGCGGTTGCCTTTAAGGGGCAAAGGGTGCCAACGTTCACCGAATTACGCCCCTGAGGGAATATGCCGAAGAGGTGTTATCTTCAAGGTTATCGCGCCATAAAGCCCCTAGAATGGGGTCATGGATAACACGAAAAAATCAGGTATTGTCACCGAATGGGTCGATTCAAACGTCAAACCGGGCGATGATTTCTTCCGCCACGTGAACGGCCGCTGGCTCGATACCTATGAAATTCCCGCCGACCGTTCCAAAGACGGCGGGCTGTACACCCTGCGAGATGACGCCGAGAAGCATGTGCGTGAAATCATTGAGCGCGTCGCAAAAGAACAGCCTGCTTCCCGTATTGGTGCACTGTACAACTCGTTCATGGACACCAAGAAAATTGAGGCGGATGGCCTGGACCCGCTGCTGAAAGAGGTCGCCCCCATCCTGAACGCGCAGACCCCGCAGCAGCTGGCGGTCACCCTGGCACTGCTCTCACGCGCGGGTATTTCGCAGCTGATCGGCTGGTACACGAGTATCGATTCGAAGGACCCGCAGAAATACACGTTCTATATGACCCAGTCGGGCCTGAACCTGCCGGATGAGGCGTACTACCGTGAGGAGAAGTACGAGCAGGTGTGCTCCGCCTATATTGAGCATATTGCGCGTGTTTTTGAGCTGACTGGCTTGGCGGAGGGGTTCAGCCTCACCCCGGCGGAGGCGGCGAAACTGATTTTTGCGCATGAGGCCGAGATCGCCGCCCACCACTGGGATGTGGTCGCTAACCGCGACGCTGAGGCGCGGTACAACCCGGTGGATGCGGCTGAGCTTGAGGAGAAGTTCCCCGGGTTCCAGTTCTCGCACTGGCTGCGGGCGCTTGGTGCTGACCCCGACAGCATGGGCAAGGTGGTGGTGTCCCAGCCGTCGTTCTTTGAGGGTGTGGCGCGCCTGTGGGAGCAGACGCCGCTGCTGACGTGGAAGCTGTGGGCGGTGTGGAATGCTGTGCATTCGCGGGCACCGTTTATGTATGACGAGCTGGTGCAGGCGAATTTCGATTTTTACGGCCGCACCCTTTCGGGTACGGAGAAGCTGCGCGATAGGTGGAAACGCGGCGTGGGCACGGTTGAGAAGGCTCTCGATCAGGAGGTCGGCAAGGAGTATGTGGCGGTGCATTTCCCGCCGGAGCATAAGGCGAAGATGCTCAAACTGGTGGATAACCTGCTGGAGGCATACCGCCGCTCGATCACGAACCTGGAGTGGATGACCGAGGCCACCCGGGCGAAGGCCCTGGAGAAGCTGTCCATGTTCGTGACGAAAATCGGTTACCCGGATGAGTGGCGTGACTACTCGAAACTTGAGCTGGTTGAGGGTGATTTGTTCGAGAATTTGCGCCGCGCCTCCGCCTTTGACTGTGATTTTATGCTGGAACGCAATGGCCAGCCGGTGGATAAGAATGAGTGGCTGATGTCGCCGCAGACGGTAAACGCTTACTATATGCCCCCGGCGAATGAGATCGTGTTCCCGGCCGCTATTTTGCGCCCGCCGTTCTTTGACCCGGAGGCCGACGATGCAGCAAACTACGGTGGTATTGGTATGGTGATTGGGCACGAGATCGGCCACGGTTTTGATGATAAGGGCTCACGCTATGACGGCACGGGGGCACTGAATAACTGGTGGACCGATGAGGACTATGAGGAGTTCAATAAGCGCACGCACGCCCTGGTTGAGCAGTATAACGCGTACACCCCGGTGGGTCTTGACCCGGAAAAGTTCCGGGTAAACGGTGAGCTGACGCTGGGTGAGAATATTGGTGACTTGGCGGGACTGTCGATTGCGATTGAGGCGTATAAGATCGCCCTTGAGCAGCAGGGTATTAATTCGCTGGAGGACGCGCCGGTGCTTGATGGGATGAGCGCGGCGCAGCGTCTGCTGTGGTCCACGGCCCAGGGCTGGCGCACAAAATCCCGCCCGCAGCACGCGGAGATGATGATTTCGGTGGATCCGCACTCCCCCGATGAGTTCCGGGTGAACGGCACGGTACGCAATATTGACGAGTTCTACACGGCTTTCGGTGTTACTGAGGGCGATCAGCTGTACCTGCCGCCTGAGGAGCGGGTGCGCATCTGGCTGTAGCGCCCTGCGCCTTTGGCAGAATCTTTAGCAGACCCACAAACCTGCGGGCAGGGGGTATCGGTTCAAGCAGCGGATATTTTCTCCTCTGTTAGAACACATATCCTCTGCTCGCGGCCTCAGGGGCTAGATGTTAGGTCGTGCGGCGGGTCCACTTGGTGAGGGTAAGACCCGCTGTAACAGCTATGAGGGATGCGGCACACACTATGGCGTAGAGCCCGGTATCAGCCCACACACTCACATGTGAGAACAACAGGCTGCCTAATGCGGTGAAGAGTGCAGTTGCCAGGAAAATAACCGACATAACTTTCCCAATATGTTTGGGGGTACTGTTCTTCTGCACATCACTATATAGTCGAATATTGTAAATAACTATAATTCCTGCGCTTATAAATAATGCACAAAATACACTAATAATTCCGGGAATGATAGCTATACAGTACGCGCAGCACATCAGAAATAGTAGAGTATTTGGGTGAGCTTTTGCCCCGAGACTGGGCGTTTTATGAATAATAGCGGATGCAGCCACAGCACCCAGCGCCGAGACAAACATGCCCAACCCATACATGTTTGAGTCCATCCCCAGGTGCGCCACTCGCCCCAGCAGCAGATACAGAGTGGAGGCTGGCTCCCCACACGTTAATGACCGTAATGTAGAGTACCTCGCGTCTAAGATATGCTGAAGAGGCTATATATGCTAGTCCATCACTTAAATCATGGGTTATTCGAGGTTTTTCTTCCTTCACCTCAGCACGAGACACACGCCGCCCCGAAGGCAAATACAGAGTGATTACCAAAGAGAGCATGAAAGAGACAAAATTGACAATCAGCGCAGCTTCAAGAGCATCAGCTGTCTGTTGCGCCAGGATAGCTGCACCCACTAGCGGGCCCGCCGAACGCGATAATTCCCCTACCACCGAATAAACACTATTGTATTTTTCAAACTCTTGAGTATGGAATATTTCAGGAATGATAGCCCGGCTGGTGGGCGCATATATTGTTGCGATAAGCGACAACCATGCCGAAAGAATGAGCACAATAAAAACACTTGCGTGCCTGTCAAGATATATCGATAATACGGCGGCGACTATACAGAAAATACTGTTTATAATGTCATAGACGATAAGCAGTGTTTTCTTATTGTATCTGTCAATAATCGTGAACCCCAGAATACTGGCAAGAAGCACCCCTGCCCCATTGAGTGCGTTCATCAGCCCCACCATCTGATTACCTGCATGTTGGCTCACGTACCATGCGACCACCACAGTATAGGCGATCGACCCTACTCGGGAGAGGGCGGTGGCAGGAATAAGGTTGTGTGCCCTGCTGTATCTATTGACCACCTGGTTTATCACCGTTTCATCATTACCCATACGGCGCGGCTTCTAGCTCGCAGTGTTAGATTTTCACATCCTTCGCGGGTGCATAAGAGTGCATCTATACCTTGTTCGTGCCGCTGGTTGCGGAGGAGAAGAACAAGGCGTCAGTGCTGATGACCCACTTGTTGTCTTTGTAGGTTAGATGCATCTCTGCGTCATCGGTTATTTCCCGCTTGTCACTGGAAATATCTCGCGCACGGCCATCTGACACAGCGAACTCCCCGATAGTGATTTTCGTTGTGCAAGGCCACATGTATGTGTCGTCTTTTTTCGTGGGCAGGGGATCTTTAAGGATGAAAACGCACTTGGATTCCCCCACCCATGCCTTGGTGAAGGGTTTCCCAAAATACTCGTACACGCCCTTTTTGCCTGCCTCCTCCATGTTCACCTGCTGAATACAGGTGTCTTCCCCAGTGTTTATGGCGTAGGTGAGGGCGGCCGCATAATGCCCGAGGGCGGAGTAGATTCCCGCAACGGTTTTATTGTCGATGTTGGTGGGTTTGACGGGTTTAGGCGTGTTCTTGGCGCGGTGCTTTCGGGTGGCGGGTTCGTAGGTTCCCGCGGAGGTGTCGTAGCTGTCGAACTTGATCTCGCCTGAGTAGTCTCCCCTCATGTCTGTGAGCTGGGCTGAGGAGGTGCAGGCCCCTAACGCGGTGGCACCTGTTGCGGCGATCCCCGTGAGCACGGCGCGGCGGGTCACGGCGGAAGTTCGGGTTAATGCGGAAGTCATAGGGTCATCGTTCCTTTTGCGGTCGATGGTCGGTTCTTCATTCATCATATCGACCGCCGGGGAACATCTAAAGACCCCACCGCCTTCACTGTGGTGCAGGTAACCAGTATTATGGCTTGTGAATCATCTGTAACACTCGTAAGCTGTTCTACTTTGCGCGGGGCACAGGAGAAATAGGGCACCGGGTCCTGTGGGGGCGAGCGCGGCAGCAGCCTTGTGCTGGCACCCTAGACGCGGGAGGTGCCCCCTGCACCGGGCGATGAGGAGCTGTCGTTGGGCAGGGTATCAAAGACCCACCGCTCGTCCTTGTACCGGGCAACAATATCCATGGGGAACTCATGTGACCGTTCTGATTCTGGGACTTCTTCCACTGAACGATTCTTCACCCGGAAGGGGCCGATTTTAAGAGTGAGCAGAGCTGGCCACGTGTAGGTATCGCCGTCTTGCCGGGGTGTAGCCTCTTTAAGACTAATGATCAGTGTGGGGTCAGCAAGCCAGGTGGAGCCACTCACACGGCCTATAGCTCTTGTCAGAGAGGCTTTATCTTCGCTGCTTAATGCGCTTTTTCCAACACATTCCGCGTCGCCGCTGTTGAACCCGTAGATGTAGGCGGCAGCCAAGTAGGCAATATTGGCGTGGAGTCCGGCCACACTATTCTTATTCGCTTCTTCGGGAAGAATAGGTTTGGGGACGTTTTTGGCGCGGTGTTCCCGGGTGGCGGGTTCGTAGGTTCCCGCGGAGGTGTCGTAGTTCTCGATTTTCGCTTCGCCGCTAAAGTCGGTGCGTTCAGAGCTTGAGGAGCTGGCTGCCCCTTCCTCTATTGTTTGTGTGGTGGCAGGCACCAGTGTGGAGGCGCATCCTGTGAGCGCGGTAGCGGCTGCAATACCCACGGTCATGAGTGCGGTGCGGCGGGTATAGGCGGAAGTTGTCATAGCGTGTCATCCTCAACGATTGGTGATTGCCATATTAGTTTATCTGTATGGAGGTATCTAGTTTAACGGCTTAACCACGGTGTTGCTTGTTATTTTGGCAAGTATTTCATCTCTGGCGGCTGGCGCCTGGGCCTGAAAGCTGATCGTCCTGGGCTCATCTGAGAGGACCGAAAACGGGTGGAGGTTCAGTCTCCAACGCACTGCCCGTCGGCGCGCAGCGCATGCCCAAACGTTACCCCTGAATATTGTGTTAAAGCAGCGCTAAAACGCTTCGCGCCGCGCTGTCCGGGCCGCTTTTGCGCGACTATTCAGGTTCTTTCCGTACAATAGAATATGTTGCCTCCGTACAGGTGTGCGGCACCCGAATAACCGTGCACGGTACGTATTGGCGGCTTCACCGTGACTATTAGTGCGCTACAGAAAGGGTGTCCAGTGTCTGACATTCCCGCCTCCGAACCACAGTTCGGTGCACCCCCAACCGTTACCCAGGCCCCGGCTAGACTGGGCACCCAAGGCACCCTGGATTTGGTGAAAAAAGAGACCCGCGCACCCGAGGCAGCCACGGTGAGTAACGGTGCTGATGAGCTGGCAATAGCGCTGAATAACACCGACCTGAAGTCTCCCACGCTGCTTGACACCCTTGAGAACACGATCTCGGTGTACGGTGCCGACACGTTCAACGGTATTGACGTAATCACCCAGCGGCTGCTGAACATGCAGGAGCTTGAGCTCGCCCCCGAGTCGCCGCAGACGAAAGCCTCGAAAAACTTGGCTGAACTACGCGCGCAGATCAACTCCCTGGATTACAGCGCAATTGACGGCACCCCCGGCAAGCGTGGCCTGGCAAAACGCCTGCTGGGGCGCGGCAAAAACAAGATGGAGGCGTTCTTCTACCAGTACGCCACCGTCAACCGCAATATTGAGGGCATCAGCAAAAAACTTAAAAAGTCCACGGACGCCCTGGTGATGCAGCAGGCGGAACTGGTGAAACTGCGTGAACGCCTGCAGGAAGGCATGCGGGATTTGAACGAGAAAGTTGCGGTGCTTCAGCAGTTCGCCGATATGGTGCGTGCCGCCGCCGAAGAGACCCGCCTTGAAGGGGATGAAGAGACCGCGCGCATTTACACCGAGAAGGTGCTGTACGTGACCGAGCAGCGCATCAGCGACCTGCTCACGAAGCTTGAAATTGCCGGGCAGGCGTACCTGACCAGTGACGTTGTCTCCAGCAACGGTAAAGAGCTGATTCGCGGTATCCGCCGCGCCGAAGACACCACCCTGTGGGCGTACAAGATGACCGCCTACATTGCCCGCTCTTTGGGCATGCAGGAGGCGGTGCTGCAGCAGCTTGGTGCCTTGAAACAAACCACGGAGAACGCGATCACGCGCAACGCCGAGATGCTCTCCTCGCAGGCTACGCGTATCCAGCAGATGGCGTCCCAGCCCGCAATCGACCCGCAGGTGCTGGAGCAGGCGCACGGCAAGGTGCTGGCCGCTCTTGATGAGATTTCCTCCTTCAGGCAGGGGGCGGTGGATGCGTTCGCCCAGTCAAACCAGATGCTGCGGGAGCTCACCGCCGACTCGATGCGCCGCGTCGAACGCAGCAACGCCGAAGAGAACACGGTCACCGGCGGCGGTTCTGCCCGCGCCATCACCGGGAACTAGCGCCAATGAGCTTCCTTAAATGGTTTCTTGGGGTTCAGGATACACACCCCGCACCCCATCCCGAGCACCAGCCAGCCCCACCCGGGGCGGGAGTGGGCGAGCATACCACCCAGGCCGGTAACGCACAGGCGTACCCGCAGGTACACGAGCCCACACCCGCCGAGGTGATCGCGGAGGCCAGCATACGCCTGGGGCAGTTCGCTGACACGGTACCGCCTCGGGCGCTCTTTCCGGCGTTTGAGATGGTCGAGACTTACCGGAAGATCACGGATGAAGCGGGGGCTAACACGCACCGGGCGCTGCCGGAAACAACCTCATACACCCTGCAGACGGCGCTAAGCACCTACCTGCCGAACCTTTTCACCGCCTATACACGCACCCACTCCCCCACCGAGACGCAAACCACCGAGCTGGTGCAGGCGCTCACGGAGGCGAACCGCGAGTTCTCCACCGCCCTGAACCTGGTGCGGGCCGGGCACAGCATGGACCTTGAGACGCACACCCTGTTTATGCGTAAGCGCATGGTGGCATGATGGGGGCGGTAACATGATGGAACTGAGCATCGGGCAGAACGTGAACCTGACCCAGGCCGCCCCCGAGGTGCACAATATCCTGGTGGGGCTGCGGTGGCGCACCGACGAACCGCTGCTGCGTGAATGCCTGGAAGCCGGGGTGCTGCTCACAGCGGGCGGGCGCCTGGTGAACCGCCGCGACTTCGTATTCGCGCACCAGGTGCTTGACAGCTCCGCCAGTGTGCACCGCCGCGAGCTCATGGGCGACGACAAGGCACAGTTCGGCATACATTTACCGGAGGTTCCGGCGGATGTGGACTCGCTGGAGGTGGTGCTTTTCATTAACGGGGAAAGCTCAATACGGCTTAACCGTGCCAGCGGCATACGGGCCCGCGTCATTAACCCGGCCACAGGAGCCACCATGTTCCGTGCGCCCCTGGCGCAGGTGGGCCGCAGCGCGGCGGTGCGCCTCATGCAGGTGTACCGGCACCGTGGGGACTGGAAGGTGCGTGCGGTGTGTGACGAGTGGGCAGATGTTCCGGCGATGCTGCGGGGGTTCGGGTTGTGAGCCGCTACAGCTTCTTAACGGCGTACCTGGCCGACCCGGCGCCGCAGAATACTCGTGACCACGGCGGCAGCGGGCCTGCCACCACGGGCGGCGCGGCGGCCCACGCACCCCAGCGAACAGCCCCGGCTACCACCCAAAACACCCGGCACAGCTCCCCCACACCGGCGGCGCAGCCCGGTGGCGGCGGGCGTCGCGTGCAGGCCCCCTCAGTCGTCAAACCCGGCGGGTCGAATAGCGCGGAGCGGTCGGTGGCCCCGCCGGATATGCGTAAACCCGCGCGCCGCACCGCCACCTACACCCCCGCAGAGCCCAACAGCCGAATATCGCGGGCACCCTCCGGGGCCGAAACCACCGAAACATCCACACCCGTAACCGCCAGCCCTATACCAGACCCCGAACCGCACTGGTGGGGGTCCGCCCCGAATATCACCGAAGCGGCGCAGGAGGAACGGGCCTTCATACTTGATGCGGTACAGTCCGGAATCGGCGGGGTGAGCATCACCGGCACGAACCTGCACGCAACCCTGCTCACCTGGGACGGCGCCACCATCGACTACCCTGAGCCTTCACGGCCCGAACCCATTGATACGGTCACCAGGATCACTCTCAGCACCGACTGCACGGTGCTGAGCATACCGCCGCGGGCGCTCACGCAGCTGCGTTCGCTGGTTGTGGGCGGAGAAAATCTTATACTGACCAACACCAGCCTGGGGTTTACCCGAACCCTGGGCAGGGGCGCGCTAGTATTAAGCGAGAGTGGGTACGCTACGCTCGCAATAGCCATTATTGGCTAGAAATAACCACCATAAATAGACAAGAGATAAGGAAAGGTACATGGCTGCTATTAAGCTCACCAAAGGCAACCCCATTAACCTCACCAAGGAGGCCCCCGGCCTGAAGAACCTCACCATCGGTCTCGGCTGGGACCTGTCAATTGCTGGGGAAGCGTACGACCTGGACGCCTCGGTCATGCTCACCGATGAGAATGACAAGATCATTTTCGATGACGCCTCCCTGATCTTCTTCAATAACCCCACCAGCGCGGACGGGGCGATCGTGCACACCGGTGATAACCGCACGGGTGACGCCGAAGGCGACGATGAGACGATTATCGTGAACCTGGAGAAGGTGGACCCGCAGATTCAGCGTGTGCACATCCTCGCCTCTATTTACGAGGGTGAGAAGACCGGCAAGAACTTCGGTGTGGTGCGCAACGCCTATGTGCGCCTGATTAATGACGACACCAACGAAGAGATCGCCCGCTACGACCTGTCCGAAGACTGCTCGGCGGCACCGGCGGTGCTGTTCGCTGTGGTGTACCGCCATAATGGCGAGTGGCGTTTCAAGGCTGTGGAAGACCCCTTCACCGGTGGCCTGCCGCACCTGCTCACCTCCTACGGTTTTACCGTCTAGAACCCTCTAGACAGCACACACACGCTCTATAAGGAGAGCTTTTAATCAATGGCATTGTTGAAATTCTTCAAATATGACCTGCTCATCACCCTCGCGGCACTCGTTGTGGCGATGTTCTACGGCGGTGTTTCGGGCATGGTTTCCGCTGCGATCCTGATCGTGCTTGAGATCGTGTTCTCGTTCGATAACGCGGGCGTGAACGCGAAATACCTGAACAAGATGTCGCACGCCTGGCGCCGTATCTTCCTGACCGTAGGCGTGCTCGTGGCGGTATTCGGAATGCGTCTGGTGTTCCCGTTCCTGATCGTGTGCCTGGCCGGTAACGTGGGACCGGTCGAAGCGTGGAACCTGGCCATGGAGCGCGGCGACCCGCACACCCCCGGCACTTACGGCTACATTCTGGAATCGGCGCATCACACGATCGCCTCTTTCGGCGGTATGTTCCTGCTGATGCTGTTCCTCTCATTCCTGTTCGAGGCAGGTAAGGATGTGCACTGGCTGGCGGCCATTGAGAGGCCTCTGGCTAAGGCGGGGCATTTCGACTCAATGCCGGTGCTGGTTTCGGGTGCGATCCTGTTGGCGGCCGCACAATTGTTCGGGGCCGAGCACCACGAACAGTACACGATCCTGCTCTCCGGGCTGCTGGGTATGCTCACGTTCCTGGCGACGAACGGTCTGGCGACGTTCATGGAAGACCGCAATGAGGCTCAGGAAGAGTCTCTGTCGGAGGTCGCCATGCTCACGGGCAAGGCCGCGTTCTCTATGTTCATCTTCCTGGAGGTGCTGGATGCGTCATTCAGCTTCGACGGGGTGCTGGGCGCGTTCGCGGTGACTTCCGACCCGATTATTATTGCGATCGGCCTGGGTGTGGGCGCCCTGTTTGTTCGTTCAATGACGATCTACCTGGTTGAGAAAGGCACCCTGCAGGAGCTGCGCTACCTGGATCACGGCGCGCACTGGGCGATCGGTGTTCTGGCGCTCATGCTAATAGCGACCCTGAAGTGGGATATCCCGGATTATGTGATCGGTTTATCTGGCATCGTGTTCATTGCGGGTTCGGTCATATCATCCCGCCGCGCTAACCGTGCCGAAGCCGCCGAGAATGATGGGGACGCCAAAGAACCTGTAGCCTCGGGAAGCTCAACCGACTAGGCCGCCCTGTGAGCGTGTCCGTAACCGCTGCCGGGTGGCCGCCCCACTGGGGCGGGTGCTGCCGCCCGGCGCGGCATGACAACTAACGTACAACGATGTAGAAGGGTATAGAAACTATGGCCATTAACCTTTCAAAAGGCCAAAAGATTAATCTGTCAAAAGATAGCGGCCTCACCCAGGTGCGCCTGGGGCTGGGCTGGGACCCGATCAAGGTGAAGGGCTTCTTTGGGCGCACCAAGGAGAAGGCCGTGGACCTAGACGCCTCGGTGCTGGCCTATGATGCCTCGGGGCAAATGGTTGAGGCCGTGTTTTACGGGTCGTTGCGTGCCGCAAACGGCTCAATCATCCACCACGGTGATAACCTCACCGGTGCCGGTGATGGCGATGACGAGGTTATAGACATTAACCTGCCCGGGGTGGATGCCCGTGTCAACACCCTGGCGCTTGTGATCACCTCATATTCGGGTGATCAGTTCAGCAGTATTGAGAACGCGTTTGTGCGTGTCGAAAACGTGGAAAACCGGCAGGAGCTGGCCCGTTTTGAGATGACGCAGAAAGGCTCGCACACGGGCCTGATGGTCGCCTCCATTAGCCGGGACGGGAACGACTGGGTGTTTAAGGCCGTGGGTTCGCCGCTGCCGGGCGCCGCACGCACCCCGCGGGACGTTATCGACCCGGCCCGCGCCTACCTGTAACCTGCCAGCTAACGCGAACCGCAGGAGCAGGTTCCGGCCCGTGACACAGGGGTGCCCCAGATGGCTAACCATCTGGGGCACCCCTGTTACTTCCTTGAGCCAGTCATGGTGCGCACCCCGACACTTCGGCGGCGCTGCACCAACCAGGTGTCTTTGAGACAGACGCAGGTAACCGCCTAGATTGAACTGCTGGGTGAGGCACTGGCTGATGCATCATCCGGAGACTGAGAGCTGATGTCACTAAGACGCCACGCACCATCCGAATATTTGGCAGTAAGCTCACCCTTATACGTGTGCTTCCGTTCTGCCTCCTTGAACTCCTGCACTTTTCCGAAAGCTACTATATATTCCCCAAGGTCAGAGGTGAATGTAACTGGCCAATGGTAGGTGTCATCACGTTTAGTAGGCTGGGGTTCTTCCAGAACAGCCGTAACGGTGGGGTTGCCGAGCCACGCCTGCCCCTCCCTAAACGCCCTGTACATATCCCCGGCAGAACTATCCTTAGTAATGTCCCGTTTGTCTTCGTCACTGAGGTCTGACTGCTCAAAATACTGGTCGTCTCCCGTAGCGAAAAGATACTGTAGCGACGCTATCATGAAAGCAAGAGACGAGTAGAGGCCCGCCGCTGACTCCTCACGAATATTATCAGGCTTAACAGGTTTGGGCACGTTCTTTGGCGGCTGGGTGCGGGTAGCTGGCCTGTAGGTTCCCGCAGAGGTGTCGTAGCTTTCGAGCTTCACCTCACCTCTATAGTCTTTCTCGGGCTCTTTTGTCTGATCATCATCAGAAATATCTGAGGCAGAAGAGTTTATATTCAGCCCGCTGCAGGCGGTTAAAAACGTAAGAGAGCCAGCGCCTAAAAAGCCAAAGGCGGCACGGCGGTTAAATACGGAAGTCACAATATTATCGATCTCATTTGTCTAGATTCAGGATGTTTGACTTCTTTATTATAGCTAAAATTCGTTTTATGACCTTAAATTTCTTTTTATGAGCTATCTGAAAGATTATAGATCACGATGGTAAGTTCCCACACGCCACTAGTGTATTTCCCTGTCATATACCCCTTTTGAGGTTTTTCAGTCCCTGTAGAGGGCATAGGGACTGTTTGACCTTGTGCATAATGGATGTTTTTACCGTAGTCAAAAACGAACGTAGAGGGCCATGTGTAGCCAGAGCCTGACTTGGTGGGCTGGTCAGTTGTTAATGTAATAACCATCTTGGGGCTTTCAAACCAGGCGACACCACCCGCAATATACTGCGCAGCCTCATCGTAATCACTCAAATCCTCTTCCTCATCAGTTTTTACCTGGTCTAGGTATTGCCGGTCGCCTGTTGTCACAAAATACTGGAATGAAGCGGCATAGAAGGCGATTGTTGAGTATAGACCAGCCACTGAGTTTTCGTTCATATTCGCTGGCTTAATGGGTTTAGGCACGTTCCGCGGGGGATGCTCGCTGGTGCCGGGCTCGTAGGTGCCTGCAGAGGTGTCGTATTTCTCTAGTTTTGCTTCACCTTTATAGCTCTTTGCAGACTCCGAAGATGCTGGTGAAGACGATGACATAGAGGCCGCAGGGCTCACGGACTCCTCAGAAGGCTCCGGAGAATGTGAATTGGGGCTGCTACTACTGCTACTGCTGATGCTTTCACCGCTACTTTTCTTAACACTTCTTAGCGGGGCGCAGGCCGCTAAGAACGCAGCAGACCCTGCACTCAGAAGACCCAGGGCGGCACGGCGGTTAAACACGGAAGTCATGACAGGGATCGCATCCTTTCCACATAAGGTGATCGCGCACTCTTATCATACAGCGGCGGGGGCAGAAGTAGCGGTTCGAAGGTGCGTGCGCCCTTAATAATAGAATGCAGGCCACATCCATCAAGAGGGACAGTAGGCGCCTAGGCGTATACCACCCCCATATGGCAGACTCATGAGACAGGAAGCTCTTACAGGTATCGTCCGTGGCCATGATTACCCATAAAAGTTACGCGCTCCTCATATGAGTCTTCCCATACTGATACACCACTATTTACCCTCGTTATCTTGAGCTTTAAAAACCTGGCTTGGCATATGCTCTACAGTTTCAAGATGGATCTCGCTCTCAACGGCATCAACATGCCAGTCACCGTCCTCCCACACCATCGGCACGGAGAACTTAGCAATATGATTCTGCCCATCAGATTTCCACAGAAAAACAGCGTCAACCACAGCCCGCTCTGGCGAGTAAGACTTTATATCATAACCAGCGATACGGGCATCAGCAGAGTCAGCCGGATGGCTCTCAGGAGCTTCAGGCTTATATTCAGCAGCAACACGCTTTGAAAGCAAACCCCTACGCTCTGCCTCAGTTGCATTAATATCACTTTCAGCAGCCATGTACGTGATAGCTGCCATAGCAGCACCGGTTGGGTTATGAGCGAAACAATATCCCACAACACCAGGCGTATAGGTAGGACCATACGTTGCAGAGACCGGATATTTAATACCATCATAGGTTTTCTTAAACCGGTAATCTGATGGAGCTTCTACGCTGAATTCTTTCTCAGAAGCCACCGGCACATCACACTTATGGTCGCCACGGCCTGTAGATGGTGTGCTTGCTTGCTGTCCGCCACCCGACGGCGCAGAACTAGATGATGCCGCCGCTGCACCCTCAGCAGAGTTTTTAGTCTCCCCCTTATTTCCCATCAGATTCCACACCAACAAAACAGCCAGTATTAGAATCACGCCGAGCATGACAATAAAAAGAAAATTACGCCCCCGGCTTTTAGAAACATCAGGCATTAAGCACCTCCAAAAAAATATTAATAAATATAGTTAATGAATATTGCGACCACTATCGCAGCGAATAGCTAACCACCATATACTACACAGATCCACACCATAGGGCCGGTTGCTACCTTCATCCAGTCCATTGTGTCTTTTTCAAGACTAATAACAGGGCCAGCATGAATCCATGACGAAATAAATGTCTGAAAAAGTTAACGGCTCCGATTCACAAGGAGATCAGAAAATCATTAATCGGGCCTTCAAGTGCTTTCCCTACAAGGTTTCCAACAGCTTTTTTGCCTTCTTCAACTCCGTTTTGGCCCAAATTAACAGCAGTATCTACAGCTTTATCAGCAAATTCCCTGGACCTCTTGATACATTCCTATTTTTGTTGTTCATCAAGAGCATACCTAAATTTGCAGTAATTATCATGGGTGCCTGCAGCAACATCTTTAGCAGTATCCTTAACTGTCATAGGATGCCTTTCCTATTTTAAATATTTGTGGAGGAGTCTCCATCGCAGGCTGCATCCGATAGTCACTCTCAGGAGTATCAGCTTTCCAATCCCCGTTCTCCCAAACGAAAGAAAAATCAACCTTGCTGAGAGAGTTTTCACCGTTATCAGAATTGAGAATATACACAGTAATCTTCGCTTTATCGGTAGAATAACTACTTACCGCGTAACCTATAAGCACCATTTTATATCCGCCACCATCCCCAGGAGCAAAGGGCTCCTCACCAGCAGCAAGACGCTGGGAAAGCAGTAAGCGACGTTCCTTTTCTGTTGTACGATTGTCATTCACAGCAGCGGTATAGTTAATAGCAGCCATCGCGGCACCTGAAGGGGAATGAGCGTAACACTGCCCCACGTATCCTGGACGATACAACGGACCCACAGAAGTACTCATAGGGTAACTAATCCCTGACGCAGTTTTATCCCATCGAAGATCCGAAGGAACCTCAGCGCTAAACGCCTTATCTGGGTCTACTTTCACATCACATTTCGCATGACCATCAGACTCTACCGATAGTGCCCCGGCGGAAGAACCCGTTGTTGGTAGAGGAGAAACATCTGGAAACTGAGGCCCTGCAGTGACTCCTCCTGATGCCGTACTCGAAGACGCTGATGATTCACTAGCAGATCCAGCAGAGTTTTTAGTCTCTCCCTTATTTCCCATTAGATTCCACACCAGCAAAATAGCCAGTATTAGGATCACGCCGAGCATTACGATAAAAAGAAAATTACGCCTCCGGCTTTTAGATGCACCAGGCATTAAGCACCTCCAAAAATATTAATAATATAACTACCAAATATTACGGCCACTGAATGGCCGCCACAGCTGCTTGATATGTATAATCACATTTAGAACTATATTTATGTTGCACTAATGCGCATGGTCTATCCTGAAGCCCGCAGTAAATGTATTCACGGTTATTCAAACTCAGAATTTTGCACCCATAGTTCCATTATTTTAACTACCTTGTGAGCCTCCTTGAGCCTTAAAAATATAAGTTGGCTCCTTGGTTAAAGGAGACGGCTCCGGCTTTTTATCAGTATCTATTTTCCAATCATTATCCTCCCAAATTAATGGTATAGATACCTTAAATCCCATATTTTTCCCATCCGAGTCCTTAGCGATAACAACAATACCGATAGTAGCTTTTTCAGGAGAATAATTTTCTATATCATAGCCAGCAATACGAGCATTTACACGCTCAGTATTACTATTAGGCGCGGAATGAAGATCAGCTGCTATACGCGAAGAATACAGTCCACGAAGCTCGGCCTCAGTAGCCCTCGTATCCCCAACAATCGTGCTACCCTGACTAGCCGCCAGAGCAGCACCTGTTGGGTTATGAGCGAAACAATACCCCACCACCATGCCTGGCTTATAGGTAGGACCATACTGAGCCGATATCGGGTAAATAACGCCATGGGTTGTTGTCTCAAACCGATAATCAGACGGCAGCTCAGCGCTAAAAGCCTTATCAGGAGCCACCGGCACATCGCATTTATGGTCACCGCGGCCTGTAGGTGGCGTGCTTGTTTGCTGTCCGCCATCCGAAGGCACAGAACTTGACGACGACGCACCTTCAGCAGAGTTTTTAGTCTCCCCTTTATTTCCCATTAGATTCCACACCAGCAAAACAGCTAGTATTAGGATCACGCCGAGCATTACGATAAAAAGAAAATTACGCTTCTGCCCCTCAAGCACACGAGACATTAAGCACCTCCAAAATAGTTATTCATACAATAATTACTGACTGTGGCAATCATGGTTATAAGAACAGCTGCCCACCATCTGCCGATATCGCAGGTGGTTCCAGCAGTGCAGTTTCCTCCGCGATAAACATGACTGACCGACCAGCCCCAACATAATGGTCACGCACGGACTGGCAGGCTGCCCACACCTCGTTGGTGCCGCGTCCAATACCCAGAAGACACCGTAACTTTTGTGTGTGAACGGGCTGCACCTTAGCCCCCCCCCCCTGTTCCGCTTTTTGTGGGGGAATAACCCCCTAATGCCAGGGAAATAGCGAGTAACTATAAGGGGGCTCTGTGGAATGTATGTAAAAGAAGAAGATAGTCCGACGTTATCAATAGTTGTAGAAAGGACGGCAAACACATCTCTGCCATACTGCCCTTTGGGTACTGCAATGTGCCCGCGGCTGCCAATGGCAGATATCGTTGTAAAGCTACCCAAGTCAGCAGCAGCGCTACACCTTATCGGCGTTCTCATAGAGGTGTATTTCTTTCTAATTATCGGCAGGTGAAACGGCTGTACCGTCCAAATTTTATTATAGGCAAATGAATATTAAAGATTCAAACATGATATATATAAATCATATTGCAGATAGATACTTCCAAAACTATCTCAAAACCTCAAGAGGTAAAAATTATATTTATCCGTAAAGTAAAAGCTACCCCGGGCTTATAAACCATGCAACCACTCAAACACCTTAAGCAGAGGTCTGATGCAGTACCCCGGATCTACTCTGTGCTGTATAACAATTCGCCTGGATTGAGAGGCTGTTTCATCACCCAATCCAGGCGAACTTTAGTTCTTTCTCAAGAACAGTTGAGTTATACCTACACGGCATATGGCAGGCACACGCCTGGGAACACTCACAACCGCAGTGGTAGGACTAAAGCAGTTCCCTGAAGGGCTCTTTATGCCTGCTGCTTGCGCTTCCGCGATGCGGCATAGGTGAGAGCTACACCCGTTGCGAATAGTCCTGCAGCGGTAGCCACCGGAGTAGTCGAGAAGCCGGTGTTCGCCAAGCTACCGGTGCTCTTCGCTGCGGTCGCCTGACTCTCACTCTGCACACCCTGCGCAGCAGAAGCAGCGGCCGGGTTATTAGCAGGCACAGCAACAGTCCCAGAGTCTTGAGCCTGCTGAGCGGCAGGAGCAGCCGGGGCGGCCTGAGAACCTGCAACAGCGGCAGACCCGCCGGACGCACCATTAGCTGCAGCACCAGCACCCGAGCCGCCAGCTGCCGCCTCAGAAGCAGGGGTGTAGGCAGGAGTATAGGCCGGAGCCTGTGCAGCCTGTGCCTGCGCGGCGGGGGCCGCCTGAACAGTAGCCTGAGCGGCAGGGGCTTGCACGGGCGCTGCCTGAACCGGGGCCTGTGCAGCGGAACCGCCTGCCACAGAGGTGTCGGCCGGGGCGGCAGGAGCTACCGGGGCTGCCGGAACAGGGGTTTCAACTGGTGCGGGCTGGGCAGGCTGAGCAGGAGCAGGATCGGTATCAACCACGGGAGCCGCCGGGGCCTCAGGCGCTGGAGTGGGGTTAATTGCCGGGTCGGCAGGTGCTGGGGTCGGATCAATAGCAGGATCTGCCGGTGTCGCATCCCCTGGAGTGGGAGTCAGCCCAGGGGTAGGGAACAAACCGACGGGGTCCTGCTCTGTGGCAAGAACCGGAGCCTCAGGCTCAGCAGCAGGCTGAACGACAGCCGCCGGGGAAGCCGCAGCAGCGGGCTCTTCAGTTGCCACAGCCGCAGGGGTGTACGCTTCAGAAGGGGCGTCATCAGCCATAGCTGGAACCATATTAATAGCTGCAAGAACAGCCAAACCACCTAGCACTGTCACTTGTTTCTTCATGGGGTCACTCACTCTCCATCTTTCTTAATAATTGTCATGTGGTGATGGTCGGCTGATAACAGCACGGATGCTCCATCATGGTTAACACCAAGAACCTCACCTTCCGGGCTCTTGCGCACCCCACCGGGGCCAGCCCACGAAACGCCGCCCGTGCCGCCAGAAAGGTGAAAGCCCACCGGAAGTGGGGTAGCTTTTTCAGGGACCATCTCTATGGTATACGTTGAACGAGTGTTACAGTCGATAATTTGCTTACCTAACAGTAGTGTCGAACCAGAAAAATCTACCTTGGCCCCCTCTGATGCCTCAACGGAGACCTTCGCCGCAATATCATCAGAACTAACCGACTGAAAAACCAGGGTTGAACGGCCATCAACAGACCAGAGCGTCATCACCTCGCCACGCGAGCTCACCCCAGCCCACGATATAAGACGTGCCCCCTCCCCCGGTGAGGCAAGCTTATGCGAACCCTCAACCTTGCCGGACGAATCAGCCGTAACAACTGTTCCTCCATCCTGGGAAGTAGCCCAGTACGCCCGTGAACCATCAGTAGAAATAAACGACGCGCCCTCGGCCGGGGTGCGAAACTCTTTGGGCGATGACCCCAACAGTGTTACTTTCGCTGGTTTAGACGGGTTATCACGGTTAACCAAAGCAGTAACCCCTTGACGGGTGAGCATTTGCTGGTCTTTAGCGGAGTACCGCAGCACCTCACTGAATTTCTTATCACTGGACCACGTGATGTAGGACTCTTTACCGACGTATGCAAAACCACCCTGGTGGGGCCGTATTGTCAGTTCAGAAAGCGCACTATCAGGCTCTTTTACCTCCGTTTTGCTGACTTCCTCCCCCGTCTGAGCCGATACAACATACAGTGTTTTACCGGACAGGTAGGTGACATATTTACCATCCTGCGAGACGGCGGAAACTTCAGCAGCACCGACTAACTGGACGGTGTCACCTTTCTTCTCCTGGGTAGAGTCGGGACTTTGGGGGTCTGTACTAGTTTTATGAGGCTGAGCTGAGACAGTTCTCTCCCCATGATTCGAGAGAAAAAACATGACTCCCCACACGCTGCCGCCCAGCAGCCCCACAACAAGAACCAGTGCCAGCGGAACAAGAAACACTGCCCGCTTGTAGAAGGGTTTCTTCTCCACAGCAGGGGCCGCTACCACAGCTTGAGAAAACACCATATTGTCGGGCTCGACAAAACCATTCGGGTATACCACCATGACTCTGTTACCGCCCTGCGCATCTGTTACATGGACGTATACCGGGCGCCTTAGGTTACTGGCAATAGTGGAAACATAAACATAGGAGCGGGACAAAGCAGCATCAATTGTGGCCTCTTGAATGAAGCGAACCCCTTGATCCTGAACAGCCAACTCAACAACGGCTGGCCCTCGAATAATGGCATCCACACGCGGGTACCTTGACGGCTCCATTCTTCCCTCCTTGCATGCCCCTATTCATCATAGAATTTGGGCATTTGGCACACCCTACGGGGGTACTCATAAATGTACATATATCGTAGCAAGGTTCGCCGAATCACTAATATGATCTGACTGCTCAGCCCTACCAGGTATACGGTCAGCTATCCTGGCCAGAAAACGGTGATTAACATATTTTTCGCTGGTGCACAGACCTATCAGTTCATAGCTTCCTACCTACACTCGCTGGAACACGCCAGTGATTTCAAAAATTAGACAAAGAGTTAATATATGATATCGGGTAAGAAATTATTGAATTATAATCGCTACAAATTTATTTCAAGATAGAGATAACTATGAATAAAATACGCGGCACACCCAAAAACACACTACAACCCAGACCACAGGGAAAAACACACCATGCCGCTACACACCTTCACCACAATCCTACAAATTTCCGCAGGGATCATGATACTCTACGGCATCCGCGACGAATACAAACGCTACCGCGATAAGAAAAAAGGGAAAATCGTCAAACGCCTCCCCCGCCTTGAAGGCGCCGCAACTATTTTTCGGCTGCATCTGCCTCGTCAGCTTCTTCATCGCCTTATTCATAGCACTCCCAGCATCCGAATGGCTCCCCAACTGGTACTACTTCGCAGGCGGCATACTCTCCGCAGCAACCGGAATCGCCCTGCTATACCGCTACGAAACAAAATACCTCAGCATCAACCCCGACGCCACCATCACCTACCGCGGCAGCTTCGGACAACCCCACACCGCACCCGTGAGCTCAATTAACGAATACAAGTACACCCCAGGACACACGCACCTAAACAACGAATATATCGAAGACAACCTCTGGCTCTGGGACAGCAAAAATAACACCATCGCCACCTACTCCCCCGAATACCTGAAAGAATACAGCATCATGGCCCACCTCGTCTTCCGATGCGCACGCGGACGCTGGCCCGACATGAACAACCCCGACGAAGTAGCCATCATCAAAAAAGCCACCACCAGCAAAGGACGCGGAGAAATCATCCGCTACCTACAAGAAAACACCGAAGCCACAGGACTCGCCAACCACACCCCCACCCCAGCCTAAAATAGCAACAGCCTACAGCCATTCAAGAGGTTTAGATGTCTATCCCCACCCTCACCTTCTCCACCGCCGCCCTCGCACTCACCCTCTACATCCTCCACGACGAAATACAACGCACCCGCGACAAACACAACACCGGCACCACCGGCAAGCACCAACGATGAAGTACCACGCACGCCGGAACCACCAGAAGCATGGGCACCCAGCATGCTCACACCCGGGGTCGGCACAGGCATCTCGCCCACACCCACCACGGTCGGCACCTCCGCAGTCGGGTCCATCACCACCGGAGTCCACCCCGAAGCAAGAGAGGAAATACCGGCAACGTCACCTGCCACTCCGGCAGCCACCTGCACCCGAGCACACGAACCACTATCCGCTGTGGTCATCGAGGCAATACTACCCGCCAGGCTATACCCCATCGTCACCGAAGACCCATCCGAGGCAACCTCACCCGCACGACGACCGACAGCATCATAGGAATACAACCGCACCAAGGTCAGCAAGAGGTGAAACACTAACAATACTCCAACAGTGGGTAAAGAACGACCTGCCGCCTGCACATGCGACACGTAGTACTTACTTCGACAGGCAACTATGAAAATTTTGAAATTCTACCGTAGAGAAATACTTTACAGATGTAATATGCGACATATTTTAGATATTTTCATCACATTCAATTACCTAGGATTTTTGTGTGAGTGACCTGTTCTCGCTATATAAACAGCGGGGTCTTGACCTATTTTGGCTCTGCAGGCGGCGCGACACGAAAAATAAAGATTTGATAAAGGTGTGATGGTGTCCTTGACCACCTGCAAAAAGTAAACCTAAACTACACCATGTAGTTCTGTTACCGAAGACAGAACCCAACCACGTGAAAGGAAACGCCCATGAGCGATCGCGTCCTTAGTTCCCAAGCCGCCAAAGATGCCATCCAGAAAATTCAGAGCATCATCACTGGTGGACTCACCCAGCAGATCAACGCTCTCAATAACGAAGGCCAGCAGCTTTCTGATCCCAATAACTGGGACGGTCCTCTAGCGTCTACCTTCCGTAATGAGACTTGGCCTCACACTCACCAGTCCCTGCAGAAAGCATCTCAGGATCTTACTGAGTTGAACAAACAGCTGCAGAAGATCGCTAACGACATCTTCCAAGCAGGCGGCGGCGCATAAGACACAGAAAACAACCAAGTTTTCACATAAAAAGCTTTCCTCGGCCAAACACCAGGTGTTACTCATAGTGAAGCCCGAGGGAAGCTTTTTAGCTCCCTACAAGCAGCTCTAGACACACTCGTGTTCATACCCAAATGGGCGTACACCACTTATTCAACGTTATCCCGGTAACCTAATACCCGTTTATTTCTTCCGAAGGAGTATCTTCCCAATGAGCGACGAACCAGACCGTAACAGCCCTCACTATGCCAACCGTACTGATGTTAAGTTTGATGATGCTACATCAGATGCTCTTGCTAATGCATGCAGAAACACAGCACGAGACCTCCGGGATAAGATACCTAATCAAAGTAGTAAAGCAGAAATTGCTCAGGCCAACTTCAAAGGGTATTTTTCAGAACTCTATAAAAATAACATTAGAATTGCCGTTAAGAATGGCAACGAAATCGCCGACATTCTCGACCAACTTGCCACAGCAGTGGATAACCTGAAAGAGGCCGCTCATAAAGAACAAAAAATTCGTGAAGACGCCCGGCATTACGAAGATGATTGGTTCGGACTTCGCAAAAGCTGGGATGATTTCTGGGGGTCAGCGCCAAAGCTACCCGACCCCTATATTCCATATACTGCTATCAAGGAACCTCAGCCAGAACAACGTAACCATCCTGCTCAAGGGGGGCCGGGGAGCGGCTCAGGGTCTGCAAAAGACACTTCTTCAGCAAAGCCATCTGATCTGAGGGAAAGCGCAAATGCCTCACATCAGCTGTTCGAAGATTTTAGGAATATTCCTGGTGATATTCGTGCTAAAGCTGCTAGATTCAAGGAAGAATGTCAATGGGGTACCGTTGACTGCAAAGAATTGTTGGAAGCTTTTGATCAGTGGAATAATGCCAACGATCAAGAGGATAAGTGGGCAACCACGATTGCGGATGCGTTCGACAAAGCAGGCGGCGAAAACACCATAAAAAAGCTCTCTGATGCAGCGCTTCAGGCTGCTCTTGAGAGCAAATCTATTAAAAGTAGCCGCGAAGATCTAAAGGTTCCCGCTCCTACTGTCACAGGCCACCCTACTTCTAGCGGATATGCGAATGACCCGGTCAACGTTGCGACCGGTAACTTTATCGAAGAGGAAATCGATATTGCGTTTAGCAACCTCGCTTCCTCGTGTGCCGTCACGCGCATGTACAACAGTTTGACTGTGCACGGTAATGGCGATGATTTGCCACCGATGGCTGGGGTTTTCGGCCCGGGCTGGTCTTCTAACCTTGATACGGTTCTGAATTTCTCTGATGAAGGCGCTACCTGGATTATGCCGGACGGCCGTCACCTGCTCTTTGCCCGCGCTGGTGAAGGTTTTGCGCGGGTTGAGACCGATCCCTCCTGGCTTACTCGCACCGGTGCCAGCGAAATCGCCACTACACCCATGGGGCGTTTCATCCTGGAAACCTGTGCATTGAGCACTGAAACTGACCTGTACATCATCTCTGATAACCAGGGTCACCAGTGGTTCTTCACGCTCACCGGCGCATGGCTTGGCTCCACGGGCGGAGAAGGCACCACTTTGGCGGTCACGCGCGCTGCTGACGGGCTTATCTCATCCCTGGTGCATGAGTTGAACCGTTCCATCACGTTCGACTATGTGGATGGGCTCGTCGCGGTAGCACGAACCTCGGCAGGGGAACGTGTCGAATACGCCTACGCCCCCGCAGGCAGTACCGCTACCGGGCACCTGGTATCCGTGACTAGCGGTGCAGGAACACGCACCTACGAACACGATGACAACGCGCTAATCCACCGTGTCATCGCCGCAGATGGCACCGTCGAGGTGACCAACACCTATGACGAATCTGCCCGAATTGCACATCAGCATACCGAGTACGGTCGCGATGTGCGGTACCTGTACCTTGACGGCGGAGTGACCGAAGTTGCTGATGAAGACGGATCCCAAGCCAATGTGTGGATTAGTGATGACAGCGGCCGCCTAACCGCAATTATTGACGCTGACGGTGGGCGCACATCCTTCGGGTATGACCGGTTCAGCAACCGTATTCGGGTGATTGACCGTGATGGTTCTCGCACAACCCGCATCAGCGACAGCCGCGGACGCATTACCCGCGATGTTACCCCAGAGGGCCAAGACACCCGCTACGCTTACGATGAGTACGATCGCGTGACAGCGGTATCTATATCGGCGTTTGAAGCAGACCCGAAGAAACGCTATGAAGCCACCCAGGCACGCCGCAATGCAACGGATGCTGAGGCTGATACCGGTGAGGTCACTCCGATCTCAACGATTACTTACGAGTACGCTAACGCTTGGGATCACAATCCCTCCCGCGTTGTCGATGCATTGGGCGGGGTCACCGAACTAAATTGGGAGGGCGGCTTGCTGACCTCCCTGACCGGTCCCGAAGGGGTCAGCATGACCCTGAATTATGACGAGTTTGGCAACCTGACCAGCTTTGCCGACCAAGAGGGCAACATAACCTCGTTCACCTATACCGCTGCCGGGCACCTCGCTCAGGTCACTACTCCGCTAGGGCTAACAACCTCGTTCACCCATGACGCGGCTGGCAATATTACCGGGCGGCAAGACCCTGACGGTTCCCGCTGGAAGTTCGAGTACACCGCTGGTCGTCGTTTGGTCGCAGTTATTGACCCCTCTGGTGCACGCACGAGCTATGAGTACGGACCCAGCGGTGATATGACTGCGGTTATCGATCCGCTCGGTCGCCGCACCGAACGCACCTTTGATAAAAACGGAAACGTCGCCACAGTAACCCTGCCCAATGGGGGCGTGTTCTCGTATGTGTGGGATGGGCTCTCACGGCTTATTCGTACGGTTGATCCAGCCGGTGGTCACTGGGAAAACACCTATGATGCCGCCAGCGTGCTCACGAAGATGACAGATCCGACCGGGGTACGCGTGCGTACTCAGGCAGATCGCAAGAGCGGCAGCGTTACCAGCTGGGACGGCACCGACGGCGTACGGGTTAAGTTCGACCATCTTGGCCGCCCCGTTGCGCGTGAAGAAATCTTCTCCCCGACGGAGGCAGCCCAGGAAGCTCCTAAAGCACGGGCAGAGAAAACCGATACCCCCGAGTCAGCCGCCGAGCTGGTGGTTTACGATCCGGCCGGTAATCCGGTGGAAATCTTGGATGCTGAAGGTGGTCTGACCCGGTACGAGTACAACCTCGCCTCCCAGCTTGTGCGTCAGGTTTCGCCTGCGGGGCGTATTACCGCATACACGTATAACAGCTGTGGGCGTTTGGATTCTGTTACTGAGGGTGCTGAAACCGCCGAGGCCGTTACGACTCGGTATTCCTATGATGCCGATGGGCGCCTGACCGAGCGGAATCTGCCCGGTATGAGCGAGAAGATTACGTATGACGCAAACTCGCGGGTTATCTCGGTTATTGGCGGTTCTGGCGGGGATGTGTTCTACACGTATGATGCGTGTGGACGTGTGCGCAGCATTCGAGATGCCGCCTGGGGAACCCGCAAGTTTAGCTATGATGCCGCCGGGCAGGTTACCGAAGTCACCAATGGTCTTGGCGGTGTTACCCGGTATACCTACGATGAGGCTGGCAATGTCACGAAGGTGACGGATCCTGCTGGGCGTATCACCACCTATGAGTACGATGTGCTCGGGAACATGGTGAAGACGATGGATCCTGCCGGCGCTATAACCTTGTATGAGTACGATGCTGCTGGTCGTGTATTGCGTGTAGTTGATGCAGCCCAGAAGGTACATGCGTGGGGCTACGACAGCTCTGGTGCGGCATGTGCGTATTCGGTGGATGGTACCGAACAGCTGCGGGTAGATCGTGATAACCGTACCCGGTCGGTGACGGTGACTGACTATGCCGCCAGTATTCCTGCTGATGACCGTGACGGAAACCTGCCGTGGGTGTCTCGGTACGAGTTGGATAGGCTCGGACGTATCACCTCGGTAGCACGCTCGTGGGGCGGGGCCCAGTCTGCCGCTTCCGGTAGTGGTGTGTATGAGCTGTCGTATGCGTATGATGCCGACGGTTACCGCACTGGGTTTACCAGTCCGTACGGTGCACTGGCCTACACGCGGAACGCGGTGGGGAATATTAGTGCTATCACGAATACTGATACGGGTGAGCAGTCTTCGCTTGGTTATGATGCCGCCGGCGCGCTCATCCGGGCGCAGGTAGCCGATACGGTGCGCTCGTGGACCTACGACGGTCACGGCGCGATAACGGGGTACACCGAAACCGCTGCGGATGCTGATAACTCTGCCGATGTGCGGGTTGAGATTATTCGTGATGAAGCTGGCCGGATTGTGGGAGTAGATTCTGCCGCCGGGCTGATTACGTACGCCTATGATGGCGCCGGTCAGTTAATATCTGCCCGCCGCGGAAACGAGCGGATGTCATGGGTGTGGGATGCCGCTGGATGCCTAATCCGCGAAGAATACACCCGAAACACTACTACTGGTGAAGACGCTACCGATAATACTGCCTCTGAGGCGGCTGGCTGGGTGCGTGTGCTGGTGTATGATGATGCGGCACAGGTGCGTGCGATCGGTACCTACACCGCCGCCAGTGTTGCGGATAATGCCGATTCTGGTGCTGAGCAGGTGCGAAAGTTCCTCTCCGGTGGGAACGCTAGCGAGTTTACAGCCCAACTGCCTGAGCATGTGGACCTGAATTTTGCTGGTGACGGGCGCACGGTCGAGGGGCTGCCGCTGACCCTGGTGCGGTTGTATTCCTATGATGCTGTCGGTCGCCGTACGGGTGAGGTTGCCTCGGATGGATCTTCGGTGACGATGGGGTATAGCCTGGCGGGCAGTATTGCCTCAAGGACCACAGCGGATAGTGGTTCGTGTACTCGAGTGCAGGTGGCTGCCGGAATGGCAGGTGACATTGCCGGTATTTCCTCTCTTGCTTCGGGGTGGACCCCGGTGGTGATGGACCCGACGGCGGAGGTGCCGACCGTGGTGGGTGTGGGCAAGATGCCTGTGCCGACCCCGGGTGTGAACATGCTGGGTACCCCTGCTTCTGGTGGTTCCGGAGTGCGTGGTACTTCGTCGTCGGTGCTTGCCGGGGGTGCCGACGTTCTGGGTGGTTTCACCTCGAATGCTGGGGTGTCTTCTGTGCCTGGGCTGGCTTCTTCGGCGGGGCTGTTGGATCCGTTCCAGTTACCGACCACACCTGTGACGGGTTCTGATGCTGCCGTTGCTGGTGCCGTGCCGGGTGTGGGTATTAATGCTTCCGGTGCACTCACCGTTGGTGGGCTTGCGCTGATGGGCGCTCGAGTGGCTGACCCGGTGAGTAGGTCGTTTACGTCTCGGGATCCGCTTCTGCCAGTGCCTGGTGCTGGTTGGGTGGGTAACCCGTACTCGCTGGTGGGTAATAATCCGGTGGGATTAGTAGACCCGTGGGGTCTGTCGCCGATTAGTGTGGAGAATTTGAATAAGATCCGGGAAGACCAGTACCAGCATAGTGTCGGGAAATGGCTCGACGACCACTCTGACCTCGTAAAAGGTGTTCTGCTCGGTGTTGGCACCGTCCTTGCTGTTGCGGCTGTTTTCGTTACTGGTGGCGCCGCCCTAATCGCTCTTGGTGCCTTGTCGGGTTTTATGTTGGCTGCTGCCGATGCGATGGATAAGAATAAAGGCCCTGATGGGCGCATTAAATGGGGCAATGTGGCTATTTCTGGTGGAGTTGGCGCCGCTTTTGGTGCGGTTGGTGGCGCTATCGGCAAATATGGTGGACAGTACCTTGCTAAAGGTGTAGGCAAGCTTAAAGCCCCTGTTCAAGCAGCCGCTAACTATAGCCAGAGGACAGCTCGAGCAATACGCACTAATATTGCTGTGAACGCAGGTAATGGTGCGGCGGCAGGTTTTGTGTACGGTTTTAAAGATCCTGTGATTGGGCTTACCACGGGTAACGATAATTATAAGTACGATCTTAGGGCACATATTGCCTCTACTGTTGCTGGTGGTGTTGCTGGTGGTTTAGGCGGCCTTAGTGGTCCTGCCGCTGGTAGTACGATTAAAGCTTATAATTCGAATTTAACTACCACTGGTCCTGCCCAGAAAGCTATTCAGGCTACCTATAATGGTTTCATTGGTGCTGGTTCATCGGTGTTAGAAGATGCTATGGCGGGTAAAGAGATATCACCTGCTAAGGCATTGTACTCAGGCGTAACAGGTGCTGGTACAACATTTAACCCGTCATTATCAGGAACGAATGAACCACATACTATACGGCAGATGGGTGTTAATCAGCCTCGGTCGCTCCATGGGGTAGGTAACTCTAAGACGGGTGTTGGTCTGATGAATGCATCGGCTGCTGGTACAGCTCATGGAACGGTGTCAGGCAATGGTAAGGACGGCTTTTCTCAGCTGACCGATCAGTGGTTTGGCATGAAGTAATTAAAAATTATAGTCTTGGGGGTGTGACATGCAGATATGTGTAGTACACCCCCAAGGTGCAGTTTTGATAATTTATTTTTGCTAAAAGATTTAGAAGATAAGGTAAAGAAGGGTATTGGGTATGGGTCCTGCGTTCTACGGCCTGCTCAGCGGGTTCTTGGTCAACATCATACCCGGAGCCAAACGCAAACAAGGACTAGAAACCCTAAATGTAGAACAGCACCGCCCGCCGATTGCCTACATCATCAGCTACGGCATACTCTTCATCGCCTTTATAGCTTTCCCCATATATTACGACATAAAATATGGTCGTTTTTATGTAGAGGCTCATATTCTTAGTCTTATTGGTTTTGGTATACCTGGTTTTATTTTTGTTGCCAACTGCCACAACTACTACCACTGCTTCACGACGACCGGGATCCGCTGGCGCAACTGGCGACACAAAGTCCGGTACTTCGACTACCACAGCATCTATAAAGTCTCCTATGAGCAGACGAGTAAGAACGGGTGGGTGAAGATCAGAAGTACCCAACTACCTAAACGTATCAAATTGGGGTTTGATACGAATCAGTTTGATGCCACGATTCTTTACGCTCAGCTGCAGTACCGCCTGGAGACTGGTGATTGGGTGCAGCAGTGGGAGGATGAACGATTCCAACAAATCCTCTCCGGTAGGCCAGGGGTACGGTTTTTACAGGACCATGCTTGGGCCAAACCACTCGAATTTCCTCGTGAGAATGGGTAGGGTTCTGTGGGTTCTAGGAGAAAGTAGGTCGTGGTGCCTCCTACACTGATTGGACTTTTGGCGGGGTTGTTTATCCGAAATGTTCCCTCACTGAAACGTACGATGGGCCAACCCGTGCTCGGAGTCAAACAGTACCGACCTAGGCTTGCTTTTATCATAAGTTATGCATGTTTGATAGGACTTTATAGTTTAGCGACATACTATTCTATCATAAAGGGATTTAATATATCTTTCTATATTTTAGCCACGGTTCTGGGAGGCCCTTTAGTATTTTCTCTAGTGAATCATTGTCATGCGTTTTATATCCAGCAAACCGAAATCGGAGTCTACTGGAGGAACTGGCGGTGGAAAACCCGGTATATGCCGTATGAGAGTATAAGCGATATCCTGTTGCAGAATAATGGGAAGAACGGATACCTACGTGTACGCAGCCGCAACATCAAAAAAGTACGGCTCAGTTTTGATCCATGGCAGTTTAATGCCTCTATCTTATTTGCGATGATTCTGTACCGGGTGGAACATAAAGAGTGGCCACAGAATCTAACTCCTGAGCAGGTTGAGGCGTTGGTGACTGGATATGGGTCGTATGAGAAGATGTTTGAGCACATTAAGCGGTTGGCGTATGAGAGAAAACTCGAATTAGATTAACTGGGTTGGCGCCTGTGCCCCGTTTGCCTGGGAAGAACTCGAAGAAAGCGGGGTCCTTGCCTCTGGGGTTGGTCATGATTATGTGCGGTCACAGTTGTATTTCAAATTCTAATCAGGGAGTGTTAGTGAGCCTCATTGACCTTACAGATATGCTATCGGCAATACCCGACCTTATTGGCGACATCATATCCAGCCCATACAGTAAAAAGCGTAAACTTTCTGCCATTGCAAAGAATATCGAAAATATACCTGATGATGATAATATTGAAAAATTTGCAAAATCCATCATGCCCAAGAAACGACGACCTTCCTTAATTTTATTCATAGTGGGAGCAGGTTTATCCTTGTTTTCTCTCGCAATATTTATATTTACAATCTACTTATATTTTGAAGATAAAACCCTGGACTCTACAGATATAGCAGGATTAATCATGTATCCCATCCTTATAGCATGCGGTATTGTAGGAATGCGAGTTGGAGGCTGGCCCTATACGCATTTCAGACTGCAAGGGTTCACCTACAGAAATAAACCGTTTAAGAGCACCCACTTACAATACGATGAAATACTGGGATACACTTACGTTCAAGAACCCAAAGAGAAAATAATCTTATATCACAAAAACAATAACGTGATACTGTCTATCGGCAGTCAAGATTTTTCATAGCTGATGAGCCAGATAATCTTCCGTCAAACTCATGGAAGGTGGGCCGTGATGAACGCGCGGGAAGACCTGCGAGAGGTTATATGCACTATGGACGACAGCATTTATGTACCGTAGTTCATCAGCCATCCCAAAGCTGTGTTTTCTTAAATCCCCCAGGGGCGAGTGCCCACAGGTTCACTTAGCATCTCTAAAAGTCCTAGGTTTCCCTAAGGGGGTACTGTTCCTCTGAAAACCTGATAGTTACACACAGAAACTATACTGATACATATAAATATTGTGCACCTTTCACCCCTAAAAGGCATCTCTGATGGACCTTGAGACCAGAATCTATAAGTACAGCCTCATGATCGGAGGGGCACTACTCACAGTATTATTTCTCCTCTGCACCATAGTCTATATCTTCATAAGTCAAGAGCTAGGCTGGGGCGCGTTGATGTTTGTGAGTATGCTAATCAGCGTCGGGGTGTTCTATACCGGTTGGGATACGGGCCGGAACCGCCCGGAAGAGCAGGAACCTGAAGACCAAGAAACCTCTGATGCAGAGCATCGTCAGGAATTATAACCAGCATCTAATATTGGCTAGGGGTGTGTTCGTGTATTCTGCACGAAGCGCATCCCTCTTGCTCTATTTATGTCCTGGTGAGGCTAATAAGACTCTCTGAGAGTACGTGATGAGTATGTAAGAACGGGTACAGTTGAAGGGACGTATCAACAGATATGGCGGGTTAGAAAGAGGGCTATAAGATGGAAAACGGTATTTTAGGTGGTCTGCTTGGCGGCCTACTCGTCGGAGCTATGCCCGGCATCCAACGTAAAGGTTTACATGTCTCCGTCGGGGTGAGGCAACACCGCCCACGCTTTGTCCTCTACCTCGGATGGGGAATTTTTCTCTTCTTCCTAATTCCATTCCCCATATTTCTAGATATTATGTACGGTTTCGATATCGGGATGCATATTTTTGTATTTATAGTAGGTTGCCCTCTGGGCTTGGTTGCAATCATTAACTATTACATGCTCTATATCCGGTTTGATGAGCACTCGGTCACTTGGCGTAACTCCCTCGGACGCACCTATACCGCACCGTATACCTCGATTGATAGGCTCACGTATCTAGATAACAACCGCAACGGGTGGATTCGTATTATTTTCCGGGATCAGGGCAAGCGTAAGCGGTTGAGTTTTGATCCGGGGCAGTTCGATGGCACGGTGATTTTTGGTCATATTTTGTATAAGGTGCGTACGGGAGAGTGGGCCTCTTCGGTGCAGCAGTTGTCGGAGTCTGGGTTTTTAGAGGGTCGGGAGTCGTTTGAGGCGTTACGAGAGATCCGATTTGTACGCAACTTACAAGCCTCAACACCTCATACCGCGTAATCCCCAGGTACATCAGCAAAACCTGTAATCTCCCCGCACCCGCACCCGTGGAACATAGTTTGCCCTAAATGGGTTCTTCCGGTGTATGCACTCTATAATAAATAGGCAATAATCACCGACTGAAAGATAACAGCATTCTGACTACTTCTGTATCCCGCCGCGGTGCTCTAGGCGTCTTGGGTCTTGGTTCTGCCGCAGGTATCGTAGAGTGGATTTCACCCCCTGAGTGAGGGTGAGCTTATGGGGTTTGATGTTTAACCTGTTCCGGGTGAGGGTCGTGTTGAATATGTTCAGTGGGGTGGCGATTTATGCCGTTAAGCCCGTGGTACGGTGTGAAGGCAACGGTTCCTAACTGTACGCGTATGGGTGGTGGTTGGTCTTGATATTTCACCATCATACGTGGACAAGAGGTGAGGGGTCGTTGTTTTTCTGTGTGGTGAAGAGTGGTTAGGCGGTTGGGGTGTCACGCCCCTAATGAATAACCCTCATTCATAAGGCGCAAAGCCCATGAATAACGTTTTCGGTCTGTACACACCCCGTATTGTGGGTGTGTACAGACCGAATGCTTAAGATAGCTGTGGTGCTTTGTGAACGTCCCGTATTTATAGGATAAGAATAATGCCTGCATTCCTGATATATTTCATCTGCTCATTCTTCTTTATTATCTTCTACATTACCCGGGACAAAATACGCTGTACACAGGACAAACACAGCGGAGCTAATGTCAGGCGCCTCCATCAGATTGAGGGAGTGGGCGAGCATACTGGTATTACTTATATTTGCTGATATAGCAGCTCTTCTTGCCACCATAGACATCAGCCCTGAATCAATTGTTGTTGCATTCGTCGTAACTCTTCTACTTATTGGACTTGTTACGGGACACCGTTACGAAGTGACATACTTCAGCATCAGCCCCAACGGCAACAACCTCGCCACCGAAACCCTCACCCTCACACACCCAAACTAACCATCACACCCCGCAAGGAGATTACCCCCTCACCCTGTTCCAAGAGGTACGGATATGGACACACCAACAGATATTATTGCAACAGCCCTCATAGCATCTCCGATAGTCATACTTTTTTACAATTATTTATGACGAATTACGACGCGCTCGTTTTAAACGTGAAAAGAAAAATGTAAAGCGCCTTCCTCGGTTTGATGGATGGATAGGAATATTCACACTGGTTTTCGCAGCTGATTGCTCTGTTGCTTTATGTGTACTTATGCCAGGTGTTGAACTACCACATATTCTTGGGGTGGTTACGTTTGTCTTAGTGGCCGCATCTCTCGTATACCGATATGAGGTTAAATACCTCAGCATTAATCCTGATGCAACTATTACTCATCGTTCTTTTCTGGGTAAAACCAAAACAACATCTGTTACCTTAATTAACTTAATTAATGAGTACAAATATACCTCTAGGACCGAAAGCCTCAATAGCGATATACCAGATTCACCCGATAACCTCTGGCTCTGGGATAACGATGGTAACACTATCGCCTCTTTCTCCCCACAAGCTTTTAAAGAGTATTCTATTGGGGCGCACCTATGTTTCCGGTGAATTAATGGCCGCTGGGCTGACACTGCTGACCCAAATGACATGCAGGCTATCAATAAAGCTATAGAACATTATCCTGTGATAACACGATATTTATCAGAGAATCCTAGTATGAAAGGGCTTGCCCGCGATAATACAAACCCGACCATTAACTAGGAATGTGTAGAGTTACCCTAGTTTAATTTTTACAATTATCGACCTTATTACAGAGACAGGAGCTAAGACTAAGGCATAAAGGGCTCCATAGGATATAGCATCTGCTGGAAAGGGTGCATGTACCAATATTAAAAATGAACGCGTTGACGATCGTTTGGTCGTGCGAACCACCGATTCAGAAAACTAACCTGCTCATATGATGGAGGAGGGTTTACTTAAAGGGTATCTTTTAAGTAAACCCTCCTCACATTCTTACCAATAAGCAGCGTTATACGATCAAGCATAAGAAAGGCTGTCCGTTAGATGCTCGCCTTTATCATCTTCATCATCGGCCCTATCCTCGTAACTCTCTATATTATTCGGGATGAGGTACGCCGTGCACGGGACAAACGCAGCGGAGCCCTCGCCAAAAGGCTCCCCCGCACCGAACCCTGGGTCTGGAGCATCTACCTCTACATGTTCGGAGCACTCAGCCTCTACGCCTTCACACACCCAGAAAAATTCCAACCCATTCTTTTAATATTTGCTGTAATTCTTCTCTTATTCGGTCTGATTGGTATGTACTACTACGAAACCAAATACCTCAGGTTCAACCCCGATAACACCATCACCTACCGAGGACTCACCGGAAAACTCCGCACCACCCCCATCACCGCCATCAACGAATACCAATACACCCGAGAAGCCGAACACCCACACAAAGACGGCACCGACCCCGACAGCATCTGGCTCTGGAACGACAAAGGCTACACCATCGCCGCCTACTCCCCACGCGGCATGAAAGAATACACCATCCCCGCACACCTATACTTCCGCTGCACCCAAGACCGCTGGGCAGACCCCAACAACCCCCACGACATGCAACAAATCACCTGGGCCATCGAACACTACCCCCGCGTCATCGACTTCCTCACCGCAAACCCCCGCATCACCGGCATGGCCACCGGAAACATGGAGCCAAAACTCAACTAGGCACACGCTAGTTACTACAGAAATATCCCTCACGGTAACGAGTATCGTGAGGGATATTTTCTAGAAGACACTCCACACTATGAAGCCATCTTTGGCTTAATTTCAAGGCCATCAGGGCTCATCGCCTGCATTAACACCGGAATACCGCCCAACACCGCGTATCCGCGCCCCGAAGTGAGAGCCACAGGTGCGCGGCGTGGCAGGTTCATTGAGAACATATCCCCATCATAGTCAACATGCGGTTGCAGAAGTACACCAGTACGCGACTTACGCACCATCTTCGTCCAGTGCGAATACATGGTGCGTAGCTCACCCGGCTTGCCGGTAGCAATAACACGAATCCAGGGGGACTCCGCCTTCAGAATATTCGTAATGCCTTCCCCCGCATCGTCAATGCGTTCAGCGTCATCAATGAGCAGAAGAACCGGTTCCTCGGTAATCTCCAGCTCGGCCGCTAAAGCTGTGATCTCTTGCGGGGTCACTGCCTTACGGTCAAAATCACGGTGGGCCAGCGGCGAGCGCCTAGTACACATAACCCACACTTGGGCGTTGTTTTCGCCGCGTTCGCGCTGCTGTATGACAGAGTCGGCAATAGCCTGGAGCAGGGTCGTTTTTCCGGAGCGCGGTGATCCGCCAATGAGGGCGCTTTCACCCTCATACAGCTCTATCGCCACCGGTTTAAGGTTGTGCTCTGCTATACCGACCGGGATAATCCAGTTCTCGCCGCCGATAGAGGGCTCCACTCCCATCTTTGAGAGCGGCACAATGGATGGTAGCTGACCGATAACATCGGGTTTGTCGACGGTTCCCCAGTGGTGTATGACGTTCTGCACGGCGTCGGCGAAACTCATCTGTGGGATTGCGACCTGGATCTGCCGGATGGTGCTGCCGTCGACGCATCGTCCAGGCACCTGCGCGGGGATGTCAGGTCCCTTGATTTTGTAGGCGGAGTAGTCGTAGGGATCTGATAGGTGGAAGAGCCAGCGTTGCTGGGTAACATCGTTCACGGCGGAGGGGATGCCTTTGAGACGGGTTGTGGCCATGATGAAGTGCATGCCCAGTGCGGGCCCTTCCGAGTAGACGCGGTGGAAGGCGCCTAGGTAGTCGGTACCGGAGTATTCCATAAATTCATCGCGGAGGGTTCCGTAACCGTCGATGAGGATGATCAGGTCGCGGTTTCCGGCGGGGTTGGAGCGGCGGCGTTCTAACTCGTTAATGAGGTGTCGTAAGAACCTGGTCTGCCGTTCTTTGGCTCCTTCGCCGGGCCCCACATAGGCGCTCACGTGCGGTAGGTTCTGCAGGGGTGCGAGTGTTCCGGCGCCTAGGTCGAGGATCAGCATGTCGAACTGTTCCGGGTCGGTGTTCAGGCACAGGGTGAACGCCATAGATGCTAATGCTGTACTGGTGCCGCTGCCGGGGGTGCCGATGAGGAACATATTGCTGACTTTGAAGTCCCATCCGACAGGTACCTGACACTGACCTTCAGGGATGTCTGCAAGCCCGAAGAGCACGGTACTACCGTTTAGGGTTCCGACCGGCGGCGCGTCTGAGTCTACTTGCGGTGCGGTCTGTGCAGTATCGGGCTGGAGTGCACCAAAATTGTTGAGGGGCAGGTTATTGCCCAACGCCTCAGGCCAGACTTTACGCGGCGGGGCGTAGCGCTGCTCCTGATTTGCCGCGATAATGGCGTCAATGAGGTTGTCCAGGTCGTTGGCGTCACTATTTTTGGGTTTGGGAAGGGCACGCGGTGCTTCAGGAACCCCGAAAATACTGGTGGAACGCAGCTCAATAGGTTCATGCTCAATAACACCGCTGAAGCCGGTTACCAGTGCGGTCTGGATGGGGGTAATATCGGTTTGCCCCAGTTTGATGTAGGCGCGGCCCATCTGCGAGCGCTCAATAGATGCGGCGTCCGGCACCTCAATCACGTTGGAGGAGTCTTCTTTGGACTGCACACGCAGCGCTACACGCAGGTTGGTGTTTGCCAGAATATCGTTGTTCACCACGCCGGCGGGCCGCTGGGTTGCCAGGATCATGTGCACGCCAAGGGTTCGGCCCACAGCACCAACACTCACAAGTGAGCTGAGCACATCGGGGAAGTCTTTGGCGAGCATGGCGAACTCGTCGATGACCAGGAGCAGGCGCGGCATGGGTTCTGGCGGGTTGGTGGCCAGGTATTCGGTGATGTTGTCTACGCCTTCACCGGCGGCGGCGAAGAGCCGCTGCCGCCTCTCCATTTCGGCTTCGAGGCTGATGAGGGCGCGGTTTGCCAGCTGCTCATCAAGGTTGCTGATGGTGCCGATGGTGTGCGGCAGCCGTTCACAGGCTTTGAAGGCCGCACCGCCTTTGAAGTCGATGAGGATGAAGTTCAGACGGGTGGGGTCGTTATGGGTTGCTAGGCCCGCCACGAGGGAGCGCAGGAATTCGCTCTTACCCGAACCCGTGGTACCGCCAACGAGGCCGTGCGGGCCGTCTTTGACGAGGTCGAGGGTGTACACGCCTTGGTCGCCGACACCGATTTCGGTACTGTATCCTTTGGATTTCTGCCAGGTACTAATAATCTTCTGGGCGGTGGGCGGGGTGCCCACTCCTGTGATTTCTGGCAGGCGCACCAGTGAGGGTAGGCCCGCGCCGGGGATGACGAGTTCGGGGTCTTCGAACTCTGCGAGCAGGTGGGCGCGCTGAACGGCGTATTCTAAGTCGATGCCGCCAATGATGACGTCCTCAACGGTGCGGCGTTTTTCGGGCTCGAAGAATGTTGCAGCGGCGTCCTCCCCCACGTCAACCACTACGGTGCAGGAAGCTGGCAGCTGTTCTTCAGAGGTGGCGATCACGATACCATACACCTTGTGGAGGTTTTTCTCACGGCTGGATGCCCGGTTAGGGTCGCTGCCTCGCCCGTGGGAGAGGAGTTTACGTGCGGGGGCGTCGTGACCTTCGGTGAGTACTTCGGAGTCTATAACGAGCATTAAACCGGGTGAGAGCAGCCCATCAATGCTCTGTTGTAGGTTTTTGAGCATGGCGGTGGATTGTTCGTAGTTGTGTGAGATCCAGCGCCCCCCAACAGCGGATCCGCTTTGTCGGGTGTGCGGCAGCCATGAGGTCCACGCCCATTCTTCCTCTTTGCCCTGGTCGAAGAAAACACCGAGGGTAAGGTCTGCGGGCCCGCAGTGGGTGACGGACTGCATGAGAAGGCTACGGGCCAGTGCGAGCGCGCCTTCACGGTTGCCTACGATACCGATTACCCCTGAGTCGGTGAGGTCGGCGATCATTGGTGCCCCCATGAGCATGGAGGAGTCTAGGAGTTCTTGGATTTCTTTTTCGGGTTCTTGGCTACTTGTTAGGTCATTTGTAGGAACCCATGAATAGTTGCCGTACCCCACGTGAAGCGCCATGAAGTCAGCGGCTTTGAAGCGGCGCTGCCATAGTTCCACGCTGGGTAGTTCAATGCGGCGCATGACGCTGACAGGGTCTGGGGCGAGCTCCTGAAGACGCATACGCTCGTGGTTGTAGATATTTTTGAATTTTTCTTTGGTTTTGTCGAGTTCCTGTTTGAAGCGTTCTTCTTCTTCGCGGGTTTCCTTTTTGAAGCGCCATTTTTGTTCGAGCCACATGCCGAGGGCAGCTATCGGGCTCAGTATTGCGAAGAGGGCGTAACGGATTTCACGCATCATTGCGACCATGGCGCCTGCGAAGATGAGGGGGGCTAGAACCGTTGCAATACTAAAGCGGGATGGTTTTGAGACGTTTTTCCGTTTGGGTATTTTGACGGTATCTGGTGCTGGCATGAGCGCAACCCGTGGCGGACGGTTATAGGGTGCGGTGTATGCGGGTGTGAGGTTTGGGAGCATCCCGGGTTTGGGGGCGGGGGTCTCAGCCAGTTGGGGCCGTAGCAAAAGCACAGCACCACCAGTGTAGATAACCGCAAATTCGTCGGTTTCTGTGCCTTCTTCGGGTACTTTTATACCGTTGACGAAGGTTCCATTGGTGGAGCCGGCGTCAGTAATTTTCACGCCTTCTTCGGTGCGTTCAATACGGCAGTGTTCCCATGAGGCGCTTTCGGTGGGCAGCACAATGTCGGCTTGTGGTGAGCGACCTACGATGAGGGGCCTACCTTTCGACAGGGGCACGATGGCTCCGGCTCTGGTACCACCGGCGAGAGTGAGGTTCCAGCCGCGTATGGGGCGGGCCATCGGTAGAGGGCGCTGACTGATGACACTCCCCTCCAGCAGTGCCACCGACCCCAGCTGCGAGGCGCCCTGTAGCGGCTGAGAGTCTAGGTACAGGGGGTCGTCGGGGGCGATATAGGGCCCACCGGCGGCAAGAATAAGGTCGCTCAGCGTAGTATTCTCCTGCCAGTGGTCCAGCTCGAAGGTGCGCGTGAACCCGTGCAGGTCAACCAGAATTTTCACCCTGAGATATCCTCTCCGGTAGTTTTATCGGTGTGTTTTATACCGCCCGCTAACTAGCTGGGGTAGTTGATCTCACTACCTAATTATCCATCTAATTCCGTTTATCACATCTCAACTGGCTTAAAACAATTGTGAGTAGTCGTAAGATAGGATAAGTTACTTTGCTTATCACCGAGACGAAAGGCCCACCAAAGCGTGTGCCTTTACCAGGAGTATAACTATGAAAGCTCACCAGGTGCCTATTTACGCTCCGGTCAGCCATACGCTCAAGAAACGCCGCGCATCTAGATTGCTCAAGGCACCTCTGGCGGCGGGGGTAGCGTTAATGCTGCTGCTCGCAGGGTGTTCCTCCGACTCCCCTTCGGCTGATGATGGCCCCACAGAGACCCGCAGAAGCGAACAGCAGGTAAGTGACCCCACAAATATCCTGCAGAATGTGAACGTTAATGTTGACCACACCGGGTCGGTTAAAGCAATCAATAGCACCAATATTTATGTGAATGAGCACACCCATCAGAGCTCCACTAAAGACGTGAAGTATAAGGTGAGCGATGTGGTGAACGATGTGCCCGTGCGTGTGTCGGTGCAGTACCAGAGCAATAAAGGCAACGGCACGGACTTGAATGAGCTTAAGGGGTATTCCGGGCCGCTAACCATTAAAATTTCGGTTGAAAACCTGAGTGTTAAACCGCAGGAAATTACCTATGATGCTGGCGGGAGCAGCCATAAGAAAAAAGCTCTTGTGGGTGTGCCGCTGACTGTTGCCGCTTCCACGGTGCTGGAAAATTCAACCCCCAATCAGGTGGTTGCAGGCAGCAGCCTTGACGCTAAGGACCCTAACGCCACTAACGGTGTGATTAGTTCCAACTCGGACGGCAAGGCGGTGGTGCAGTGGGGTACTATCATCACTCCGCCCACCACTGAGGCGAACGCGTCCCTAGTGCTAAAGATGGATGCGAAGGACTTTAAGGTTCCTAACTTCGATATCGCGGTGCAGCCGGGGTTTGCTGACTCTTTGTCCAGTGAAAACGTGCTCACTAACGGGTTCAATAAGAACGACCAGAACCAGATGGCGTTGCTGCAGCGCACCATGAAGGTTGTTTCGGATGTGAACGGCACCCTGCTCTCGGCTAGTGACCAGATTAATGAACTGCGCAAAAACCTGGATTCCACTGCTGGTTCTTTGGGTAATGGCACCGCCGAAAACCTTAAAGGCAGCAACGAGAAGCTCACCAAACGCATGGAGGAGCTCAGCAACCAGATCCGTGATCTGAAAACTGATCTTTCCAAAACCGCTCAGACCAATAACTCTCAGCTAATAACCCAACTGGAGCGCACCGTGGGCTCCCTCGACTCGGCACTGGGGGACACCTCCGTGCACCCTTCCGTGAAGGTTAACGCCAGCGGCAACTCCTGCACGGTAGATCGGTCCACCCCCCATGGCGGCAGCTCTGTCTATTCCAATCTGGTGCAGCTTGCGGATGTGCTTGGCAGTTACGCCCAAGCCAACGCAGGATGCCAGCGGGAACTGTCGGGGACCCTTTCGCAGATTATCGGTCCGAAAGACCCCGGCCCCGAACAGTGCCGTGATCACGGTGGGGATTCGGTGACCTGTGCCCTGTACGGCACCTCAGCCTCTGTGCAGGCTAATCTGATTGGTCTAACCGTGGCCAGCGACTCGCTGCTTAACGATATGCGACCGGATTACCTTAAGGGCGCCAATAAGAACTACAGCGACCTGCAGGCGTCTATTCAGCAGCTTTCTGACTATCTGAACTCGCAAAATTCAGGTAGCGCAGACACCGCGAAAGTTCAAGAAACCATTAAGAATATCCGTGGCAACGTGAACTCGCTCAAGGAGTCCTCTAACAGCCTGCAGGAAGGTATCGGGCGCATCTATAAGACTTCTCAGGAGGCTCAGGCAGAGCTCACCGGTGAAGGGTCTGCCCAGGAGCAGAATCAGAAGCTCGCAGATCAGTTGTGTGAGCTCTCTACCGAACGTGGCGGGCATTTGAGCCCCGATGAGGTGGCGCGGTTACGTTCCTACCTCACGGCTACCCCCTGCGGTGCAGGTGGTGGGCAGCAGCCGCAACCTGCGCCCGAACCTAATACCCCCAACGATCAGCCTTCGGCTGAGCCTTCAGCGGCACCGAGCACAAGTGCTGAGCCTTCAGCATCCGCAAGTACAAGTGCCAGCGCGAGCCCCTCGGAGGGGGCATCCGGTGAGGCTACCACCCCCGCAGCGGTAGTGGAGAACGCTAACGAGGTGAAGCCGCACCACGGTAAGCCTATGGATCAGCGTATCGTTGAGCAGCAGGGCCGGTGGAGGAGCGTCTCTGCTGAAACCGACCCGAACGCGGAGAAAGGCCTGGCCGCAGACGCTAAGCGGGTTAACGCTCGGGTGAATGATCTTGACGGGCAGCTCAAAGCCCTAGAGGATGAAGCGAACAAGCTCGGCGACACCAACCGTGACCGTAACGGTGAGCAGGAGAAGAACATCAGCGCCCTCAAGCAGAAGGTGGATGCTCTCACCCGTAAGAGCGACGATTTGGGGCAGAACCTCAAAGATCTGGCGGAGCAGCACAATAAAATCTCGGAGACCGTGAAGGCAGCCTTCAAAGACTCCTCTGATAAGACCGCGCAGCAGGTGAACGACCTCATTGGCAAGCAGATCCGTGTGATCTCGGACCGTGGGCAGAGCGGCAACCGTGCTGTTGAGGATGCGTTCTCACGCTCCATTAACCAGCTGGTAGAGACCTCCGACAATATTGTGGTTGGTGCCGGCAATTCGGTTGAGAACCAGCGTAAAGACCTGTCGGAGCGTACCAATAATGTGCGGGCCGCCCTCGACGGGGCCACCCAGCAGTCGCTGGGGCTGCTTGATCAGCGCACCTCTGCAGCGACCCGAGACTTGGAAGGCTCCTCCGCCCTGCTGTACAGCGATTTGAATAAGATCATGCTTGACCTTGGCGACAGTAAAGTTGAAGGGGCTGGCCTGCTTGGCTCGCTCAAATCGAATTCTGCGAAGGCGGGCTCGGCCGACTATCAGCTGGCTTTAGCCTCCCAGAACGCGCAGGGGTACACGAGCATCCGTTCTGAAGATATTGCTAACATTCAGCTGCGTCAGGCGCAGTTCAAGGAGTCGCTCAAGTCCCTGGAGAAGATGAAACCGTTCCACCTTTCGGATGCTGGTAACGCCGAAGTTCGGGTGCTGTACACCTTCCGCGTGGGAGAAGCACAGAATGGCTAACCCCGAAGGGCAGCAGACGCCTCGGCGGTCACGCGTGAAAATCGTGTTGACCGTCGGGGCTGTTATTGCGGGGGTGCTGGCGCTGGTTGTGGCCACCAGCATGTGGCTCACCTCGGGCCGCAGCCCCTTGCCGACCTTTAAAAACGAGTCCCCAAAACCCGGTGCCGCCGCCGCTCCCAGTGTGCCGTTAGATATTAAACTTCCCACGCTTGGTAAGTCCATTAAGCTCGGGGTGATTGTCACCTACGGTGAGGAGACTGAAGGCTCGGAGTGGCTGCAGCCCGCCCAGGGTGCGGCGGTGGCCGCGTACCGTCTGCACATGGGTAATGCGCCTGTAGAGCTGGTGACCCTCAACGATAGGGGCACTGAGACGGGCGCCCGGCAAGCCGTGGAGCAGATGAAGGCCGAAGGGGTTGAGGGCATCGTCATGGCCTCCTCCGGAAGCCACGTGCAAGGCGCTGTGACAGCGGCGAAAGAGCACCATATCCCCATGATTGAGGTGTACGACAACGTTGGAACCGGCGATGGGGTGTGGTCGTTTGCACCCAACGCTGAGGCGTCGCTCGTGGCCCTGCAGTCCGGGGTGGAAGACCCGAATAAGGTTGTAGCGGTTGAGGCCCAAGGGTACAGCACCGGTATTCTGGCAGCCCACACTCTCACATATAAGCCTGGGGACGACCCGGCTGCGCTGGCCCGTTCTGTAGCAGAAAAAACTGCGGAGCTTGGCCCCGGGACGACAGTGACAGTTGCCGCGCCCGCCGCTATGCAGGCTAGCCTTGTGAAGGCGCTTCAAGAGGCCGCCGTCAAAACCACCATACTGCTCTCGCCCCAGGCGATAAGCCCGGTCTTTAGCACAGAGCTGGTGAAACAGGGTGGGGCCATCTCCTCGTCGCTGACCACTAGCGGAGTGGATACTTCCGACTCGGTGGCGCTGCAGTCCACAGATGAAGGGCGGAGCATGTCTGCCTTTTTGAAAGCGGTGGGGATTATGAGCGCAGACTCCAATGTGCAGACCCTCAGCGGCGACCAGGAATTCAGTACCGTGGCTGCTTATGCGGATTCCCGCTCCCATGATGCCGTGGTGGCCCTTGCCTACGCCTCAGCGCTGAACCTTGATATGAATAACGAGTCGGTGCTTAAGACTCTTGCAACGGTGAAGATGCGCTCCGGCGAGGGGCTTGCGGGTCCGGCGCTAGACTTTACGCGGCCCAATGCGGTAACCGCCCAGCCCGCGCTTCTGCACGCCTCCGAACAGTCACTGGGGCTGCGTCCGCAAACGGCGGGTTCTGCAGCTGATGCTTCTATCACCTGGTTCGCAGGCTAGCCATACACAATAACGCATAGTTATAAAATATGCTGTGAGGTCGCCGCCCTGCCATACCGCAGCCCTGCGGATGAGAGGGAAGATCACTTCAACCCCCAGTCGCCGCGGTACACATACCGCAGCTTCTGGGGGTTTCCTATGCCCCAATAATGAGGGCTGCCGGTGCACCCGATCTTAGGGGCGCGCTATATTCGGGGCTTGGGGCGTACCTGGCCGGGGTGCTAACGGGCAGTGATACTGAACTGGTTACTCCGAATATCCGTATAATTACCCACCGTCGCAGTGATAGTACACTGCGGAGCAATCGATAGGGTCGTCACAGTCTTACCATCCGCGGAGACCGAAATATGCCCCGCACAGCTATCCGTGAAACGCACCGCCGACTGATCCGGGGCCACCGCCTGCACCACCTGTGACGGGTCCCCCGTTGCTGGCGAACGCAGGATGGGGTGCACATCGTCCTGCCCGCTGGGCCACACCGGCACCACCGTAATCGGCAGGGCACTCTGATTAACCACCTTATCCGGCACCTTCACCGCAATCGCCTGCAACCGCTGCAGCGGGTACGAGGTGGACTGCACCTCGCGGTCGGTAATGGCCTCCTGGGTTTTACGCTCAATCTCAGAAACCCACTTCTGCAAGTCCTTCTGATCCGAAATTGAGACCTTCACTGTGGCAGTCATCGACACCGTCGAGTTTGCGGGGATCTCAACCTCCGGCAAAGACCACGAACATTTCTTATCAATACCGGTGATTGTGGCGTGGTTCTTCTGCGCTTTCTGGCCTTTAAAGGGGCTCCACGTCGTCTCGGGGCAGGCGCCGCCCTCGGCAGTGCCGGGGATAACCTGCAGAATATCGCCTTTCAGCGCCGACTTCTGCGACGAGAACTTAAACGTAAGAGAAGCACTCTGCGAGGATGAATCGTATTCCGCTGAAACCTGTGTGCCCAGCCCCGAGGGCAACGGTTTAGAATCGTTGCCCTGCGCAGACCACTTCTCGTGGGTGGTTTCGGTCTTCTTCGGAGCCACAGGGTTCCAAATCACCACGCCGATCACAACCACAATCAGCAGCACGCTCAGGATTGACCCCCACACGATCGGGCGGCGCAGCTGCCGCGTAAAGCCGCCCGTTGGCTCTTCCTCTTCTTCCTCCTGTGCCTGCTGCTCAGGTTCGGGGCTCACACGCACCGGACGCAGCACCGTCTGGGATGATGCCTCCCCCAAGTGGGGTAAAGGCTCAACCGGCATCTGGGTGCCCATCACGGTGTCTTGGGAGGCAGCTGAAGCCCCACGCACAACCGTCGCCATCCGCTCCCCCGGGCCGGTGCCCGGCGGGGTGTGCTGGGGGCTGCTGGGAGGATTCACCGGCAGCATTGGCGGGGCCGGGGCGTACCGGGCTGCTAGGGCGCGCAGCGACGCGGCAGCCTGTGCGGCGGTGGGGCGCGCATCTGGGGAGGTGGCGAGCATCGCCTCAAGGGCAGTGCGCAGGTCGTTTGGGATGCTCTCGTGCACACCGGCGGGGTTGCCGCTGTTCGGTGTGGGTGGGTAGGCAATCAGAAGCTCATGGAGCATCACCCCCACCGAGTACACGTCAGCGGATTCTGTGGCGGTGCCATAGTGTTTACGCTCAGGCGACATGTACATGGGCGTGCCGTAGCTGCCGCGCCCGGTGGTACTGGATGCGGGGCCGTCACCGGTGAGCTCGGCGATACCGAAGTCAGCTACCCGCACCTGCTCAGGAAACGTCTCGGTGGGGTTACCGGAAAGCAGCACGTTATCAGGTTTAATGTCCAGGTGCAGCACCTTTTTACGGTGCGCCTGTTCAAGGGCCAGCAGCACACGCTCCATCATTGCCAAAGCCGTGCCGGGGGCAATCGTGCCCAGGGTGCGGAGCATATCGCGCAGAGTACCGCCGTGCTGGTACTCCATAATAATCGCCAGGTTACCGCCCTCAACGATCATGTCCACTACCGGCACGATACTCGAATGCTGAAGCTGCATGAGCACGGTGCGTTCCCGGACAAAACGCTCCAGGAATTCGGGGCTGTCCGCGTACTCAGGTTTAAGCAGCTTCGCAGCGAATAACGCAGACGTATCGGAACGGGTAGCCGTCCACACGGTACCGACCGCACCCTCCCCCACGGGCTCCACCAGCCGGTAGGACGAACCCAGCGGCGCGCCCTGATACGCTGCCTGCATTGTGCCTCCTCACCCCGTACTGCCGGTGTTTTTGTGATTACCGTGTAACTGCCGTCTTTAAGTGTACCTAGGATGCCAGGAAAGTATGGCTGCAATTATGAGGAGACTCACCACACTATGCTGACCTATTATTGTGTGACCCTATAAACGAAAATCTGTAAACAATTATTGGGCAGGCACCCTGCACTATGTATTTCGTGAAATTTAAAGAGTGCTTTCGGATATTTTTTAGCACGCACCTGCGTGAAGGTTCCATACAATAACCCACATTTATCGTTCACCGTACTCTAATACATTCAGATTCATGTGTAAATAGCCAGATATTGCTCAGAAATATGGCGTCCCGGCCTGTCAGTATTGTTCTACAGGCCGGGACGCCATATACCCCTAGAGGAACACTATTCACTCGTGGGGCGAGTATGCTGCTGCCAAGAATCAGCGTGAGCTGCTGCGGCGGCGAATGACAACTAAAATAATACCGCCTGCTAAGGCAGCCGCACCCACAGCAGCCACACCAGCGGCCGCGAACCCTGTGTGCGCCAACGCCCCAGCCGAGGAGCCCGCGCCGGAAGACCCACCGGATACCGCCCCAGATCCCCCAGAGCCACCGGCGTACGATCCGGCCGCGCCAGCACCACCATCAGCTGAGGCACCGTAACCGTCTGATGCGCCGCCATCCGAACCGGTGCCAGCCCCAGTATAGCCATGGGCAGGGGCACCGTAGCCATTATTCGCGGGTGCAGGCGCGGCACCGGGTGATGAGTCACCTGCCCCGGACGAGGGTGCTGTGGCCTCAGGTTCATCAGCGGAGGAGGGCGCAGAAGTGGTGTTGTCGGTGGTTCCGGTACCGGCGGTGGTGCGGTCAGAACCGGAGGGTGCAGCGGTGCCGCCCCCAGACGCGCCGGGGGCTGCAGATCCGGTGGAGTCGCCAGTTGAGCAGCCGTTCGCGGCCTCATCCCCCACCGCAACCTGCATGCGCTGCACCTCGCTCTTTACCCCCGTACCGTCCTTGAGGGTGGCGGTGTAGTACACGTCAAACCCGTACCGGCCGGGTTCGGTAAACACCCAGTTCGCGTGCGCGTGAGTGGCGTACGCAATATCAATCGTGTCTTTGCCGGTGGTGGAGTCAAGAAGCACATCCGCTCCGGTCAGCGACTCTGTGAACACCCCAAACCGGGCGCCGCGCGGCATGGTGCGCGGCACCACGTGCAGTTTCACCCCGCCCGACAGCTGGGAGTAGTCAATATTCTCGGTGCTGTACCCCGGCCAGGGCAGCCCCTTGATCTGGGTCTGGGGCAGCCCATAGAAGGCGGTGCCTACCGGGCCGATGAAGTTCAGGGCGGGGCTGCTCATGTGCTCATTACGGGTGCGGCGTGCCCGATCGCTCACGGTGAGCACCACCGAATCAAGGGGGCGCACGGTCGAGTCCGGGTCGATCAGCCCGCTATCGTCTTTCAGGCCCACGTGAAGCTGCTTGTCGCGCAGCTGCCCCTGAATGTCAAGGTGCCCGTCGTGGATTTTGCGGCGGCCATCAAGGGTGCGGGCATCACAGGTGGGGTGCGACGGGGCGGGTGGGGGCGCTGCAGCCGATGCGGTAGGCTCACCCTGGGCTGGCCCGGAGGCGGCTGGTGCTGGGCTGGTTGGTTCCGTCCGGGCCGGGGCGGGGGTAATAGGCGCAGCGGGTGTGGCGCTCGGGCTGGACGATGGGGCGGGCGTTTCACCGGCGGGGGCACTGGGTGCGGGGTCGGCGGGGGCCTGCCCGGCGGTTCCCTCCACGGTGAATGTGCCGGATGCGCTATAGTCGCCGCCGCGCCGGTAGTCACCGGTGAGTTTCACGCTCGAGGCGCGCGCGTTCATATCTGGGTGCGGCAGTACTTTGGCGATCAGTTCACTGTTCTCAAAGTAGCTGTCTTCCCGGTAGGTAAAACGCGCCACCCCGTTTTCGACCGTGGTTTCAATATCGAATTTGGGGTATTCGTAGTCGTTGGGCGCGTAGAACCCGCCGCGAATAAACCCACGGAAGTTCGGGTCGGCAAAGGTCACCTCAATCGTGCGGTACCCTTCCTGCGTGGAGGGTACGGTACGCACCGTGTAGTCGCCGCTGGTGGGGGTGTAGGTGGCGGTATTGAGGGTAGTGTTGCGCTCTTCGGGGGTTTTTACGGGCCATTGGCCGTTGCCGTCATCACTGTACACGCTCTCAGCCCGCCCGGGCTCATACGCGAGTTGATGCGAGATCCAGCGTGCACCGCTGTCACCTTCAGGGGTGAACACCGCCTGCAGGTGGGATGATTCGCCGCCCATCATTTCGCTCCAGGTGGCGGTGCCGTTGGTGACATCAAGATCCGTCAGAAAGTACCCGTTGTTGTACAGGGTGAGCTTGCCTTTGAGGTTTTTATCGCCCGCTGTGAAGGTGATGTCGCTGAGCTTATCGTCGGCGTCTCTCCTCTTGGCGGGGTCCGGGTCTGGGGTGTGCGGTGCCACGGACAGCACATATTTGGCGGTGTCCAGGTTCCCCACATTCGCGGCGTTATAGCGCTCTTCTGTGGGTACGGCGGTGGGGGTTCCGTCACCAAGAATAGGCTTATTACCGCCCACCTGCCACACGAGTTTCTGCGGCGCGGACTGGATGATTCTGCCGTCGGTACCGCGGGCCACAGTGCGGTAGGTGACTTCGTACCGCCCGGGCCGGGTGAAGGTGGTGGTGTTGTGGGTGTGGCTGCCTTTGCTCAGCAGCCAGGAGTGCCAGCCGGTGCTGGTACTTGAGAGAATGCGGTTGATCTGAGCGGGGCCGTCGTCGGGGTTGTACCGGAACAGCTCCATACGCCCGGGGCCGTCCACCGAGAGGATGTCGGTGGCGAACACACCGTCACGGAACTGTTCGGTGGGGATTTTGACGGATGCACCCAGACCCGCCCAGATGGGGTCGTGGTTGCCCCAGGTGAGGGTGGGCGCCATGTAGAGGGTCTGCCCGGGCTCGCCCAGAAAACCTAGGCTGGGTGAGTTGGGGAGGGTGAGGGTGTATTGTGAGGCGCCGTTACGCCCGTCCCAGCCTTTGCCGACCCAGTTGACGGTTTTGTCGAGGTCGTAGAGGTCTGCGCCGGTCTTGTAGGGGTTGGATTCATTTTTGAGAACGAACGTGCCGTTTTCCCAGTAGGCTTTGGGGGCGTCCACGTGGCCTTTGGTGGTGATGATGCGCCCGTCGTCAGGCCCGGCGTGGGCTGTGATGCTGGGGGCTAGCCCGGTGAGGATGATCAGCGCCGCGACGGAGAGGCGCGCTAGGGGTTTTCCGGGTGCCCGACGTTGGGTTCGGAGGTGCGTGTTCATGCTTTCCTTTCTAATTTTTACGGGCAATAGCGTAGCATTTTTGCGAATAATTGTCATTAACAAAAATGCTCTGTATAGTGATTCCCGAATACGCCAACGGCGCGGGGGCGAACGTACTCCCCCGCGCCGAACCACGCCCAGTCACCGCATCACGCACCTGGAGGAACACATGCAACGAAGCACATCCGCCCTGACCCTACTCAGTGCCGCATCGCTCACCTGCGGGCTTGTCCTCACCCCCGCAGCACCAGCCCTCGCGCACGAAGAACACGGCACCGCGAGCGCATCGGACACCACTGGCGATCAGAGAACCCGCCGTATTGATGGGGAAAATACTATTGCCGGGGTGCACGCCAACCTGGTAGATCTCTCCCTGCGCGACGGTGCACTCACACTGGGTTCGAGGGCCAGCACACACGACGGTGAAGGTATTTACGATCCCGCACGAACTGTTTTCCACCTGCCAAATACTGACTCCACCCGCAGCACTGTGGCTGCGGGCTATGAATTTATTGCCCCCAAAGGCACCCCTATCTGGTATATTCCGCACACCGGCACCGGCGGGGTTCTTCACCCCGACTTCGGGGCTGATAGTATCCCCCGCGACGCGCTGAAAGAGAACAAAATATCGCTCGAACTTGTGCGCACCCAGGCCCCTGATGGTGGCTCCGTTGAGGTTTTCCGTGAGGACCCCAGCGGCCCCACGCGCCTGTTCAGTTCACGCGAGAATCTGCCCGCCCACACCATAACCGCGGGTGAGCATGCGCACCCCGGGTGGGCATTTACCGCACCGGGTGTTTACCGGCTTACTTTCCGGGCGACAGCTCAGCGCACCGACGGCACGCCGATCAGCGCCGAGCAGACCTACACGGTGGCGGTGGGCGATGTTCCGGCCAATATTTTTGAGCAGATGCACGCCCAGGAGGGCGAGGGGCGCGGCGGCGCACCCGAAGCCGCTGACCATTCGGCAGCCGCGAGCGCGGCCTCCCCCGCCGGTGCAGGCGCGCCGAAAACCCCGGCCAATATTTCGGGGGCCAACACCCACAATGCGCGGCAGGCGGGTGCCCCCGCCAGCGGGGGCTCAAACGGTGCACCGCAGCCGCCGCGAGCCGAGCACCCTGCCGCGCAGGGGCCCGCACCAGAGCCCCAAGCGCAGCAGGCTGGTAACAGTGCCAGCCAGGAGTCGGGGACTGCCGATCGCAGCACCCCGGAGGCGGTAAACGCGGCGGAAGATTCTGGGGGTAATGGTGCCGCCAGCGCTGCCGACTCAGGCGGCACCGGAACGGGCGGTACTGTACAGAGCATCACCCCGCCAGCGGGCGCATCCGGCGGTAAAAGCGTGCGCGGCTCCAATAGCGCCAATGTGGCCCCCGGTGCGTCTCATCAGGGTGCGACAGCCGGGTCGGGCTCCGCCGGGGGCGGAGCGGGTTCCAGTGGGGCTGGTTCGGGCGGGTCGGATTCGGCGGGGTCGGGCAGCGAGAAATGCTACGCCACCGAGGTTCAGATCAAAGACGCCAAACAGTCCCTGCGCAGCCCCGCATCCGTCCCGAGTGTTGAGCCCGCGCTGCACACGGCAACGGTTCAGAATGTGGCCGAATACGGCGGGTCAGACCGCGCCACTGAAGGGCACTTCGATGTGGGCCCGGTGCTGAACGGCTCCACGTTGAGCTCTGCCGTGAAAGATGACCGGTTCAGCCCGCCCAAGCATGTCTCCCCCGGCTCACTCAATTTCGTGTTGGGTGATGCTGCGAAGCTGAAATTCCCGGCGGGCATGGAAGATATTGCCCCCGCGGGAAGTACCGTGCACATGATTGGTGCTACCCAGCAGGCGGGCGTGCCGTGGCTGGGGTGGAGTACCCAGGATCCTGAGCTTCTCAAGCAGGCCGACGGGCCGGTCACCATGAGCCTGAAGGGGTTCGACGGCCCCGGCTCAATGTCAGTGTTCCTCTCGGGCAACTTCGGTTCCGCCGGGCAGAAAGTGTTCACCTCCCGCGGCGGCTCATTTCAGGTTCCGCTGAATACGCACCAGCACAGCAACTGGGTGTTTACTGCGGAGGGCCGCTACCGGGTGACGATCGGCTGGCAGGTGCGCTTGAAGAACGGGCAGACCGTTGAGAGCACCTCCACCCTGAACTTCACGGTGGGTAACGGCAGCGGGGAAAACACCTCCGGCGGTGATAAGCAGCAGGGGGCGCAGAAACCCGCAGATAACGGCGGCCACCGCGGAGGTGCGCACAATGATACGCCCGCTGGCGAGAGCAAAACCCCCGATAAGCAGGCGGGGCGCGGCACCGTGGATGCGGCCAGCGGTATTGTGACGAAACCGGACGGCACGAAGGTACGCATCGTAGGTAAGACCGCCTCGGGTAAGGACTGCGCCCTCACCAACCAGGAACTTAAGGATGCACAGCAGGCCGCTGCTGCCGGTCAGCTGGCCAGCACCGGAGCCGGTTTTAACCCGTTTATGGTCAGCACCTCCGTGCTTGCTGTCGCTTTAGGCGGCATGATCGTGTACGCCGTGCGCCGCCGCAAGCGTCATGCAGCGTAATGGGCTCAGCCGCCGCGCTTTCCTGGGTTTTCTGCCCGTTTGCGCGGCGTTAAGCGCCTGCACCGCACAGAATACGTCCTTGGGTTTTGATGCCGAGGGGCGTCTTCAGGTGGTGGCAACAACCCCGATTTTGGCGGATGTGGCGCGTGCTGTTGGCGGCGAGCGTACTTGGGTACACGCCCTCATTCCCAATGGCGCAGACCCGCATTCCTATGAGCCGAGCCTGCGGGATGTGCGCGATGTCGCCTACGCGCGGCTGGCGTTCACCAACGGTCTGCTGCTGGAACAGCGCAAAATGGCGGCGATGGTGAGCTCTAACCTGCCGCAGGGTTCGGCGCAGGTGGCGGTTGCCGAAAGGATTGAGCAGTACGGCGGCAAGCTTGAACCCGTGGTGGAGGACGCCTCGCTGGATTCTATCTGGTTGGGGCTGCGCGTTGAGGGCACCGAGCCTTCGGGCGCATCCGCCACCCATTCCGCTGAGTCGCCCTCAGATTCGGATGCTTCGGTCGCGTTTTCGGTTACCCGGGTGAAGGGCCCCGGGCAGGTTGCGGCGTTTATTACGCAGACCTTCGGCGCGGTCGAGATGATGTGCGATTCTCAGGCGCGCGGCACGCAGGAATCCACGCAGGATGGTGTGAGGGTGCGTACCGGCGATATGGGGTCGCTGGAGCTTCCGCTGCAGGCGCATACGCATCTTTCGTGGGCTTTTGCGGATGCCGGTGTGTACGAACTTGATGTTCTGGCAACGCCCCGCAACGCGCCCGAGGGGGTGCGGCAGGCGCAGGGAACACTGCACGTTGTGGTGGGTGAGGACCCTGCCGAGGCTGCCTCTCGCCTGGGCGAAAATACGACCGTTTTAGCCTCTGGACATGCGGATATAGCCGTTCAGGCATATACGGGGCGGCTTGTGATTCGCGCCGATAGCGGCGGGAAAGTCACCGAACACGACCTGGCTCGCACGATCATTGCGGTTCCTTCGCGCACTCTGCAGGAAGTTCCTGCGGGCGGCCAATACGGGTTCTTGAGGGGGTCTTCGCGCGAGCATCGGGGGCAGGTGTATTTGCTGGCGCAGGCGGTGCTCGGCAAACATGTGCACGGCGAGATAGACCCGCATATATGGCATTCGGTGCCGAATATGAAGGCTGCCGCGCAGGTCATGCGTGATGCTCTTACCGAGGCTGACCCGCCCGGAACCAGCCTGTACACGGCGAATACCGAGCGTGTTATGCGCGAGCTCGATGAGCTGGACTGGGAGATTCGCGGCATCTATGCGTCTTTGCCCGAGGCCTCGAAAAACCTGATTACCACCCATGACGGGTACCGCTATCTGGCAAGTACTTATGGGCTGAGCGTGGCGGGGTTTGTGACGCCGGTGGCGGGCAGTGAGCCGAGCATCCAGCAGCGGCAGCGGCTGCAGCGCACTATCAGGGATTTGCGTGTACCGGCCATATTTCTTGATAAGAATACCCGCGCGCGAAGCCCGGTTTTGGGTGAGGTCGCCCATGAAAACGGGGTTCAGGTGGGCACCCTGTATTCTGATTCGCTCGATGATGAGGCGCCCCACTATGCGGATATGATGCGCGCTAATGCCCGGGCTATACAGCGGGCTATGGGCGGCTTGTAGACGCCCGCAAAATGCACTTTTAGTACTATGAAGGAAACACCCTTGAAAAATTCTATTTTTAGCATAAATACTGGCCAGAAGGTTATTTCAGCTGCTCTTAGTGCTGCCCTGCTGGTTTCGGCTGGTGGTGTTGCCCATGCCGACCCGTCACCGGCGGCCGCCTCGTCAAGACCGAGTGGGGATAACCTCAGCAAAGAGCAGAAGGCTCTGCAGCAGACGCTCTCACCCGAGCAGCCGGTGGGCACGGGACGCACCGAAATTTCGAGCGGGCATGTTGATATGGGTCCACGTTTTACCGACGGTAAGTTTCAGCTCATGATCCATGACGATCATGCCGCTACACCCATCTGGCGCAGCGTGGATGATGTACTGTACCGCGGCTCCGATGCGGCACGTCGCCAGGTTCCTGATGATGACCGGTATTCGTTTGTGGGTGCGCAGCCCGGCGAGCAGGTGTATGTGATTCCGCAGACCGAGACGAAGGGGGTTGTCTGGCCTGGCTGGACCACTCAGGACCCGGGGCTTGTGCAGAAAACCCCGCGCGGGGTCACCCTCACCCTAGAGCAGGTTCAGGGACCGGGGCAGTTCACGCTGTACCTGGAGAATGGGAACTTCTCGAAGCCGCAGGTTTTGTGGGATTCGTCCAAGCACGAGCCGCAGGATATATGGGTTGAGAAGAACACGCATACCCACGCCAATTGGGTGTTTACCAAGCCCGGCGCCTATCTGCTGAAGGTGACGGCCCGTGCGGAGCTTGCGGATGGTTCGGTTGTTTCCGATACCCGCTATATGAAGTTCGCCATCGGGGATTCGGTGACTGCGGATGAGGTGTACGCTCTGGCCCAGCAGGCCGCGGATCAGGCACCGGCGGGCGAATCGGAGGGCGCGCACTCTGCGGCTGCTTCCGATAGTCCGGGGGCCTCATCCGGCGGGTTCCCTGTCCTTCCGGTGGCGCTCGGCGTGGGGGCTGTGGCGGTGCTTGCCGCAGCGGGACTCTTTATGATGCGCCGCAATAAGGCCGCGCAGGCGCAGGCCGAGCGCATCATGGCGAATGGAAAGGACACGCGGGATGAGTAAAGGTACCACCGTGCTAGGTTCCAAAAACGACCCTGCGCCAGAGAGTGAAAATCCGACGCTGAGCATCCAGAACCTCTATGCGGGGTACGGGCGGCGGGCGGTGCTGCGGGATTTTTCGCTCACCCTGAACCCCGGCGAATTTGTGGGTCTTCTCGGGGCGAACGGTGCCGGAAAAACCACGCTGTTACGTGCCATTATGGGGCTGCTGCATCCTGCCTCGGGGAGCATTCGGGTGCTGGGCAGTACTGCGCGCACCGCGCGGGCGCGCATCGGCTATGTGCCTCAGAAGCACCAGTTTCAGTGGGATTTCCCGATCACCGTCAAGGATGCGGTCATGACCGGGCGAACCCGCGAGATCGGCTGGTTTCGTCGCCCTAAAACCGCTGATTGGGTCAAGGTTTTTCACGCTCTGGAACGCACGGATTTAATGCCGCTGAAGAACCGTCCTATCGGAGAGCTTTCCGGCGGGCAGCGGCAGCGGGTGCTTCTGGCGCGTGCTCTCGCGGTTGAACCGGCGCTTTTGCTTCTTGACGAGCCCTTCACGGGGGTGGATGCACCCACCCAGTCCGCGCTCACCGAACTGTACCGGCAGCTGGCGGGCGAGGGCGTGACGATTCTGATGTCTACCCACGATATTGTGGCGGCGCAGGAGTCTTGTTCGCGGCTGTGCGGAGTGCGCGGTTCCTTGAGTTTGGACGGCAAAGCCGAGGATTTTTCGCCGCAGCAGCTTTACGCCTGGGTGCACGGGCGCGAACTTGAGGGCGAGGGAGAAAGCACAGGTAAAGGCGGAAGCGCGGGCACAAACCCATCGCCCGAGATACTTGTACCGGGCGCAGACGGCGACTCGACCGGCAGCACCCGGCAGGGGCATCCTGCCGGTCATCGTGTAACCCCGCAGGAGGCAGCGGCATGATTACTCCCCTCGATTTTCTGTTTGACCTTTTCAACCCTTCCCTGGCGTTTCTGCCGCACGCCCTCGCCGCAGTGACGCTGGCTTCTTTGGTGACGGGCGTGGTGGGGTGCCATGTGATGATGCGCGGCATGGTTTTTATTGGCGATGCGGTGGCCCACTCGGTGTTTCCCGGCTTGGCGGTTGCTTTCGTTATCGGCGGCAACCTGGTGTTCGGGGGCTTGATCGCGGGCGTTATTACGGCGGTTTTGGTGGCTATTTTCAGCCAGAATCAGAAGCTGCGCGAGGATTCGGTAATCGGTATTTTCTTTGCCGGTTCGTTCGCGTTGGGTATTGTGATTATTTCGCTGGCACCGGGGTATTCGGGGTCGATTCAGGATTTCCTGTTCGGTTCGATTGTGGGGGTTTCAGGCAGCGATATTGCCCAGGCGGCGGCTATGTCCGCCGGGATTCTGCTGCTTCTGTGGCTGTTTCATCGGCAGCTGGTGACGGTGAGCCTAGATCGTGAAAGTGCTCGCGCGTTGGGTTTGCCGGTGCTGTGGCTGGATATTCTGCTGTATGTGCTCGTGACGGTTTCCGTGGTGATTTCTTTGCAGACGCTCGGGAATGTGCTGGTGCTTGCGCTCATTGTGGTTCCGGCCAGCGCATCGCGGCTCGCATGCCGCCGTTTAGGCACCATGATGCTGTTCTCACCGGTTTTCGGCGTGCTGTGTTCGACCGCGGGGCTGTACTTCTCGTGGGCGTTTAACCTGCCGACTGGCGGCACGATTGTGCTGACGATGGTCGCCGCTTTCGTGCTGGTGTGGGTGTTCACCTGGATGCGCCAGCGGGCCAGGCGCATTCCTGAGACCGCCCGTTCCCTGCCGGTTTAGGCTTTGCCGCGCCCGTCTCAAGGTTCTCACCGTCGCCTGTCAGGTCAGCGAGAAATAGTCTGCGATAACATCCCACCGGCGTCGCAGCACGTGCTGATCCGCGAAGAGCGTGGCGCTGCGGTCGGTAAGATGTGCGTGCACGTTCCGGTAGAGTTCATCGCGCAGGTCGTTCATCGTGTTTACGGACAAATACCCGAGCACATCCGGCAGCACAGTATCGAGGCGCTGCTGCTGCAGCTCCTGCTCGGTGAGCGCCACATAGTCCGCCAGATCAAAGGTTTCCATGAACCGATGAGCGGCGGTGCTGAAACGAGTGAATGCTTCTATATTGAGTGTCCCGTCGGGCCTCAGGTAAGTCATTCTCGCTTCGTGATCTACAAATTCGTGGTAGCGGGGGTGGCCAACGCTTATAAAGTACATATCGCCGTCATGTGGGGAGGGCACAGATTTAAGAGGCTGATCGAGGTGTGCCGATATTTTTCGCAGGGTTTTACGCCATTTTTTAGACATCACATAAAACGCCGGGATGCCGCTGTAGTTCCCCGGCGTATGGTTGAATGTTGCGTAGAGAAAAGCAGCCCGAAATATGAGGTCTTCACCGTATTCTTGGGTGAATACGGGCTGATTTTTGCGTGGTTTCGACCAGCCCAGTGAGCCCAGGTGCTCGCGGAATGCTTCACCGCTGGAAATATCCCGGTATGTGTAGTTGTCCGCCATGCTATCCCCCATATACAGCCTATTTTTAGCAACCACCCTACCATTTACGAGGCGCGTGGCCATGCGTTTATCATCGTGTTTTTCTGCCGCCCATGAGGGCTTTTACCGGCGGCGCACATGCGGGTGAGGGTGGCGCTTCGGCAGAGCACCTGCTAGGATAGGCTGAGCTTAGTTTTTGTCATAACATCACTAAGCACGGTGGGCGGGTTTCCGGAAATGTTTTTGAAGAAATGCTTCAATGTCGTCACAGAGCTTAGGCTCTGGATAATCACTATTAATCAGCGCCTCCAGACCCACTGGTACACGTTGTTCTTTATCTGGCTCTTCTAACATCAGATAGGTTGCCAAGGCAATTGTCTGCACCTCCAATACCTTACCTGAATTAGGATCTTGGTTTGCCTCCATCTCATCAAGCTGGTCAGAATACTTAGCCATCAACTGCTCACTCTCCTGAAATTTATCAGCAGTTTCGGCATCAGCCAGAGTCAAATGTTCGACAAACTCATAAACATCTTTTGCATCCCATCCAGTCACATCAAGGATCTCCAAGCATTTGCCTTTATAAAATGCCAGACCAAGCCCTTTTGCCAAAAGCTCATTGATGAGATTGTTGGAGCGTTCGCCCAGCTGATCACGATATACACTCATCTTATTCTTCTCCTTACATTGCCCCCACAAGCGGGGTAACAACATTTATATTTTCCACCAATGATTAACAGACGTCTTTACACACGCCACGTGGTGCAGCCAACTTATTAATCGACAAATTATTGGCTTTGCAATAATTAACTAGTGGCTCTTCAGCATGAGTGTTTCTTCCAACCACCCCTTCTGTTATTTGGCTTCTCACTGCAACAACATCATCTGGCAGATGCCGACGTATATCATTACGCAAGATCGCTCCATCACGACCATTGGAGGCTGCAAGGATTGTTTTGTTTCCTGCGCTGTCAGTGACTTCAGCCATAGCAAGTGCACCATAACGTCGAGCACCATCACCTGCGTTGTCCATTACCCCAACAACTTTTTGTTACAAATCGTCTGTGGAGTTTCTGATAGCATCAGTGATTGGGTGCGCTTTCAATCCTAGCGCATCAACCCATGTCAAAGGATTAGCGACATACCCCTGCGCAGTCCCCACATTCGGCCCCACACCCAACGGATCCTGGGCACCATACACACCACCGGCAGGATCATAAAACCTAAACCGGTTATACACCCACCCAGACTCTTGATCCTCATACTGACCAGCAAACAATACCGGGGAATCCACACCCGACCATCGCCGCCGTGCTGCTGGTGGTGGGTTATAAGCTGGCGAATCCGAAAACCATCCTCCACTTCTGGCGTAAGGGTCTTTACCAGTTCATTCCGTTTGCCGCCACGTTGGTTGCTGTGGTTGCCCTTGGCCTGCTAGAGGGCGTGGGTATTGGTCTGGCAATCAGTATCTTCTTCGTGCTGCAGGGCAATATGAAGCGCGCCTACTACCTCAGCCGTGAGGAGCTGGCGGAGGCCGACGAAATCACGCTGGATTTGGCGGAAGAAGTGTCGTTCCTGAACAAGGCGGCTATTAAGAAGACGCTGAAGAATATTCGCCCCGGCTCGAAGGTCACGATCAATGCCGAGAACTCTTCGTATATTGCCAGTGATGTGCTGGAGCTGATTGAGGACTTCTCCAACGTTTATGCGAAGGAAAACGATATTGAGGTGGTGCTTAAGGGCTTCAAGTCGGATTATCACGATGCAGAGCGTGATCGCCACAGCCACGTGAAAGTGGGGCACGCCGCAAGTATCTAAGCGATGAGGCGGGCGGTACCCGTGCGGTATCGCCCCCTCGTGCGTATACGCGAGAAGCGGGTTTTTGTCCGGAAAGGTGAGAAAATATCACCCTCTTGGTCAAAAATCCGCTTCTCGCTTTTAAACCTGGCTTAATAATGTACCGCCACCGCCTCTTACAGTCACCACAACCTTAAATGTAATCTGCGTAACATCTAGGCAGCTGAGGTGTTTTAGTGTTTAATAGACATATAACTTATAAACATATATTTATAAGTTTATAGGAGTGGTGATGACATTATCACCGCCGCTCCCCCCTCCATAGAACTCAACGAAGGAGTCATTATGAAGGCAGTTGTTTACCACGGCGCAGGCAAGCGGGCGTGGGAGGAAGTTCCGGATCCGACCATCCTTGAACCCACTGATGTGATTGCTCGCGTTGATACCACCACCATCTGCGGCACCGACCTGCACATCCTCAAGGGCGACGTTCCCGAGGTTGAAGAAGGACGTATTCTGGGCCACGAAGCTATCGGCACGATTACCGAAGTCGGCTCGGCGGTCACCGATTTGAAAGTTGGTGACCGCATCATTATTCCGGCGGTCACGAACTGCGGCAAGTGCTCATACTGTAAGGACAATAAGCCCTCACACTGCCAGACCGTGGGCGGTGTCGGCTGGATTTTCGGGTACATGATTGATGGCACCCAGGCCGAGTATGTGCGCATTCCTTACGCCGAGACGTCGGTGCATATGGTTCCCGAGGGGCTCACGGACGAGGACGTTCTCTTCCTCACGGATGCGCTTCCGACCGGTTTCGAGATGGGTATTCTTAACGGCAACACCAAACCGGGCGATACGGTGGCGGTTATTGGTGCCGGTCCGGTGGGTCTGGGCGCAATCATGACGGCGAACCTGTGTGGTGCCGGGCGCGTGATTACCGTCGATATGGACGATAACCGCATGAACAAGGCGCTGGAATTGGGTGCAACCGATAAGGTAAACGCCGCCGATCCGGACTTTATCGAGAAAATTAAGGCTCTCTCCCCTGACGGTTTGGGCGTGGATGTGGCGATTGAGGCCGTGGGCGTGCCGCAGACCTTCGAGACCTGCACTAAGATCGTGCGCCCCTACGGCAACGTTGCGAACGCGGGTGTGCACGGCAAGCCGGTGGAGCTGCCGATTAACACCATGTGGATCTCGAACGTGAACATCAACATGGGTCTGGTGAACTGCAACACCGTGGGCAACCTGCTGAACATGGTGCGTTCGGGCCGCCTGAACGCAAAGGCGATGGCAACCCACTACTTCACCTTCGACCAGTTCGAGGAGGCATACGACCTGTTCGCAAACGCCGCCGAGCATAACGCGGTGAAGGTTGTGATCTCCCGCGAGCCGATTAAGCACTAGGGAGCCGGGTAAAACCCGCATAAATACTAGGGGCCTCTGCACTAACCCACGTGCAGAGGCCCCTAGTATATGCTCAACGCCCCCCGGAAGGGAACCTGTGGGCTACGAATAGCCTCAAGTATCCCGCCGGGGGCGCCGCGCGTTCACATAGTACTCAGTTTAGGGGTAGTTGCTGCTAAGGAGCTTACGCTGCAGCGCAACAATAGCCGGTGAAGGCGCATCAAATACCCCGTCTGCCGTCTGGCCAAGGTAAGACTGCAAGGCGCTGATCGTATTGGGGCCGATCAGACCGTCAGCGTTCACGCCCAGCCACCGCTGCAGGTCTTTAATGGTGTCTGAGCCGGATGCGGCATCATCAGAAACCCACTGCCAGCCACCGGTCAAGCCCGGGTTCGCGCTGGACTGCGAGGCAGGCTGGCTATCGATCCGCCCGTCAAGGGGAAGACCACCCACAACAGCGGAATTCGCGGCAGCTACACTGTTGAGATGCTTCTGCAGCTCAACCGTCGTTTCGGAGCCCCAGTACCCGTCCTCTGCCAGAGCGGTTGCCGCCGGGGCAGTCATCAAGCTAGCACCAAAGGCTGCAGCACCGACGGCGGGAACGCCAATAGCGGCGGTACGCAGCAGCTTACGGCGGGAAACACCGGAATTTTCAAGAGTCATATATTATCCTTCCTAGGATTGAAGCTTACAAAATGTCTGGAACACGCTTGGTACTGATCAGAAGTTCACAAGCTCAAGCCTTGCTTCCTCACACAACCGGCTGCGAGTTATTTAAGACGGTTGGCAGCATCACGATCAGAATCTTTAGAAGCCTGAATTGCCTGGTCCTGCTGCTGAGCCGCTGCTTCTGCCTTCTGCGCAGCATCACGCAGATCCGCAGCGGCAGGATCGTTACTCGTGGTGCTATCATGGGCAAATGTGTTTGCTAAGTCTGCTGCTTCCCGAGCTTCTTGATGAAGCTGTGCAGCTTCTGCTTGCTTCGTAGCTTCCAGGCTAGCAGCAATATTTGCATTTGCCGCCGGTGCGGTCACAAGAGTTGAGCCGAAGGCGAGCATACCCGCAGCAGGCACACCAATAGCAGCGGTACGCAGCAGCTTACGGCGGGAAAGTCCAGTGTTTTCAATCATTTTTATCCTCCTTATCCGCATCTTCACGCCAGCAGAAACCCTGGAAGGTACCTGCTGGGTGGGCAACTGTGAGGTGTAAATCTTTGGTGGCAGCGAAGAATCGCTCTAGCCCTCAAGCCACCAGTTCATTTCTTCTTGGAAAGAAGCAATAGTTGGTGAAGGCCCGTCAAGACGGTGAGTTTCATCAAGCCCATAGTGCCTATGCAGAAGGGTGACGTGCCTAAACGTAATGAATTTTCCCAGCGTAGGGTCTTCGCGGAAGAAGTTAATGTTCCGGTAAGTGTCGGGGAAGTTGTACACCAGCCACCTGAGCATCCACGAGAGGGCGAGCGAACCAGTTGCTTGCTTTTCCGGCACCCATTCCCAGCCGCCGGTTATACCCGGACAGTTTGAGGCATAATAATCTGGCTGGGAGGTAATAACCCCATCAACCGTGAGATTAGCCTCGGGGAAGAGGCGGTTCATGAAACGCTGCAGACCCGCTGACGTCTCTGGCCCCCACCAGCCGTCTTGTTTAAGGGCGTTCGCCGCTGGCGCGGTCACCAGGGCTGAACCAAATGCCAGCACACTTGCGGTAGGAACCGCTATCGCGGTGGTACGCAGTAGCTTACGGCGAGAAATACCAGAATGTTCGTTCGTCATCTTTATACGTCCTCCTTCACGTATTTTTTAGGTACAGAAGTTGGAAATCACTTGAGCGAAAGAATGAATTTCAGCAGACTTCGCGAGCCGTAGCGCCTTGTACAGGGGATTAACCGACGTACTGGTTAATCTCGTTCTGCAAAGCCTTAATGGTTGGTGATGGGCCGTCAAACGTCCCATCCGCCGTTAGGCCATAGTGCTCTTGCAGAAGCTTAATGTGGACAGCCGTGATGGTATACCCCGTCACGTTCTGCCCCCACTCCTGAGTTTTGAGAAAAATATTCTGCGAACTCGTACCGAGTCCCAGCCACTGGTACATGGCCAGCATGGTCGGTGAACCAGCTGCCTGTGAGTCTTCCACCCATTCCCAGCCGCTGACAATACCTGAGCAAGAAGCCGCCATGCTTGAAGGCTGAGAACTAATGACGCCATCAACTGATAGCCCTGAACCCCGCACAGCATTCATAAAACGCTGCAAACCTGCTGAGGTTTCTTCTCCCCACCAGCCGTCAACCCCAATAGCATTTGCACTTGTTGCAGTCACTAAAGTCGAGCCGAAAGCCACAGCGCCCGCTGCGGGAACGCCAATAGCAGCGGTACGCAGCAGGGTACGACGAGAAAGACCAGAGTGTTTATGTGCCATAAGTTACTGTCCTTAATGTAGTCGTGTCATCAGTAGCCTTGGGAGATATTTCTCAAGGCTGTGACTTGAGCGGCTTGAGTCGAGGTCTAGCCGTGAGTAACCCCATTGAGCTCAGCCTGGAGCTTCATAATGGTGGGAGACTCGGCGCTTAGCACCCCATCCTGGGGGAGCTTATAGCGTGCCTGAAGCGCGGAAATAGTGCCCGGCCCAATGAGCCCATCCTGGGTCACTTTGAGCATGCCCTGAAGGGCACCAATGGTTTGTGATCCGTTAGCAGAAGCATCAGAAACCCAGTCCCAGCCGCCTGCCAGCCCGGGGTTAGCACTCGCACGGGATGCGGGCTGACTTGAGACGATACCGTCCACCACATCAAGCTTGAAGAGTATTTGAAGCAGCCGCGTGGTCTCGGTTCCCCAATAACCATCGGTGGCAATCGTGGCCGCATTGGATGCGGGGGCGGTGACTAGGGTAGCCCCCATCGCAACCGCACCTGCGGCGGGCACACCAATGGCGGCGGTGCGCAGCAACTTACGGCGGGAAAGGCCGGTGTTTTCGAGATTCATAATATTCCTCCTTCACCTCACCACATGCACGAGGTGAGAAAATGTCACACTATTTGTGCGATAACAACTTATCCTTTTAGGCCTTAACTTCATGAGAGTTCAGGTAGTTTTGCAGGGCCTCAATAGTCGGTGAGGGCCCATCAAGTACGCCATCAGCGGGCTGCCCAAGCCAGGTTTGCAGTGCACTAATCGTTTGGGGGCCAATAGTCCCATCAGCATGTTTGAAGCCCAGCTTCATGTGCTGCAATTTGTTGAGGGTTCCAGACCCCTTTGACTGTTCTTTAGAGACCCACTGCCAGCCTGAGGCCAGACCGGGGTTCTCTGCAGCACGTGATATTGGCTGAGAAGAGATAGTTCCCAGAGGATCCCCAAAAGCGTTGCCAGGCATAAACCTCTGACCAAGCGTCTCTTCCATCAAAATGTTTTGAAGAAGTTTGGTCGTCTCGGATCCCCAGTAACCATCAACTGTAATGGCGGCATGCGCAGCTGGCGCGGTGACGAGGGTCGCCCCGAAGGCGAGCATACCCACAGCAGGCACACCAATGGCGGTGGTACGCAGCAGCTTACGGCGAGAGATACCGGTGTTTTCAGTCATTCTTACCCTCCTGAGTCTGGCGGATCTTACGTTGGGAGAGCGGAAAATTACAGGATTTCCGTACCTTTGGGGTTCTCATACAGAATTAGCTGACATGCTGATTAAGCTCGTTCTGCAGGGCTTTAATGGTGTCTGAGGGGCCATCCAGGCGACCGTCTGCGGTGATGCCGTAGTGGGTTTGCAGAGCTTTAATGGTGTTGGGCCCGATGAGCCCGTCAGTTTCTACGCCTAGCCAGCGTTGCAGGTAGTAGATGGTGAAGTCGTAACCCTGCGTGCCGTCATCAGCTGCCCAATCCCAGCCGCTGCCTAGACCGGGGTTCTCTTTTTTGCGTATGGCTGGCTGGAATTTTATGATGCCTTCCTCATACCCGTAGGTGGGCTTGCCAAGTTCCTGCGCGTAGAGGGTAAAGATGAACTTTTGGAGTTGCACCGTGGTTTGCTGTCCCCACCAGCCGTCGGCTTCAAGTGTTGGCTGTGCTACGGATGCGGCCGCAAAGTTCGCCCCTAGACCCAGCGCGCCCGCAGCGGGCACACCAATGGCGGCGGTGTACAGTAATTTACGGCGAGAAATACCAGAATGCTCATTCGCCATAGCGACACTCTTCCTTCGTGTATTTTTCAGGCTCAGAACAATAGGGAATACCAAGTCAGAGCGCGCTCTAAGCCACAGATAATACGCCCCAGCTATGTAGTAGAGAGGGAATCGTGGGTTAACCAACCCACTGGTTAATTTCGGATTGCAAATTCCGAATCTCGGAGGAGCCGCCTTCCAAGCGGCGAGTACGGGGGAGTTTATAGTGATCCTGCAAAGCATCAATCTCATTAAAGGAAAGAGTCTCCCCTACACCCGATGGGAAGTACGCAACCTTCCGTAGCCAGCACCGCATGCACTCAATCGTCGGTGAACCATATTGCGGCTGATCGACAGGCACCCACTCCCAGCCGCCGACGATACCAGGGCAGTAAGGAGCCATACCAGCGTTCTGGCCGCTAATGACACCGTCTACTGTAAGCTGAGCTTCTGGGATTACAGCATTCATTAAACGCTGAAGACCTGCTGAGGTTTCAGACCCCCACCAGCCGTCAACCTCAACAGCGTTCGCGCTTGTTGCGGTCACGAGGGTAGAGCCGAAAGCGAGCAGGCCAGCGGCAGGTACACCAATGGCGGTAGTACGCAGCAGTTTACGGCGGGAAAGACCAGTGTTGTCGGTTGGCATGGTCTTTAGTCCTTTCACGCGATTGCGGATGCATGTCTGAGGAATAAACAGTCAAACCTCCGCACTCTTGAGCGAGTTCAGAATGTTTCCTGTCAAAATCCCTCCATCACCCACCCTAAGAGACACTACCCATAACTTTCAACCCTTAGTAAAGATTTTTCTATTTCTCACTCAAAGGTTTACAGATTAACTAGGTGCGTCCCCGAGCCTGCCATAAATATGCTTCCCACCCCGAATATATTGGCGTGCAGCCACGCAAATGAGGGGGCATATTGCCCCCTCTTATCACAACTATTCCATCAAGATTCCGCCGCCAACTACCCCCTCCTGGCGGGGCCTCACCCCCATACCCCGAAGCCTTGCTGCATTATAACGAGCCGCTGCTCTCTCCTGAACCTTTCCTGCGGTCCAAAATATAGTCGATTGCCAAAAGAATTGCTACAACAATATCCTGACCTCTTTCGTCATACACCGTCACCACATACTGGTCGCCGATTGTGAAGTACTTTTTATTGATGGTTGCAACAACGGCCTCTTCGGTACGTACATTAAACTCACGCCCCAGGTACCTGTCCCTCACCTGCATTGGCGGGGCACAGTTGGATTCCACATCGAGTTTTAGCTGGAAGAACGCAAAGTATTTTTTAATATTCACTAGGGCACCGGTGGAGAAAGCCACATAGAACTCGTTCGTGAAACCTCCCTGGCGGGTAAACATAAAGCTCACCCCAGTTTCTAGGTTGAGTACGGTGATCTTCTTTCCCCTCATCTGGAACTCTTCATCAACCTGGTACACCCCACGGCCTAAATCATCATAAATAATGTAGTGGTCGGTGATTTTAAGAGCCTGCTGTTGTATGTAAAGGGTGCGCATGCGGTCTCTCCTGACTCATATCGGCGTCCTTCCAACAGTAGCACCACCGCGTGCGACCAATGAGGATTAACCACATATGTTTTGCTAAGACCGGTGTCTGAGTGCTTTACGTACAGCGATAATCATGATCGCACTGAATACTATTTCCCCCAAAAATATGAGAGACATTAATGTGTCGTATACAACAGGAGACGGTTCACGGTTTATCGGAAGTATTACAGCAAAAAGCATAACCGACATCATGGGAGCCACTAATATGCTGTATATATTTATCCAGCGCACTCTGTGCAGATTCACCTCTTTTCTGCACTGCATATAAGCCCTGATCTGTAAAGCAATATGGATGATATACGGGATTGTGAAAAGGGTTAAGGGGCCAAGGTGCTCAAGTACTGTGCTGTAGTCGCGGGTTGTTCCGCAGGGATAGGTGGGGGCATTGACCAGGTGTACAGCCCAATACCACGCAAAGCCAACCACAAGAGCGGAACCCCAGAGGATCCTTAGCAGGTGTGCCCTGAGGAGGAATGTGCGGAACGGGATATTAGGCACGGAATCACCGGGTGCGGCCATTTGCGAAGGTGCTCTACGGTCATTCATGAGAGTTCCCTTCAGGTGTTTCATATTGTCCTTGTTTTAAAGGCTGTGCGGTCCTCTTAATACTGTTTGTCGTGACAACAATCATTGAGATGCACATAACGGTCTCAAAAATAGCCATAATAGCGCCTATTGATATATAAAGTGCCCCTATATAGTAATATGAATTTTCGTAGCTTAAAAATAAGCCTAAAAGACCCCCTATAAGAGCCGGAACATAAAAAGCCGCAGCAATAGGGCCAATAATGAGACTGTAAATATTGACGCCCCGTATCCACCGGAACATGACTGATTTCCTAAACCGCTTCAATGCGATAATCTGCAAAATAACATAGATGTAATAGGGTAATGCAATAATAGTAAAAACAAGCACAAATCCCCATACGAGAGACCCGTCTTCACCATTTGTAGAGGCGATAGCCACAACTACCGAATAAACATATGCGACGAGGGTAATGACCGCGGGAATAGTAATCAGAATATTCCTCACAATCTGCGCCACAAGAAGACCCCGGTGGGTCTTGGGGTCTATATAGAACTGCGGGGGCGGTACGTCAGTGTCAGGCTGCTCCTTTGTTGGCTCAGACAGCTCAAAATCCAGGGCGGCCTGAGGCCCTGAAGGAGTCTTACCGCTCACCCCTTCATCGTCATATAACTGTGTGTACTCAGGCTCTTGGCTTGAGCCTTGCGGGTTACTACTTAATGCGCCCTGGCTCCTCTGGGAAGGTTGAGGATTGCCATGGTCGGGCGCCGAAGGGTTCCTATCAATACTCATATTTTTATTCTAGGCTTCTGCCCTGAACATCCTATGAAAAGCCTCTGAGTGTTCTCAATAAATAATATTTAGCTATTTTATATATCTGCCCAGGTGATTCTTCTGGAACCGCTATACATAAACTCCTATATATTACTGTAGTAAATTGCTGCTTTAGCTACAGCACGATTATTCAAAGTTTTCTGCGCCGCCACAATCATAATGACACACAGGGCAACTTCAACAGCTAAAACAGCGACAGCAGGCAGTACTGCGATTTCTTCTCCATATCGCCGAGATTGCCCCAGAAGGAACATAAACCCCATAAACATATATACATAAAAAGCCATAATAGGCGCTAATACCAGACTACAGATATTAATATTCCGCACCCACGATAACCGTACTCCGCGGATAAGCTGCGGGACTGCTATAAATTGCAGAGCAAGATGAGCCTCATAAGGGATTAAGATTATAAATATTAGCAAGATGATGTTTGCCTGAGGAGGACCGTACGTTTTGAAAAATGATGAAACTATCACCACCACCAAAAGCGCAAGCGGGAGCGACTCCAGAATAACCCTGATCAGCTGAATAGCCACTAGAGTACCCTGATATGGCATTAGTTTGTTTGAAGCAGTTTCCGGCGCCCCAGGAAGTCCCGGATACTGTTGCGCCTGCGTCCGTGCCTGCGCCTGTTGCACTGATTCCACCTGCGGCGGCGGTTGGGTATCCTGCCGGGCCAGCTGCATGTACTCCGGCTCTTCCTGCCCCGGCTCCTGAGCATGATCATTCGTCGCTGAATAGTTCTTATCGGTGCTCATAATGCTCTCCTCATCCTTTCTGCTGCCTGAGAATAATCCGCTGGCCCGGGATGCCTACGATCAGCTCTTCATGATGCTTCTTTAGGGGTTTGAGCTATCACCCGTCTCGTATTCACAACATACGCAGGAGCTGAGGGGTGAGTCTGGGCCGTTCCATGCTCATGTTTCATAAAATCCTGATTAGTAGTACTCATAGTTTCACTCTAGGCTTCTGCCCTGAACATCCCATGAACAGCCCCTGAACGTTCACGATAAAATAACGCTTCGCGGCATATTTCTGACACAAAAATCTCTTCAGATAAAACGCTGCATACACGCTCTACCTGAAGAGACTTTTAGTATTTGGGGTGCTGGTTTTACTCCGCCGTGTTTTTCGGCTGAGGATTTGAGGGGCTGCGCTTCGTCTCTGCGGGGGCATCCTCGGCAGTGTCCACCGCCTTATCGGGCGGTTCCGCCGAACCGTCCGTGGGTGGGGTAGCCTTCGGCTGGGGTTCTGCGGCTGCAACGGCAGAGCCCTGCCCCGCCGCATCATGCGGCTGTTCGGAGGGTACGGGTATCGTCTCCGTCGCCGGTTCAGCCTGCATGAGCACCCGGCCTTTCTTCCGTTTCCGTTTGCGGCCGAACCGTTTCTTCTTCACCGGCTGCTCCTGAGGCTGGGGGTCTTCGTTGAACCCCGGCTGCCCTTTATCTTTCGGGGGCTTACGTTCCAGGGAGTAGATAATGCGCGCTGGCCTTGGCTCCATACCAATCTTGGTGCGTCCCCAGTTAATGATGCGGTCCAGCCAGTTATAGTCGGCGGTCGTCTCAACCACCTGGTGGTTGCGTGGAATCATGCCCGCATCGCTGAGCACGCGCGGGTACTCGTCAATCTCCTGAATACCCGCCATGTACATGTTCTCGCGGAACTGCTGGGCGAACTCGTACTGCCCAATAAAGAGCAGGTCGGAGTAGGTTTTTGCGGTCAGCCTCTCAGCGTACGCCTGCGCCGAGTCGCGGCTTCCCTTACGCGCGCCGTACGTATCCCAGAAATAGAAGTACACGTTACTGGCGATAATCGCCGAACGAATCTTGTTCTGCAAATACCAGAGCCCACCAATAGCGAGAAGCCCAATAATGATAATGACGAGCGACCCAACAGGCATTGAGTAGTCCACATAATTATCGGCGCTGCGCGTTACAAACATGCGGTACAGATACGCCCCGAACGAATACAGCACCGGAATACCCAGGAAAATAGTGGCTATGGGAATCCAAATAAATGCAAAAAGCCACAGAATAAGACGATAGTAAATAATGGAGTCGCCAAACCCGATGGGGGTGGGTTTTACGGGAGAATGGGCGCGTTTCATCAGAAGGTTGAACAGGCGGTTATTCTCAATACCCACCTTCCGCAGCTTCGACTCCAGGGATGCGCGTTTGAGGAACACCCGGTAGTTCTCCAGAATCTCGCGCTGTTCAGCGGTAATCTCATCGTCAGGCGGCAGATTACCAACATCGATTCCCGACTCTGAAAGCAGCTTGCTCCACAACTCCAGACGGGCTAGCTCGGAGGGCTTCGCCTGGGTTTGCGACTGGTAGTTCTTATAGGAGATAAAAATGGTGCTGGCACCAATTGCCAGCGTAACTATAGGCGCAATCCAGTCTTTGGTGTCCACAGTGTCCCTCCCGTCCCCTCACGCCCCACCTGCTCTCCCTGCCCGCCCCTCGCCAGTATGAGGAGCGGCGCACATTCAGGTGCCGGTGGTGCCCGTGGGGCGCGTACTTGCTGAAGCTGATGCTTCTACCGTAGCACCCGCGGGTGTGAGCGGCCGGGACGGTTCTCAACCTGCGAAAGGTGTTTTCCTGGTGCTTTGTTTCCCCTTCGGTATGTTTCCGGCGCCTACCTCCACGATAAAAAAGAGCCTTTATGTGAATAAAGAGTATTTTTTACCGCTTTATTTACATAAAGGCTCTTTTTAGCACCGGAGTTTTTCTAGTGCTCTGCTTTCTCCAGTTCGGCGGGTGCCGAGCGGAGCATCCGGTAAGTGAAGACCGACAGCACCGCCAGAAGCACGGCGCTAAAGGTTGCGGTCACCAGCACGCCCGAATCGAATGCGGCATGCGCCGAATGCAGCAGCTCGGCGCTTAGATCCGGGGGAAGCTGCCCGGCAGCTGCGGTCGCGCCGCCGAGGGTTTCGCCCGCCGCATGGGCCGCATCCGCATTAAGACCGGCGGGAACTGTCACCTGTGCACGGTAAATTGCGGTCAGCATGCCGCCGATCACCACGGTCCCCAGCACAGTGCCGAACTCGTAGGCGGTCTCAGAAATTGCCGACGCAGCACCCGCCTTATTCGCTGGAACGCTGGAAAGAATCAGGTCATTCGAGATGGTCTGTGCCGCACCCACGCTCAACCCTAGGAACATGAAGGAAAGCATGAGCAGAAGGTCGTTGCGCGAACCGAAGAACACCACAAACAGGTACCCGAGGGCACCCAAGGCCAGCCCCGAAGACACAATCACCGCCGGGTGGAACCGTGAAACGAGCTTAGCGGCGTACAGGCCCGCAATAACGGTGCACGCCAGCCCGGGAATCAGGAACAGACCCGCCTGCATGGGAGAGTACCCCGAAACCAGCTGCAAATGCTGCGAGACGAAGAAAAGGAACCCAACGTCTACGAACATAGCGAACAGGTTCGCCAGAATCCCACCGGTGAACACGGTGTTTTTGAAGAGACGAACATCAAGCATGGGGGTGGTTCCCGCACGCCCGCGGCGCAGCTGACGGCGCACGAAGAAGAACCCGAATACGGTGCCAATAAACGCGGTGCTGAGTGCGAGCGCATCCACGCCCGCTTCAGAAATGTGAGTGAGGCCGAAGGTTACGCCGATCATGGCGATCATAATGAGCAGGATGCTCACCATATCGAGCGGGCCGGGGTTTGGGTCTTTCGATTCGGGCACGGTCATGGGTGCGAGGGCAAGGAACGGTACGAGTACGGGTACCGCCATGAGGAACACCGACCCCCACCAGAAATGGCTCAGCAGGAATCCGCCCACGATAGGGCCGAGCGCTGCACCGGCGGAGAAGCCTGCCGCCCACACGGCGATTGCGGTGCGGCGTTCTTTCGGGTCACGGAAGATGTTGCGAATGAGTGAGAGCGTGGCGGGCATGAGCATGGCGCCGAAGAACCCAAGTACGGCGCGGGCGATGACAAGCAGCAGAGCGGTGGGTGCGAAAGCGGCGAGTGCCGAAATAACCGCGAACCCGACGGATCCGATCAGCAGGATTTTACGCCGCCCGATGCGGTCCCCAAGGCTTCCCATAGGCACGAGCAGCCCAGCGAGCACGAGCGAATAGGCGTCTACGATCCAGAGCTGTTCGCTGGAGGATGGTTCGAGCGCCTGCGCGATTGAGGGTACGGCGAATGCGAGCACGGTGTTATCGACCGAGACAAGCAGTACCGGCAGCATGAGCACGGTCAGGGCAATCCACCGTTTAATTTTCTGATCGGGCGCGTGAATAGGCAGCGCCTCGGTGACGGGGTATGAGTTGTTCATCGTTGTGTTCACACGCATCTGGGAGATTTCGGCACTTGCGGCAGATGCGCCGGGCGGCAAGTGCTCATAGCCCGCAGACGGGTTGCTGCCAGAGGCTTGCTTCGGGTAGTGAGGATGCGCCATACAGGCAACCACGGACACACTAACTATACCAACTAGACGGTAAAGTTTCTAATCCGTAGAATGGTGATTATGACTACCCCAGCCAGCGCATCCGAACCCCGCGCGACCCGCGCCAACAACTCGCGCGAACAGATCCTAGACGCTTATGAACATCTGCTGGTACAGGCCGGTGAACGTGCCGCCACCCTTGATGCGGTCGCCGCCCAAGCGAAAGTTTCTAAGGGCGGGCTGCTCTATCATTTCGGCTCGAAAAAGGCGCTCTTCCAAGCGCTTTTAGACCGCACCCGCACCTACGCAGACGAAGACCTTGAGAAGATGCGCACCGCACCCGAGGGGGCCAGCGCCTATTACATCAACACCTCAACCTTTCAGGGCACACCATTCGATATATGCCTGGTTGCCCTCTCGCGGTTGGCGCAGGATAAGAACCCGGCGGCACGCGAACTCATGGACGAGATCCAGGGGCAGTGGTATGAGCTGATTCGCGCGGAGATTGGGGACGATAAGATGGCGCGCACCGTGCTTCTGCTGGGGGACGGCATGTATTACAGTGCGGCGTTTGCGGGAGGCATGGCGAACCCGGCGGCACGCAAACGCATCAAGGCCGATCGGGATATCCTGCTGGATGCGCTCGACATTCTCAGGCGCGCAGCGCAGTAGTTCGTGCGGTGCGGTAGTTTTTGTGTTGGCGCCTGTGCGGGACGTATTCAGGCATTTATCGCGAGAAGCGGGTTTTGGGTCAAAAAGGTAGAAAATATCGCCTTCTCAGCCAAAAATCCGCTTCTCGCTGTATCAGCTAGGGGCGCGATAGTCAGAGAAACATGCGAAAAGCGGCCTGTTACACTCTACCCCTCGAAGGTGCGATGCAGTTTCGCCAGAGACAGCGCAATATTACGGCGGTTACGCGCGAACGCACCAAATGTACGGAATACGGGCGCAGCGGGGATAAACCCAAAAATTTTCGCCTCGGAAGCATCCCAGGTTTCACGCACGGTCACGGTGCCGTCGTGGTTATCTGCAATCTCCCAGGTCCAGTAGTGGTCGGCGGGCATGCGCCAGGAGAGCGCCTGGTTCTTCTCGGCGCGCACGACCGTGGGAGACATGCGGTATGGGAAACCCAGGAACATTTTTTCGGTGAAGGTATCGCCCTCACGCAATTCGGGGGTGTCGCCGGATATCAGCCCACGCACCGAACCGCCTCCGTCAAGCTCGGTATGGCGAGCGGGGTCGGCAATTAGGGCGTACACATCACTCGCAGCCGCCCGCAGAACCGTTTCAGCGGAGATCATGGCCGGGTCCGTCTCAAGGAACTTTATCTGTGCAGTAGTCATACCTTTAACCCTACGCCGAACCCACCCCACAGTTAACCGCGAGCAACGGGGTTTCGCCCGAGAAGAGGTATTTTCTCCGCTTTCAGGCAAAATACCCGCTGCTCGCGCATCCTCAGTACAAGGTGATGCTTTAGGCGCTGCCCGCGCAGGCGCATCTTGTGAAAAAATAGAGGTGTCCCTGAATATTCTATGTAAGGAGTCCACCGTGATTTTTATTGTTGTGAAATTCCCCGTCAAGCCCGAATACGCCGAAAAGTGGCTGGATTTAACCCGCGACTTCACCGAGGCAACCCGCGCCGAACCCGGCAATAAGTGGTTTGAGTGGTCGCGCAGCGTTGAGGACCCAAACGAGTTCGTGCTGGTGGAGGCATTCGAGGACGACGGCGCGGCAGCGCACGTGAACTCCGCGCATTTCGCCCAAGCCATGACCGATATGCGCCCGGCTCTGCGTGCAACCCCGAAGATCGTTTCCCGCCAAATTGACGGCGATGGCTGGGACGCCATGGGTGAGCTGACCATCGACTAGCCCACCGGGGCCGCCCCTGGTTCATGTAAGTATCGATGTGCCGGGCGCGCCATTGCGGCAACACCGGCGCTCTCACACCGTAAAATAGAAAAGTATGTGCATACCAGATCAGGAGGCAAGGATGAGCATCTCACCCGACAGCACCCCCGCCGTTGAACCGTACGACGACCACACTGAGGGTGATCACAGTTCGGTTTCGTTGGCGGTTTCAACTGTCATCCTTGCCTTGCGCCCTAAGGAGGGGCAGCAGCACCCGAGCCTGTGGCTGCCGCTGGTGCGCCGCCTGCGCGAGCCCTATAAGGGCCAGTGGGCGCTTCCCGGCGGCCCCTTGCAGTCCCAGCAGTCCCTGGAGCAGGCGGCGGGGTACACGCTCAAGCGCGCGACCGGCCTTGAGCCCGGGTACCTTGAGCAGCTGTATGCGTTCGGTGATGTTTTGCGTGCCCCGGAGGCGCGGGCGGCGCGCATTAACGGCGCGCCGGTTCCGGTGCCTGGGGCGGATCATGAGCGCGTGGTTTCGGTGGTGTATTGGGCTTCGATCCCGGCGACTGAGGTTTCGCAGACTCGCGTGCACGAAAATATTCGCTGGTTCCCGGTAGATGAGCTTCCCGAGCTGGCTTTCGACCACAACGAGATTGTGGAGTACGCCCTGTACCGCCTGCAGAACAAGGTCGAATATTCGCGTATTGCGCACTCGTTCCTGGGGGAAGAATTCACTCTGGCGCAGCTGCGTGAGGTGTACGAGGCGATTCTTGGCCGTACTCTGGATCCCGCGAATTTCCGCCGCCAGATAGCGGCCTCAAAGTCGATTATTGATACCGGCCGACGTATTGAAGGTACCCGCCACCGCCCGCCGCGCCTGTACCGTTACAACACGGCGCAGGCTTATGCGGATGCGGGACCGCTGGGCATGTACCGCGAGCGCCACGAATCTTAGGCAAGCTCCAGAAGCGGCAACTTTGTGCCACTCAGGGGTCGTTATTTCGATCGTGTGGAGTACTGTTACCAGGTTTAAAACTGGTGGATTATTAGACACTCTAAATTCGGGGGTGTTTTCTTCATACGGGAGCACTTTACTGCTCCTGCATGAAGAAAACGCCCCCGTTTTTGTACTCTCCGCGTCATTACGTCCCGGTCAGCAGAAAATCTTGCACTAAGACCCCTTGCTACTGTGGTAAATCTGCGATGATTCATAGCAAAGAGTCGCCAGACATTAAATTTTGATGTCTACACATAAATAACAGGCCCAGACATGAAAAATTTTCATGTGAGCTTCTTACTAAAGCATAGTGCCATGACAAATTCCGCGGTATACCGGCTTTCTCAGATATAAATTCCTCACATCAGACATGAAAAGTTTTCATGTCTGGCATATAGTGAGAACTATGGACAGCCAATGGACAACGGAAAAATTACAACAGACTATACATAATCTGCGCGCACGCGGTAGCGATACCCGCCGTCTCGAAGTGAAATCCGCACATGTCAATTACCCCGAAAGTCTGGATGCGACGCTGGGCAGTTTCTCCAATCTGCCGGGAGGCGGCACCATCATTCTAGGTCTTGACGAGCGCAATAACTTCCGCCCTATAGGTGTCTATAATGTCTCACAGCTCGAAAAGGCCATCGAAAGTAAACTCCGCAAGAAACTTTCCCCGCCTAATGTCATGGAAAGTCACCATATCCTCTATGGAGGAAAAGACATCCTTATCATCGAGATACCAGGATTGGCGGCGCATGAACGCCCGGCAAAAATGGGAGCGTTTTACTACATCCGTTCCGGCGATGGTGATCACCGCATGAGCGACTATGAGATACGCATTATGCTCAGTCAGCGGGAACAGCACAACTACGACCGCGAGCCTGCTAAGGGTTCTACCCCTGAGGATCTTGATGCAGATTTTGTGTCTCACTATGTTGAGCAGGTTCGCGCATCGTCTGCGCGCATGCGAAACCTTAGTGATGAAGACATTCTGACTCGTACCAATGTACTGACACCTGATCGGAAGCAACTTACCCTTGGCGGCTTATACGCATTGGGGTTTCATCCACCGCAATTTTTCCCGACGCTTAGCGTCAATGGGGTGGTTGTTGATACAACCGGAAAATCACGCAACCTCGATAAACTCAACGTTTCTGGACCTATCCCCTATTTACTCAGTGAAACCATAGAATGGGTAATGCGCAATCTTCGTAAGCCTGTTCTGCAGCGTTCTGACGGTCATCTAGAAGACGGTGAAGAGGTTCCTGGTGTAGCAATTCGAGAGATTATTGCTAATGCCCTAGTGCATCGTAGCCTGAACCCCAACACGCAGCATCATGAGGTTCAAGTGCGTATTCTTCCGTGGGAGATTCAGGTCATTAACCCCGGCGGACTATGGACTATTACGGAAGATCAGCTTGAAACTCATGGGTACAAAGCCCATGTAAACCCTACGCTTTACAGTATTTGCCAAAAATTGGTTCTGCCGGGCACCACAAAACGAGTGATCGAAGGTGAGGGAGAAGGTATACCCGCAGCGCAGGAGGCAGTTCGTGAAGCCGGTCTTAAACCCATTCGTTTTACTGATATGGGTGCACGATTTAAAGCAGTTATCAGCAGGGAACCCAATGAAGAAACACCTAAATATGATTTGGTAGAAGATGTACAAACGCGCACTCCACAGTATGCCGCTCATGGAACTGCTTTAAAACGGGAATCGGATCAGCAAGTTTACGAGTTTATCCGCGGTGCTGAAGGGGCAGTAAACGTCGCAGATATATATGCAGGTCTTCATAGCAATCTCTCGAAACAGCAGATCCGTTACATAATCACAAAGTTACTCAATGCTGGTCTTATTGTGCGTGAAGGCGGCCAAGGAAACCGGAACACGACCTATCGCGTTGCGCAATAAACACTATGTGAGGAAACAATGACAGTCAGCAACAGGTATGGCGCGCGGGCGGCGGAATACTGTGAGGCGCTGGGGTCGCTCGATCAGATGGAACCGACTGATATTGCCCTGATCACCTCGTGGGGCGCATCCGTGCCAGGCAGTATTCTTGATGCCGGATGCGGCCCCGGGCATTGGGCGCGCCTGCTTGCCTCCGCAGACCGGCCCGTCACTGGTATAGATGTGACCCCCGAATTTATTGCCCATGCCCGCGCTGCCTCAGACGACCCAAATCTTAGCTTCGAGGTCATGGATATGGCACACACGCCTTATGCTGACGGGTCTTTTGCGGGAATTCTTGCCTGGTATTCGCTCATTCACACGCCACCAGCTCACCTTACCGGCATACTCACCGAGTTCTATCGGCTGTTGGTTCCGGGAGGAGGCCTTCTTCTGGGGATGTTTCTGGGCGACCACGGTTTGCCCTTCGCACACGCCGTGACAACTGCCTATTATGTGAGCGTTCCAGAGTTTTCCACACTGTGCGAGAAGGCCGGGTTTACGGTGGAAGAAGTTCACACCCGCCGCACCGAGAGGCACCGCAACCACCTGGTGATAGTGGCACGCAAGCCAAAAGATTAATGCGCCCTATGATTGACAGGCGCTATCACCACTCCCTACACTGGAGGTTATCCGAGTCACATTCCGGATTGTCCCTATCTATTCCACCGAGGCGCACGGAAGCACATCGGCACACGAGGAGGCACCAGCACATGAACGGCTCCCGAGCATAGCCCGGATCAAAACACCAGGTCAGCGTGCTTTTACACGCTCATACCACCGCCCGGGCTTACGTGTATCTACACACCGTGCTCGGGTTTTTTCATGCCCTCACGCCTAACGTGCGCTGCGCTGGCGGGGATCCGAGCACCGACCCGAAGGAACTCGGCCCATGCCACACCACATTACACTCGACCATATTTCGTATGCGCATCCGGGTGAACCCCCGCTTTTCACCGACCTCTCCGCCGTATTTTCCGCGCCGCTCACCGGGCTTATTGGCGATAACGGCACCGGAAAAACTACCCTCTTCAGGCTTATTCTTGGCGAGATAAAGCCTAGTCACGGCACAATCAGCGCCCCACCGCGCATAGCGTATCTGCCGCAAGATTTGGGGCTAAGCGAGCATCAGCATCTTGCCGATATTTTTGGAATTACAAAAATTTTGCGAGCGCTTGATGCGCTGGAATCGGGCGGCTACTCCCCCAGCCTTTATGACACCATCGGCGACGCCTGGGATATTGAAGAGCGCACTCTCGCGACCCTTGCCGAGTACGGTTTTGACCCTGCGCGCACCACGGATGCCGCCGACCCGCACGCCATTCGCGACCTTCTGATGCGCCCCCTTAGCACCTTTTCGGGCGGTCAGACGGTCACTGCCGCCCTCGCCGCGCTTCTGCGGTCGAACCCCGAGTTTATCCTGCTGGATGAGCCCACAAATAACCTGGATTCTGCCGCGAAGAATCGGCTTTTTGCGGCTCTTGAAACCCTCGCTTGCCCGGCGCTCATCATCAGCCATGACCGAGATCTGCTCGCGCATATGAACGCGATCGCCGAGCTGCACGCCGACCGTGAGGGGCGGGCGCATCTGCGTATATATGAGGGCAACTACGACGCCTACTGGGCGGCGCGAAAGGCCGAGGAGAGTGCCGCGCATCGCCGCGTGAGTGAGGCGAAAAATGAGGCGCGTAAGGCTGAACGCGAGCGCGTCGAGAACCAGATTAAGCTCGATCGCAACGTTCGGCGAGGCCGCGATTTTGAGCGGTCGAAGCGGAAACCTGGCCTAGCGATGGGCCTGGATAAGAACAGTTCAGAGCGCTCTGCCGGGAAACTTCGCGCGGCACACGAAAGCATGGTGGCGGATGCGCGTGCGGCAGTTAGTGAAGCCCAAGAGAACCTGCGCGTGCAGGAGCGTATCTATCTGGAACTTGCTCAGGATGCGCTCCCGGCGGGGCGGAAGGTGCTGGAATTACAGCGGGTGGGGAAAGACCCTTGCGCGTCTGTACAACAGGGTACCGAACTTAAGAATGCATACGCCCAAAATACCGTTTCACGTGAAACACAATCTTATGAAGTTGATTATCCGTTTCGTCGCCAAGAGTTTCCCAAGGCTCTTATCCTGACCGGACCCGAGCATTTACGCATCATGGGAGCAAACGGCAGCGGCAAGACCGTGCTTCTCAACGCGATAGCGCACGCGAATGACCCCGGCTACCGCTCCCCCGTGCCGCCCGCTTACCGAGTACTCTACCGCCTGGGCAACGCCGCGTATCTGCCGCAGCGCATTACGCTTGATCCTGAACGCACCCTCCTTGAAACCGTGCAGCGGGCGAACCCGGGGGCGAGCGAACAGCATCTTCGCGACCAACTGGCGCGGCTGCTGTTCAGGCGCGAGAGCGTGCATCAGCATATTGGGGACCTTTCTGGAGGTGAACGTTTTCGCGCCGCGCTGGCGACGGTTCTGCTCACCGACCCGGTGCCGCAGCTTCTTCTGTTGGATGAGCCCACGAATAACCTGGATATTTCGTCGGTGGATTGGCTGGTGCAGGCGCTTGATGCCTATACCGGCGCGCTCATCGTCGTCAGCCACGATGAGGATTTTTGCGAGCGCATCCGCATCGACCGCACGCTCAGCCTTTCGGCAAAAACCCTTGGGGAAATGTCATGATAAACATTCTTCGTTCTATTCCGTGGGCGTTCCGCATGACCCTTCACACGGCGCCCGTTCCCTTCCTTGCCGCGGTTTGTACGACCCTGCTTCTCACGTTCATGCCGAGCGCGCAGGTGGTGCTGGTGAATGCTGCGGTGGGTTCGGTGGCCTCCGGCGATACTGCAGCATCACTCACGTGGGCTGCGGTAATCGGTGTCCTCGTGGCGGCGTACCTTCTGGTGCAGCGGGCAAGCATGTCGCTCTTCACCATGACGAAGGCGCGCGTGAATGCCGCCGCGCATCAGAAGCTCAATACCACCCTGGCGCGGGTGAATCCCGAGGTGATGAGTGAACCCGGGATGCAGAAGCATCTTCGTGCAGCCCGTGAATCTCTTACGAAGCAGGAGATTCCCACTCAGGCAAATTCCGTGGTGACTCTCTGTGCCGCCGTGGCGATGGTTCTGCTGCTGTGCGCAACAATTGCAGGCACGAACCTTCCGGCTGCGTTCTTTGTGGCGGGGTGCATGGTTCCGCTCTCTGCCGCGATGGTTCTGCTGGCGAAGCATGACTACCGCATCTACGGGCAGGTTTATGAGGACCGCCGTGAAGAGGCATATTTTCTGGATGCGCTCACCCACCCCAGTACAGCCCGGGAGATCGCGACCCTAGGGGCCGGTGGTTTCTTCGCCGACGGTGTGGCGCGGGCACGAGATCGTGCCACCGGGCGGGAATACAATCTGGAGGCGGTGCGCGGCATCGTGGTGGGGTTCTCCGGGCCCATCTGCTCGGTGCTGCTGATGGGTGCGCTCTACTGCCTGATTAGCTCCGGGGCGAGCGCGGGCGAGATTGCCGGTGCGCTGGTGGGCACGCTCACCTGTATCGCGGCCACGCAGGACGTTGGCTACGCCTTCGGGCAGGTCTCGAACGGGGCGATGTCGATTGCCCAGTATCGCGCGTTTGCGGATAATCCGCGCTACGTGCTTGCTTCAGAGACAACGCATCATAATCCGCCCGCAACCGGTGATTCTCCGCGCGAACTCACTGTACGCAATCTGAGCGTCACCTATCCCGGGGCGGATGCACCCACGCTGCACCACGTGAACCTGCATATACAACGCGGGCAGATGGTGGCCTTGGTCGGTGCCAGCGGCGCGGGGAAAACTACGCTGGTGCGCGGAATCCTTGGGCTGACTCCCACCACCTCAGGCAGCGTGCTCTTCGGCGATGCTCCAACCGAGCCGCTAAGCGTGCAACAGGTTTTTAAGCACACCACCCTGCTCAGCCAGAACTACGGGCGGTACGAGCTGACCGTGCGAGAAAACCTGCTGTTGGGCACGCACGCGCAGGGCCAGGAGCCGCCAAACGATCAGCGTCTCTGGGATGCGCTAGACAAAGCCCGCGCCGCCGAGTTCGTGCAGACTCTACCTGCCGGTTTAGACACTCAACTGGGTGAGCAGTGGGGCGGGGTCGGGCTATCGGGCGGGCAATGGCAGCGTTTAGCATTGGCGCGTCTGATCCTGCGTAATACCGCCCTATGGATTCTGGACGAACCAACCAGCGCTATTGATGCCCACGCCGAAGAACAGATTTTCGCTACCCTGCGCAAAGTTGCGGCGGATCATATGACGATTCTGGTCTCGCATCGCGCCTGGACTCTCAAACACGCGGACGTCATTCATGTGGTGGATCGCGGAACCATCATTGAATCGGGAACCTACACCGAACTATTAGACGCTGGCGGGCGGTTCGCCGAAATTTTCGCCTCACAGATAGAGGATACACCGGAACACACGCCGTCGGACTTGCCGGTTGCTGACGGTGCCGGATCCACGGAAAACATCGGGTCTGCGGAAGAAGGGACACCATCGTGTTAAAAACGATTAGACAAACTCTCTGGGCCCTGCGGTATGCGCTGCGGGCGCATCCTATTCTTGTACTCAGCTCGTTCACCCTTCTCACAGTGCTCTCGTTTCTGCCCAGCGTACAGATGCTCCTCATAGCCGCAATCACCGACTCGCTCAGCACCGGGGATGCGCACACTGCACTCACGTGGGCGGGCGTAACCGGGGGCGTGCTGGCGGGTAACCTTGCCCTGCAGCAGGTGTCTAATTCGCTGGATATGTCACTGCGGGCGGGCATGGCGCAAACAGGTATCCGGGCGATCGCCCGCAGGCTCGCCTCCCTCACCCCCGAGCAGATTTCGCGCGGCTCATTTTCGCGGCGCTCGCGTGCCGCCCAGGATGCGGTCGCCAACGGTCACCTGCACACCCAAGTAACCAGCACCGGAGTACTTCTCTTCACGTTTCTTATGGTGGGTTCGCTCTGCGTCATGGTAGCTCGCGTCAGCCCTGAGGCGGCGGCATGCCTTCTGCTCTGCCTGATTCCGGGGGCGTTCGTAGCGGGGCTGTACACACGGCGCAACGAGCAGGCCTGGGATAGCATTTATGCGCATAACCACCGGGCCTGGTACGCTACCAACCAGATAGCCTACCCGGATACCGCTGAAGAACTTTCGACCCTGAAAGCAGGCTGGTTCTTTGCGGCACGGGCTAACCGGCAACGCGGGTTGGCCGCTGACGAAGAGGTGAAACTTACCGCATATGCCCTGCGTTTGCAGGTAATATCGGGGGTAATGTGCGCGGTCTTCCTGGTGGGTGCGCTAGGTTTTCTGGTGTCCTCCGGGGCGAGCGCGGGTATCATCTCTGGTGCGATAGTGGGCGCGCTTTCCGCCATGATGTCGCTGACTGCAGCGAGTCACGATATGAGCTCGCTCGGCGCCGGGGCTAACGGAATTACACGGTATCGAGAGTTCCTGGAAGGCTCCGAACATCCGTCCCGCAAGGTGGCCGCTACTCTTGATGCGCCGCTTAGCCGCGTGCGCATCGAAAATCTTTCCATCACCTACCCCAACGCTGAAAAACCCGCAGTGCGCGGGGTATCCTTCGAGATTGAGCGCGGTCAAACAATCGCGCTCGTGGGGGCAAACGGTGCGGGCAAGACCACGCTAATACATGGGATTCTGGGCATGCTCGCCGCTCACGAGGGACGTGTTCTTTTCGACAATACCCCGGTGGATGCTCTCGATTCCGCCGAACGGCACCGACTGGCGACTATTCTCACCCAGGATTTTGGACGCTACGAACTGACGGTTCGACAGAACCTCCTCATGGGGATTTCCGGGCGCTCCGCAACCGACGAGCAGTTATGGGATGCGCTCGAAAAGGCCCGTGCCGCCGAGTTCGTGCGAGCCCTGCCGGAAGGTTTGGACACCCGGTTGGGCGAGCAGTGGGGCGGCGTTGGGTTATCGGGCGGGCAGTGGCAGCGGTTAGCACTCGCGCGTCTGATTCTGCGGGATGCCGACCTGTGGGTTCTGGACGAACCCACCAGCGCTATTGATGCGGAAACGGAGGAAGATATTTTCGCCTCTCTGCGCAAGATTGCGGCGGATCATATGACAATTCTTGTCTCGCATCGCGCCTGGACGCTGCGTCATGCCGACCGTATTTATGTGATGGATGCGGGCGCAATCGTCGAATCGGGAACCTACGCCGAGTTGATGGCACGTGATTCTTATTTCGCTCGTCTTTTCGCCTCACAGGCGGGGTGATTACTCGTGTACTTGAGCCCCCGCCGTTCCGGGAGCAGTTTCTTATTCGGGAGCGATGAGAATACTCCCGCTTCTACGCCTCCCGCGCACAAGGTCAAGAATCGGGTCGTTTTCCGCCCGGAACATCCGTGTTCTCTAGTGTTAAGACCTTGAACTAGGAGAATCCTTGAGCATCACAGACCGTTCCGCAGCGAGCACAGACCCGATCGAGCAGACCGTCCAGTTCGGGCGCATAGCTGCCGCTATCGAGTACCTGTATGACCACGCCGCAGATCAGCCCACGCTCGCGCAGGTGTCCCAGGCGGTTCATGTGAGCCCCGAGTACCTGCAGCGGCAGTTCCAGCAGTGGGCGGGGGTGAGCCCCAAGAAAATGCTGCAGCATATCAGCCTTGAACGGGCGAAGGCGGCGCTCGCTGGGCAGCAGAGCACGCTCAATGCGGCCTGGTCGAGCGGGTTCAGCGGCACGGGGCGCCTGCACGATGCGTTCGTCACCATTGAGGGCATGACCCCCGGCGAGTATAAGAACGGCGGGGCGAACCTGCGCATCGTCTGGCGTTACGCCGCGTCCCCTTTCGGCACGGTGCTAATCGCCGCAACGGATAAAGGCATATGTCATATGGCCTTCGCCGATAACCCGGATGCGGCTCTTACGAACCTGCGCGCCGAATACCCGAATGCGCAGCTGCATGAGGGCGAGCACCCTTTTCACGAGCAGGCGTTGAGTATTTTCGGTGGAGGCGGGGAGCGCATCGCCCTGCATTTGAAGGGTACGCCGTTTCAGGTGCAGGTGTGGCGTGCGCTTTTGGATATTCCGCAGGGTGCCGTGCAAAGTTATGGGTCTGTGGCTGAGAGTATTGGTCGCCCGCGTGCCGCCCGTGCCGTGGGAACCGCGGTGGGGCACAATCCGGTGGCGCTGATTATTCCCTGCCACCGAGTGATTCGTGAGAGCGGCGTGATCGGGGATTACCGTTGGGGTCGCGGCCGCAAAATGGCGCTTCTCGCCCAAGAACTCGGCGCGGCCTAGCGAACATCGGTCCATCCCAGTTTTACCCGCTCCCGTTTTTACGCTTTCGAGAGCATCCCGCGAGTATGTGTGCCCCTTTGGAAGTCCGCAAAGTTCAAAGGGAACCCGTTTGACTCCTCGGTGAAAAGTTACACAATTGCCATCGAGAGTCACATTTTTGTCACTTTCATTCCGTTTTTTATACCAAAGTGACAAAAATCCGTCTGAAAGTTACATTTTGTCCCCCAAAATCACCAGCTTTGTAACTGTCAGCCCGGTCAGACGTCCACATTGTCACTCTCAGAGTTACAACATGTAACTCGCAGTCAATCGCAGATACAACAAGTGCCCGGCGCCTCTTCCATCGAAGGCACCGGGCACCCGCCCGTATACGATACGCCCTGAGTGCGAGCGCGTCGTTAATCTTTGAGGACTACTCGGGAAGCACCAGACCCTTGGTCTGCGACACTGCGCGGGCGAAGCGCTCAGCGACGTCTGCCCAGTTCACAATGTTCCAGAATGCCTTGACGTAGTCGCCCTTCACGTTCTGGTAGTCCAGGTAGAAGGCGTGCTCCCACATATCGAGCTGCAGAACGGGAATCAGTGCAACCGAGATGTTGCCCTGCTGGTCGTACAGCTGCTCAATGATGAGGCGCTTGCCCACGGTGTCCCAGGCGAGAATTGCCCAGCCGGAGCCCTGAATGGTGAGGGCAACGTTGGTGAAGTGCTCACGGAACTTGTCGAAGGAACCGAAGAACTCGTCGATAGCCGCTGCGAGCTCGCCGGTGGGCTTGTCGCCACCCTCGGGGGAAAGGTTCTTCCAGAAGATGGAGTGGTTGGTGTGACCACCCAGGTTGAAGGCGAGATCCTTGGACAGCTTGGAAACGTTGCCGTAGGAGCCGTTTGCGCGTGCTTCCTCAAGCTGCTCTAGGGCTGCGTTTGCGCCCGCAACATAGGCTGCGTGGTGCTTATCGTGGTGCAGCTCCATGATCTTTGCGGAGATGTGGGGTTCGAGCGCCGCGTAGTCGTAGGGGAGCTCGGGGAGAGTGTACTTTTCAGCCATAGTGTATGCCCTTTCAATCAGAAGATGGCGTCGTTACAAGGGTACCAGCGTTTGCCTGCGAGTTCAGTGGGTTCTGGGCATTGTGCGGGGATGCTGTGCATAGGGTGGAGAAAGTTTTCCACAGGGGTGGATAAACCCGTGGATTTTATTTCAAATTCATCACGATTTCGGGATATTTGCCGGATTTTTGCGGGGTTCAGAGCCGCAAATAACAGGTATGTAAGTTATCCACGCTGTGGATAAAGTCTGTGGATACTCGCTGCGGAGGGTGCGAAGGGGCCGTTTTATAGCATCTCAACGCTTAATATGCGGGCAGTATATTACGGCCAGCAGGAAGAACTTTTGGCCGGTTTCGCCTTTCTGCTGCGAGTTTTCTTCAGGAGGCGGGGCAAACGGTGGGAGGTAATACATGCGGTGAATATTATGCACGGCGCAGAGGGTGGACGGTGGATATTGTGCACAGACTTTTCCACAGGTGTGTATAACCGGCGTGTTGTGGAGGGGATGCACCACCTGAACCCGCCTGTATATTTTGGATGGTGAGATGAGCCGTGTCCATCTGATGGAAATCCCCCGGTATTTCAAGGGTCTTTATGCCATCTCGTTATCACACCGCACGTTATTAAGATCCTATGAATAACACACCTGTAAGTTTTCCACGTTGTGGATAATACCTGTGGATACGCCAGTGGCGGAGTGAAATAACCGCATGTTGTTGGCGCGTCTTCGGCGGCAATATTAAACACACACCCCCGCAAATGTCCCGGTATACCCCACACGCCAGAAGGCGCCTCTCCCCCGCTGCGCTGCTTTTGACACTTTCTGCTTCTGGATTCACCCCACGCGTGCACATATTTTTGCATCCCCAAACCAAGCATCCCCGAATCCTTCACATTCACCCCATAGATGCATGTACTTTTGTCATTTTCTGAACAGTTAAAGACTTTTTAGATATGGCGACCTTTATCTCATCGCTACGCAGCCGATCACTCTCAGTACCTCACGCGGGTGGTCGCTGCCCGGGTGCGACAAGAAAATATGGGACTTTTCCGCGTGTTTGCAGGGATGCACCGAGCGGAGAAGAGATTTAGATGCTGTATTACTGATAGTTCATAGAATGACGGACGCTACAGCCTGGTCAGACCACCCAATAGCCTCTATGGCCTGTATTTGCAGGGATTGGCAAGGTAATTCCTGCATTGCCTAGTGGGTGTACCCACAAGTTTGCTCCGCGGTTAGAGGCGATAACGCCCGACAGGGCACACAGGGGTACCAATAGGAAATCTCTAGAGGTTGTTCAGAGTGAGTGGTTGAGAGCGCCTCGGAAGGGGCTGGTTAAAAAGATACGGCGCGGAATGCAGCCCAACCACGAACTGCATCCGCACCGCACATCCGTCAGTAGAAATGCGGGTTACCCGCACACTGACGACAATCACCGATAAATAGAGAGTCGAACCCATTCGGTTTGAGCTTCCGGTCTCGCCCCGCGGGCTTCTTTCGACCCCGTTACGTTTACCAGTGTACACGGTCTTGGGCCGGTTGCAAACCCAAAATGGTACTTTTTCAGAAAAATTTGTAATCGTTTTGTTATCTTCCCCTGAGGCAGAGTTGAGAAAAGCGTACCAATTTTTTTATACCCCAATTTACCTTGATATTACGCGGTTCTTCCTCAGCTTGAGGGTAGCACTCCTAGACAACACGCTCTCGACTAGGGGCGAAAAATCACCCCTCAAGCGTTGCCTTAAGTGACCTAAACCCCAAAAAATCCGTATTTTTGACCTTCATCACTCTAAAACCTTCAAGTACAGCTCGGCTTCTTAAGTACCAATTTTTTATCGATTCGGGAAGTAAACACCCAAAAATACTCGCTCCCTACTTTCAGCGGTGAATAATAAGGAAACGTTTACTATAAGCTGGAACCTATTACATATCCGCGCACACACATTAGGTAAACCAAAACGTGTGAATGCGCCGCATTTACTGGTGCCGTTACCGGAATATGAGAGATGATACATATACAATGGGGAATTAATACAACCTTATATCTCGATTACTACTACGACAACATACAGCTCACTAAGACGACGGACCCGGAAGGAGCATCCTGTGTCTGACTCACCGCACGCCGAAGAACCCCGGTGGCTTACTCCCGAAGAACGGGAGGCGTGGCTATTTATAAGCTCTATTATTTTTAACCTCACTCGCAGGCTAGAAAATCAATTACAGCGTGAAGCCGACCTAAGCTATGTTGAATACATGGTGCTTGCCATGCTCTCCGAGTCACCCGAGCTCAGCCTAACCATGACAGAGTTGGCACTGACCACAAACACTCTTCCTGCGCGTCTGTCTCGTGTGGTGGCGCGCCTTGAGAAAGATTCCCTCGTTGAACGCTCCATTAGCCGCGAAGACCGTCGTGTAAGCATCTGCCATCTGCTCCCGGCAGGGCTTGAAAGGATTCAGCAGGTGGCTCCCGGCCATGTGGCTGAAGTTCGCCGACAAATCTTTGACCATCTCAATGAACAGCAGGTGTACGACCTCGCCAACATTGGCACCAGCGTCCTGGGAGACACTCCTTCGAAGCTTATATCAATCGATAGTCTTCGCCGCGGCTCGTACCCAGAGTAGGCCCGTATTACGCCGTACTGGCAGCCCCGCAGCTCGCGCACCCTCAACATAGGTTGTGCTCGGTTAGTACACACCGCAGGAGGGCCTAATTCTCGGTCGAGATTAGCCTGTTCTGCGTATACACACACCGAATCGGCACATACTATGGACTGGTCAGGTTGAGTTACGCCCACTTTTTGGGCCCATAAACCACACCCCAGGAGAGTATGATGACCAAGTCTTTCTATGAACTGCTGACCGAGCAGATCGGCCACGAGTTTGCCGCATCCCACCAGTACCTTGCAATGGCTATTTGGCTTGACGGCGAGGATCTGCCGCAGCTGGCCCGTTACTTCTACCGCCAGTCGCTGGAGGAACGCGACCACGCCCTGATGATGGTTCAGTACCAGCTCGACCGCGGCCACAAGGTTCAGATCCCGGCGATTCCGGCAGTACAGAACGATTTTGCCGATGTTCAGGAAATCGTTGATATGTCGCTGGCGCAGGAGAAGGAAGTCACCACCCAGATTGAGGCAATTTTCGCTGCCGCCCGCGCCGAAACCTACCCGCTGGGCGAACAGTTCATGCTGTGGTTCTTGAAGGAACAGGTTGAAGAGGTCGCCTCCATGGAGACCCTGGTGACCATTGTTAAGCGCGCAAACGGCAACCTGTTTGACATTGAGAACTACGTTGCCCGTGAACTGGATGAAAACCACGGTGAGGACGATTCAGCCCCCGCAGTTGCTGGCTCCTAAAACCATATAGCGCATATTTTCGCATTCCCCATCGCCTTTATACCGGCGGTGGGGAATATTTCTTAAGAGTGATTTTCTGCATTTTATGCTTTATTTTTGTGGATTTATATCACCATATACAGGGAAATATTCAAAGCTGTCTATTTGTTTATAAAAATTCATATACTGGAATAAAATAAGTTTTTGCTGTGGAAAGACGTTACACTGGTATAAGGAACGCCGCACAAAACCCCTGAGGAGAACATGAGTCAGAAGAGTGACGTACAACCCAACAATACAGCTTTCGGGCGAGGTTCTTACCGCGAATCAGTGCGTATTGCCGATATTCTACGCACAGAATCGGTGGGCGGCTCCATCCTTCTCATAGCGACCGTCCTCGCCATTATTTTTGCCAACACCCCCTTAGCAGCCGCATACTTCGGGGTGCGGGATACACAAATCGGCCCGGAAATCCCCGGATTCCACCACCTTCACATGAGTGTTGGCACCTGGGCTGCCGACGGGTTACTGGTTGTCTTCTTCTTCCTCACCGGCCTTGAGCTCAAAAAAGAATTCGTCATTGGCGATCTCAAATCCCCTGGCACCGCGATCATCCCCATTGCTGCGGCGTGCGGCGGCGTCATCACCCCCGCCATCCTCTACTTCATTGTCAACCACGCCAGCGAAACAGCGGTGCACGGCTGGGCCATCCCCACCGCCACCGACATTGCGTTCGCGGTGGCCGTACTCGCGGGTGTGGGCACCCACCTGCCCTCGGCGATGCGCATCTTCCTGCTCACCCTCGCAGTGGTCGACGACCTGATCGCCATCTGCATTATCGCCATCTTCTACACCAATAACTTCCACGGCGAATACCTGCTGGCGGCGATTATTCCCATCGGGCTATTCGCGCTCATCGCCTATAAGGGCGAGAAAATGTTCCACCTCAAACCCGCCGCAGCCTGGATTATTCTGCTGCCGCTGGGGTTCATCACCTGGGCGCTCTTCCTCGAATCAGGTATTCACGCCACCATCTCGGGCGTGGTGCTGGGCTTCTGCGTACCCGTGAAATTCAATAAACGTACCGAGGCCGCTGGCGCCGACTCCGGCCTCGCGGAAGTCTTCGAGTACCGGTTCCGGCCCATTTCCACCAGTATCTGCGTGCCCGTTTTCGCCTTTTTCAGCGCGGGTGTAGCCCTGGGCGGTTTCGACGGGTTAGGCCGGGCCCTCTCCGACCCGGTGGCAATCGGCATTATCTTCGCACTCGTGGTCGGTAAGACCCTGGGTATCACAGGCACCACCTGGCTGGTCACCCGGTTCAAACACGCCAACCTCGACCCGGACGTGAAATGGATCGATATTATTGGTCTGGCGGTCACCGGCGGTATCGGTTTCACCGTCTCGCTGCTGGTGGCTGAGCTGTCGTTCCCGCACGGCTCCCCGCACACCGAAGACGCCAAAATCGCTATTCTTTTCGGCTCCATTACCGCCGCCATCCTGGGTGCGATCATCCTCTCACGCCGCAATAAGCACTACAAGGCAGTCGCAGAAAAAGAAGAACTGGACGAAAACCACGACGGTATTCCCGACGTCTTCGAAGGAAAAGGCGACTAGCCGCCCGCGCAGTGCAGCCCCTGCACCAGGTGCCGCCTACCGTACACACGGTAGGCGGCACCTGGCGTTTCATAAGGGGCACCCGGCAGGGTCTGAAGTTGCTAACGCATCCCACCGGGTTTAAACCACTGATATTTCCCCAACCAGGCCAGGGCACGCCAATCATTCGGGTGCCACACATCAAACCTGTGCCCACCAGCCGGTATGGTCACCACGCTGAGCATACTGGGCTGACTAATACCGCGCGTCGCATCCGCAAGCTCAGCGGTAACCGTCGTATCGTCGGCGGCGGTAAAGTACCACAACCTCACGGCAGGTCGTTTCTCACGCAGGATACGCGCCAGATCGTATTCGCTATCGTCCTCGCTGCGCCACTGCTGCCCCGGCTCATACCGAGGCTTAAAATACCCGGCGAACGAGACTCCCGCCCCCACCAGATCGGGGTGACGCACCGGCAGCATTAATGCGCAATAGCCGCCCGCACTATACCCCCAGGTGGCCCACCCGTCGGCGGTAGTAGGCACCCGCAGGTTCCTCTTCATAAACGGGATAAGTGAATCAGTCAGAAAACTCTCCGTGTGCGGGGTGGGGCTGGTATTGGGGTCCCCATCCACACATTCGGTGTCTACCCCCGCATAGAACACATCTGGGACAACGAGGATCGTCTCTCCCACAGTGCCATTAGCGACCGCCCGATCAAGGGCCGGAACAAAATTCTCGTACACATCCGGCATGCCCGGGTACCCCGGGAACGCCAACACCACCGGGTACACGCGCTCCGGCGAATCCAGGTAACTAGCAGGAAGCCACACCAGCGTGCGGATACTCCGCCCGGCACTATCGGGAATATACAGCTGCAGCGGACCGTTGCCCCCGCTGGCGCGGCGCTCCTCAAAGGCCGCCCGCAGCGCCGGGTTAGTGTACGCATCCTTCTGTTCGCTGCTGAGCTCGATCGTGGGCGCATTCGAAGGGTTACCGGGGAAAAACCCGTACGTGCTCGTTGAGGCAGAGGCGTGCGGATCCGCGAAAATACTCTCAAGCGTGGGGTACCAGCGGTTTTGCAGGTTCAGGTAAGCGCCCACCGTCAGCAGGGTCAAGAGGGCGGCTAAAAACATCCCCACAGCCTGCACCGCGTATTTACGCGCACCAGGGCCGCGCATGCGCGGCAGCACCCCAATCACAACGCCGTAACAGAACACCGTGAACACGCCAAACAGAAGCACCGTACCCCAGTTTGAGATATTCACCGGCTGCCTCCCCTACGCGTACTACCCTGGCGGTCAGTACCGTTGAACGTACTTTCCTGTGCCTAATCATACGCAGATTTTTTAACGTTCACTTCACCTTTGCCCCATACACACCGTACAGTTGAGGCATTAAGGCAAAGCTGCGCGGGGGCGGACACGTGTTTTACTCACGTGGGCGTGTTGAGGTGAAAGCGCGTATTTAGGGTTTAAACGGCGCCAGGTAGGTGCCTGCCCACTGGAGGGCGGCAGGTTCACGGCTGAACCACACATCGTACCTGTGCCCACCCGCCGGGACGGTGGCAAGCTGCACACTGGTGGGGGCCTGAACAGCTTGCGTGAATGCGGGCACCTCGTCCCGAATACTCAGGTCGTCTTCAGCGGTAAAAAACCAGATTTTTACCGGAGGCTTTTTCTCCCGCAGCAGGCGCAGCAAATCATATTCGGTGTCTTCTGCGGGGCGCCACTGCTGACCCTCAAGGTACTGCGGGGCAAAATAGCCAGCGAATGAGACGGCAGCACCAATAAGATCCGGGTGCCTGATGGCGAGCATCGGCCCGCAGAAACCACCGGAGCTATACCCCCAGGCGAGCCACCCGTCAGCTTCGGTGCTGACTCTCAGGGTGGTTTTAAGCAGCGGGATGAGGGACTCAACAATGGTGCTTTCCACCTGCGGCCCCTTGGGGTTGGTGCTGTCCACACACTCGGTGTCGATACCGTTATAGAAAATATCTGGGGCAACAAGAATGACATCACCAATGGGGCGGGAGGCACCAGGTTTAAGTTTGGCGGCAAGCTGCTCAAACCCTAAAGGCCAGCCGGGGTACCCCGAGAGCCCAAGAATAACCGGGTAGGTGCGTTCCGGGTGGGAGGCGTACCCCTCGGGGAGCCAAATGAAAGTTTTCATATCCGGTGTGCCGCCCCGCCCGAGTACCGTGATTTCCAGGGGTTTGCCCGGTTCGGCGTGAGCCAGTGCCTCCTTCACGGAATCAGCGCCTCGCGCATTTTCTTGCTCCGGGGTGTGCTCAGAGACCTGCTGTGAGACGGGGGTCAGGGGCGCGCCGTAGTGGCTGTCTGTAATGGGAGCATTGGGGTCGGCAAAGATACTTTCCAGGGTGGGGTACCACTTGTTTTGAAGGTTCAGGTACGAGGCAACACTGGTGAGGGTCAGCAGGCAGGTGAGGGTAAGACTCACCGCTTGCAGAACATATTTGCGCACCCCGTTGGAGCACATGAGCCTGGGCAGAATAAATATCATCCACCCGTAGCACAGGATGGTGGGCACGAGCAGCAGGATCACTACTCGCCATTTCACGATAATCATGGTGTTTTCCTTGAGAAGACTTCTCTGTCTAAAAGCTTTAAGTGTGTTTGAGCGTTTTTAATATTTAAGCTTAATTTTATATAAAGTATAAATATTCACATAAGGTATACGATGTATTTCTGTATATATATTTGGATCTATTATATCTATAAGTCATTTTCGTTTTCTCAGCACGATCACAAGCAAATTATCCGTAACTTTTAAGGTGCACACACCCAAATGATTTATAGAGTTATAGGTAGGGAGTACAGCCCGAAGGGGGATTCATGACAGGCCAGAAACGAAGCCGCGACGCGGCGGATACAGCCTCACGATACGCCGAGGTATCGGCCCGGTGGCTCATTGGCGCCTACTCTTTCCTGACCGTCATCACAGTGTTCTCTTGGATTATCTCGCCCCTGCGCAGCGGGCGCGGCTTCCGCTGGTGGGAGCTGGGGGTGAGCCTCCTCAATATCCCCGCCACCCACTCACTGGCCAGTGCCGTCACGATGCTCGTCATCACCTGGGGTCTGATTGCCCGCAAACGTCTGGGGCTGTACCTGGCGATCTTCTTTCAGGCAGCGGGTATTGTGCTGGGTATCGACAGCACCCTCGTGGTGTTCTTCCCCGACCCGATCATGGGACCCAAACAGTACCTCATCTCGTGGGTAGACACGATTTCGGTGGTTATAGGGCTAATCGCCATCCCCTTCCTGTGGTCTATTCGTAAAGCGTTCCCCGCCCGTATTGGGCGTATCTCGTGGGCCGTGGCGGCCCTTGTTTTCGTGGGCGGTTTCACCGCAACCACACTCATCACCTGGTACTTTGGACGGCACCTTCCCGGAGTCACCCCACAAAACCTGGTACTGCACGGTCTGGGGATTGACATTGTCCCCGAACTTAAGGGACCTAACGCTGCGGCCGTCGTGGGCACTGTCGCCTCGGTGTTCTACGGGATTTTCTCGGCGATCGCTGTGTACCTCATCCTGCGCGGGTACCGTATGCCAAACACCTGGACAGCTGAACACGAGGTGCGGCTGCGTGAGCTGCTCCAAGAGTACGGAGGAAACGATTCCCTCTCATACTTCGCCACCCGCCGCGATAAGCAGACCGTGTTCTCCCCAGATCATCGGGCCGCCATCACATACCGCATGGTGGGCTCGGTGTGCCTGGCATCCAGCGACCCGGTGGGGGATCCGGCCTCCTGGGGCGCAGCAATCCGGGCGTGGATGCGCGCCGCCCGCACCTACGGGTGGGTTCCGGCCGCTATTAGTGTGAGCGAGGCAGGCGCGCGTGCCTTCGCAAAAGAAGGGCTGAGCATTACCCGCATGGGCGACGAAGCGGTGCTCACCACCGACAGGTTCAGTCTGAATAATACGTCGCTGACGCAGGTGCGGCAGGCCTGCCAGCGAGTGCGGAAAGCGGGGTACAGCCTGCGCATCCGCCGCCACCGTGACCTCAGTGACCAAGAACTGAAGCAGATGCAGCAGTACGCCGACCAGTGGCGGCACGGCAGGGTGGAACGCGGTTTCTCAATGGCTCTAAACCGCCTGGGTGACCCCGCCGACGGCCGGTGCCTGCTGGTATCGGCGCACGCCGCCGACGGGCAGATGGTGGGTTTACTCTCGTTCGTACCGTGGGGCCGCACAGGGGTTTCCCTGGATGTAATGCGCCGCTCCCCTGAGGCCCCCAACGGGACTATCGAGTTCATGGTGGCCGGGCTGATGGAACGGGCTGGTGAGTATGGCATCACCCGTGTCTCCCTGAATTTTGCAATGTTCCGTCACGTGTACGATAACGCCGAGCGGTTTGGGGCCAGCCCGTGGGAGAGGCTTGCCTCCCGTTCACTGGGGTACCTGGACAGGTTCTGGCAGCTGGAACGCCTGTACCGGTTTAACCTGAAGTTCGCCCCGGAATGGGTGGGACGGTATATGGCGTTTGAGCCGACACTAGCGTTTATTAATACGGTGGTTGCGGCGGGTGTGGCCGAGGGGTTCCTGCCGGATATTTCGATTTCGGCGCGGAGGCAGCGATCCCAGGTGCTGTTATTGGGCGAGGCTGATTGTGAGCGAGTGCGGGAGATTGAACGCCGGTCTCTGGCAGACACCCCGCGGGTGCAGACACGCCGCAGTGAGCAGACTCGGCACCGCATCCGGCACGCTGAGCTATTACGCAGCGCGGGTATGGAGCCATATCCGTTGGGTGTTCGGTGTGATTACTCGGTAGAAGAGCTCACCAATATATTACATTCAGGAAATATTTCAGATGAGGAATTTAATCTGTCGGGTCGGGTGCGGTTTATTCGCAATCATGGCGGGGTCGTCTTCCTCACCCTCATAGAGAACGGTCGCACTCTCCAAGTGGTTATTGAACGCGCCGCTGTAGGTGCGCAGGCGCTGCGGCTTCTCAGCCAGACCGTCGATACCGGCGATATTCTGCTCATCACCGGCAGCATGGGAGCCTCACGTAACGGCACCGTCTCAGTGCTGGCCAGCGACTGGCGGATGGCTTCCAAGTGCCTGCATCCCATCCCGTTCGACTCATTCACCGACCCGGAGGCGCGCCTGCGCCGCCGCTCCACCGATCTGCTGGTTAACCCTGAACAGGTGCAAAATCTACGGATGCGCTCGGCTATTATTACGTCCATCCGGCGCACCCTGGATACGGAGGGTTTCACCGAGGTTGAGACCCCAATCCTGAACACGGTGCACGGTGGCGCCAGCGCCCGCCCCTTCAAAACGTTCATTAACGCCTACGGGGCGGATCTGACACTGCGTATCGCCCCGGAGCTGTACCTCAAACGCTTGGTGGTGGGCGGCATGGGGGCCGTATATGAGCTGGGCCGTGACTTCCGCAACGAGGGTGCAGATAACACGCACAACCCCGAGTTCACAGTGCTTGAGGCATACCGGCCCTACGCCGACTACACCGATATGCGCCACCTAACGGAGCGGATCATTAAAAACACGGCGCAGGCGGTGTACGGTCAGTGCGTGCTGCCGTTGGGGGCAAAGGGCAGCACAGACCGTACGCTGGACGATGTTTCAGGTGCCTGGCCGGTGGTTTCGGTGTGTGAGGCGCTCTCAGCGGCGGTGGGCACCACCATCACCTTAGACACCGATTTTGAGACGCTCCTGGCCCTGGCACGTGAGCACGAGATTCACGTGCGGGACGATATGGGTGCAGGCGCGGTCATTGAGGAACTGTATGGTGAACTGGTGGAAGCAAAAACCGTGTTCCCTACGTTTTACACGGATTTCCCGGTGGAGACCTCCCCCTTAGCTGGTGCGCACCGCAGTGTTTTGGGACTGGTGGAGCGCTGGGATTTGGTGATTAATGGTATGGAGATGGGTACCGCCTACTCCGAATTAGCCGATGCGCTGGTGCAGCGTGAGCGTCTGGTAGCGCAGTCACTGAAAGCGGCCGCCGGAGACCCCGAGGCCATGCAAGTGGATGAGGATTTCCTGTACGCCCTGGAGACGGGGCTGCCGCCTACCGGCGGGCTGGGGATCGGTATTGACCGGCTGGTAATGCTCATGGCGCAGACCCAGATTCGCGGGGTACTTTCGTTCCCCTTCGTAAAACCGTTAAAGCACGATATGCGCTACCAGTGAGCCTTCTCCCCCGCTTCTAATTACTGCTAAGCCGAGAGGGTTTTCGATGGGCGTGGCACACGCTGCAGCGTGCGTTAATTATTCGTTACAAATTCCCTGAAACCGCATATTGAGCTTGCTCACACGGGTACTGTACCGCAACAATAGTTACCTGTAACTTCCGGAAAAATATCTTTTTCCGTATGCGGGTGCTTAAGCCCCGCCCCTCCCCCGCAGTGACGCCTCGTACCGGGGGATTACTGTGTTCAATAACCCGATGGGAGCGCCCGTGGAGGGATTCGTACATTTTATTCAAGACGTCAACACCTATACCTCTGGCGCCACCAGCGTGGTTGACTCTATTCAGCAATGGGTATGGGAGAACTTCCTCTTTGTGGCGCTGATTGCCGCTGGTTTGTTCCTGACCATCCGCACCCGTGCGGTGCAGTGGCGTTCTCTGCCCGAGATGCTGCGCGTGCTCACCGACCCGTCCGGTCACGAAGCTGACGGCCGTAAGAGCATTTCCTCATTCCGTGCGTTCACGGTTTCGGCGGCATCCCGTGTGGGTACCGGCAATATTGCGGGCGTGGCGATCGCTATTGCGATGGGCGGTCCCGGTGCGGTGTTCTGGATGTGGCTTATTGCGGCGGTGGGCGGCGCATCCGCTTTCGCTGAGTCGCTGCTGGGTCAGCTGTATAAGGAGCGCGGCAAGGACTCCTATATTGGCGGCCCCGCCTACTATATGCAGCGCGGGCTGAACGCACGCTGGCTGGGCCTGATTTTCGTGGGCTTTATTGTGCTGACCTATAGTTTTGTGTTCTGCGCGGTGCAGACCAACGCGATTGTTGAGGCGGGCGCGAACTCGTTCAACATCAGCATTGAAGGCACGGACGGTATGGGGTTCCGCATCCTGGTGGGTGTGATTATTACGGGCCTGACGGCGGCCATTATTTTCGGTGGTATTCGTGCGATCTCCTCGGTAACCGAGTTTCTGGTGCCGTTCATGGCGGTGCTGTACATGGTTCTGGGCCTTCTGGTGGTGGGCTTGAATATTGGAGAAATTCCGAACGTTCTGCTCATGATTTTCGAGGGCGCTTTTGGTCTGCGTGAGTTTGTGGTGGGCGGTACGATGGGTGCCGTTATTTGGGGCATGAAACGCGGCCTGCTCTCAAACGAAGCCGGTATGGGTACCGCCCCGAACGCGGGCGCAACCGCGACTATCTCGCACCCCGCCAAGCAGGGCTATGTGCAGGCGCTGGGCGTGTATTTCGATACGATGCTGGTCTGCTCCGTGACCGCGTTTATTGTGCTTCTGTCGAATCCTGTCTATGGCGATAAGACCCGCGGGGCGGGGCTGACTCAGGATGCGTTGGCCGCCCAGTTGGGTGGTTGGGCCACGCACTTCTTAACCTTCGCTATTTTCCTTTTCGCGTTCTCCTCGGTTATTGGCAACTACTATTACGGCGAGTCAAATATCCGCTTTGTGACCGAAAAGCGTTGGGCACTGACGGTGTTCCGTCTGGTGGTGCTGGGGTTTGTGTTCTTTGGCGCGATTGCATCGCTGAGCCTGCTGTGGACGACGGCGGATATGCTGAACGCGGGCATGGTGATTGTGAACCTGGTGGCGGTGCTGTGGCTTTCACCGAAGGTGGTTGCGGTGCTGAAGAATTATGAGACGCAGCGTAAGGCCGGGCTGGAGCCTATTTTCATGGCCTCCGATATACCCGAGATTAAAAACTTGGCTGCCTGGGATGGCACGGATGAGGTGACCACCCGCGAGTTCTGGGCTAAACGAGACTCGGATGCTGCCGCTAAGCGGGCACAAAAGACGGGTGTTTAATGTTCCGCTAGGTATGGTGCAGAACTGAGGCATCTAGGTATTGCTACAATCTGCCGCACGTTTCTAAAGAGGTGTTTTAAATAATCATCTCGCTCCAGAAACGTGCGGCAGCCACCTTTTATATGATGTTAATCGTTTATTTGGCTCTTATGGATGTGTATCGACAAACTTGGGTTACAGCTCCTCGCCCTCCCTTATTGGGGATTGGCGAGATTTTTATATCTACAGTGAAGACTTTAGAGCTATAGGTCATATTGTGTGTCTATCCTGGACCATTTCACCTTGCCGTGACAACGAACCATCCCGTCTAAGATACTCATCAAACACGGTTTTCCTGATCAGCGGGAGTCAATATCGGCGGTCGAGACGTGGAGGACCTCATAGGAGGTGGTTTTCGGTTGTGTGTGGTCGGAGTTGGCACTACTGAGCTCAACCTGGATGAGTTTCCAAGTTGTGACGTCGACTGCGACCAGGCGGCAGAGCGTATTAGCGTTCTGTCCGTTAAGGAAGTCCGCAGTCAGGGGCTCTATGATTTCAGACGGTACGGCAAACTCGGGCAGGGTGACGGTTTGGATGTTAAGGCTGTGTGCTTGGGTCAGAGGTGTAGTTCCTTTGATGAGTTTGTGGACTGTCCAATCTTGGATGGGGTGACGGCCGAAATCGCGCACAATTGATGAATACCCGGGCTCTCCCCAGCAGAAAGATCGCATTCCCTCCGCATCGTTCCAGACGTAAAACGGTGCGTAGCAGTTCTCCATGGCTCCTTTGGCTTTCTCCTGGATAAGGTACGCCTTGAACTCCAGTCCCGGATATCCATCCATCAAGTGCCCAGTGCGACGGACGCGGTCCCGGATGATCTCCATGTCGTAGTCCGCTGGAAGCTGGACACGGTACTGCATTGAATACATACGTCTTTCCCCATTTCTCCTTGAGCCATACGGTCACTCAATCAGAATGATCCGACACCTCGGTAATCAGAGGTTCTGTGGCCTTACGCAGGAGCGCAGCAGCCCCTTCAACCGCCGCATCAAAGGCATCCACATCTCGTGTGGCACGTGCTAGCACATAGCCTCCTTGCACTGTTGCTACCACCAGTGAAGCCAGATTGCGGGCATCAATATCTGCGGCAAACTCACCGTGGTCTCTGCCCCGCTCAAAGAGTACTGTGAGAGCTTCAATCAGCCACACAAACGTGCGTGTGACAGGCTCAATAAGTTCCGGGGTGTTCAAGACATCGGCATCGAATGTCATTCTTCCCATGCGGCACCCCTTCAGAACATCGCGCTGTCGACGCAGATAAGCTGTTGCTATTTCGCAAGCACTACCATCTGCCGCAAGCAGCTTTTCGGCATCGTGACGCATGGATAAGGCGCTGCGTTCTAGCGCCTCTACTGCCAGTTCCTGCTTATTGGTGAAGTGATGGTACATGCTGCCCTGACCAGCACCTGATCGGCGCATGATATCTTTTGGGCTGGTCGCTGAATACCCTTGTTCCCACAGGAGATCCTGGGTTGCCTCTACAAGCCGAGTCCTGCTGTCCATAACCACAACTGTACATACTAGTAGTTACAATTTTCAAGCTCAGCGTCTTCATGCTGAATTCCAGTCCACACATAGGTCTCAGCCAAACACCGTAAACCTTTTGACGGCAACCAGCAGCGAAGCCCCCCCTAACAAGGCGTTGACGTCATGACTGCTTTGGCCTGTATACACCTTGCGGTATGGGAGGATATTGATGCTATATTCTGCCTCACGAGATAACGACATAAACCCTGCTCTAGAAGATGCACAGGCCAATAGTGACACCCATATAGAAGCCGTTAGCTGGTACAAGCCAATGAACCGTACTACACACTGGGGCAGGTAAACAATCAAGTATGGAATACTCGTCTTGATGAGATATGCTACCGGCGTGCACTTGACCTTAACTCATATTCCTAAGACCTACAAGGCATATAGTCACGTCTCAGGGTGAAGACGCCGAATACCATCACCCCTATATCATCCTTACATAACAATTATTTGGAGGGCCCTCATGCCTAGCGGCGTGCTTGATGTACTGTGGACCGCGGTGTTTCTCGTGGGTATCGCATTGGCGCTGTACTGTCTGCTCACGATTCACCGCAGCCCGTACTTTAGTGAGGTGCAGAAGCTCAAGTGGCTCCTGTTCACCTTGGCGCTACCGTTTCTTGGCCCTATCGCCTGGATTTTACGTTCACGCGCCGAGAAGCAGGAGGCTGCGCAGCGGCCCTCACCCGATACGCAGAATACTCAGCCGCCCAGCAATGACGCCCCATAGGATGCTAAACGCCGCAGGGCGCACACCACTGTTCGGTCTTGCTGGATGTTTATGCTGATGTTTGGCCCGCCGGGTGCTGCAGACACTCAGGAAAGACGGGTATAAAAAATCCCCGGTTCAACTGAACCGGGGATTAGTTGGTGCGCGAGGGGGGAGTTGAACCCCCACGCCCTCACGGGCACACGGACCTGAACCGTGCGCGTCTGCCTATTCCGCCACTCGCGCAAGTGTCTTACAACCTGTGGTTGCAGGCAACATATAGAACTATACGCACCCCTTGGCCCCCTGTCCAATCCAATTTTAGTAACCTTATTCACATCACATGACGGATTTTTACGCCCTATTATCGGGGTGTAACGGTATGGAACATCCACGCATGGTGCACCAGAATTCACCGTAGTGCCTCTTCAGCACCCGGTTTTACCGCGAAAATAACCCCGATTCTGCATTAATCACCGCCTATCGCATAGAATAGCGTTGGGTGTGTGTATCTAACGCACGCACAGCATATGCACAGTTAAAATCGCTAGACTGTACCTTTCGCGGGCCCGCGCGGGCTCACGGCAGTACAATCGGCACGGATCGTTAGGAGGAGGCGGCAATGAAGTTTATGGACAGGCTTGAGCGGCTAGAACAAGGCATTGGGCAGGCCGTTGGCTTCTCCAAAGGCTTCGGCACCTTCGAAAAAGCAGATATTGCAAACCGTATTCGCACGGTCATGGACGATGAATCCTACATCGATCCCAACGAGATGCTGATGGCCCCCAATATTTATGCGGTTAATTTCTCCCCCGCAGATTTTGACAGGATACGGGAGTGGGGCAACCCGTTTGCTATTGAGCTCTGCGACCTCGCCATTTCACACGCGCGAGCGCAGGGATACTCGCTCATTGGGGCGGTGCGCATCACCTTCCATTCCTTACCGGAGGTTCACCCCGGTGATTTCCAGGTGGTGCCCACGTTTGAGTACTTTTCCACCCCGCCCGCTCAGGGTGCCCTGCCGGTGCAGACACCGGTCAATGACGCCCCACCGAGCCCGCATGGGGCACCCTCCTACAGCCCGGTGCGCCCGCCGCGTGCACGGTCGCTGCCGACGCGCATCACCAAGCCGCAGGCCGCACCGGCGCAGCAGCCTCCGCAGGCTCCGCCCGCCCCCGCCCCGCAGCCGCTGGTACCGCACCTTGAGATTGATGGGCAGCCCATTGAGCTGACCTCGTTCCCGGTAGTTATTGGGCGCGGCAGTGTGGCTGATATCCGTGTGGATGGTAAGAGTATTTCCCGCCGCCACCTGCAGATTTCGCACCAGAGCGGGGCGTACATTGTGACCGATTTAGGCTCCACTAATGGCACGATGCTCAACGGCACCGCCCTGCGCACCCCCGCAACTTTGCACGACGGTTCTCTCCTGCGACTAGGCGATACGAGCATCTTCTTCCGTATGATGCCCGCCGGGGGTGCTCTCTAGTGGCCTCTGAGCTTACCGTCATTATCCTGCGCTTCGCGTTTTTGGCGCTGCTGTGGTTCTTCGTGTTTCTGGTGTTGGCCGCAGCACGCCGCGACTTGGGGCTGGGGAAGAATTTCCGCACAGTCTCGGTGGATGCGTTCGCCTCCCCTGCCCTGCCGGCGGCTGAGCAGGCCCCGGTGGCTGCTCCCCCGGCGCGCCCGTCCCAGTTGGTGATCACTGAGGGCGCGCAGGCTGGTGCCATGATGCAGCTGGGGGATGAGCCCATCACGATTGGACGCGCAAACGATATTGAGGTTTCGCTTCAGGATGACTACGCCTCGGGACGCCACGCGCGCCTGTTCCCGCAGGGCTCCCGCTGGTTCCTTGAAGACCTTGGCTCAACGAACGGCACCTATGTGGACGGCCAGCGCCTTAGCCGTGCCACCGTCATTGAGCCGGGCACCGAATTTAGGGTGGGTGGCACCACCATGCAGTTGAGGGGGTAGTCGGTGAAGATTGCCTTCCGTTTCGCGGCACGCTCCGATGTGGGTGTGCGCCGCAGCAAAAATGATGATTCCGGCTACGGGGGCCGGTATCTTGCCGTGGTTGCCGACGGCATGGGCGGGCACGTGGGCGGTGACGTCGCGTCCGCCACAGCGGTACTTAACCTGACCCCGCTGGATCACCCCGATTTTGACGGCACCGCGGGCGTGTACCTGGCGGATGAGATTCAAAGCGCGAACAGCATCATTAACGATCTGGCGCATGAGGATTCGCGGCTGGCGGGGATGGGCACCACCTGCACCGCCCTGCTCATTGACGGTGACAAGATTGAGCTGGCGCATATTGGCGATTCCCGAGCCTACCGTTTGCGCCCGGGCCCGGACGGGCAGTTCGAGCAGATCTCGACAGACCACACGTTTGTGCAGCGCCTGCTGAATGAGGGGCGCATCACCCCGCAGGAGGCTGTGCACCACCCGCACCGCAACGTCATTATGCGTGTGCTTGGTGATGTGGACGCCTCACCTGAGCTTGAGCTGCAGACCCTTGATGCGGTGCCGGGAGAGCGCTGGGTGTTGGCTTCTGATGGGCTGGACTCGGTTGTTCCCGATTCCGATATTGAGGCGGTTTTGCGCTCCACCGACGATCTGGAGCAGATTGCTGATGTTCTCATCCAGATGACCCTGGAGCGCGGTGCGCCCGATAACGTGACGGTAGTGGTCGCCCAGGTGATTGACCGCAGCGTGCTGCCTGAGGATGAGCCGGTGGGCGAGTCTGCCGTGCCGGATGCGCCCAGTCTGCCGGCTTCTATTGCCCCAGCCGTGCCCAATACCACCGGGGATGAGGATACGATGCGTATCCCTCCTGAAGACCCCACCGAGGTGAACCCTGCAGGTGGCGACAGCCCCGGTTCGGCGCATATTCGCCGCCGGTTCCGGCGTGCACGCGATTTAACCGGGTCTTTGCTGCACGAGGAGGAACTGCACAAACGCGGCGCGGTTGAGGTGATTCATACCTCCGCTGAGATTCTGCGTGGGCAGCTTGGGCAGCGCCCGCACCAGCTGGTGGGTTCAGCCGCTTCGGCGACAGAGACGGGGATGATCCCGGCCGTGGTGGACCGCACCCTGGAGCACCGCGCCACCTTGGCGCAGCGGGTGCCGCTGACTACTGAGGGTGAGACGGCACAGCTTCCCGAGGAGCTTGAGGCCATGCTCACCGTGGATGCGGCTAAGCACCGCCCACGCCGCTGGCCGCTGCGCATTTTCGTGCTGCTGCTGGTGGTTGGGGTGCTCTCGGCTGCCGCGTGGACGGGTATGCGCTGGATTAGCGGCCGCTACTATGTGAGCGACAGCAACGGCAAGGTGTCAATCTATAACGGTATTCCGCAGACCCTTGGGCCTATCCGGTTCTCGCATGTGGTTGAGGAAAGTAACGTGTCGGTTAATGACCTTTCGGACCATAACCGTGCGCTGCTGAAAGACACGATTTCGGCCGACAATATTGATGAGGCGCGCGTGGTGGTGAACCGTCTGCAGACGCAGGCGAACCTGAACGCGCACCCGAGTCCTTCGCCTTCACCTTCTTCTTCAGCCAGCCCGTCTGGGAGTGCGAAGCCTTCCGAGAGCCACAACCCGTCGGCGACCCCCACTCCCACCCCAAGCGCGGAGGAATCCGGTAACGCCACGGTTCCGTTAATGCCCGGCACCGAGGGTGCCGCTACCACGGAAGGGGACGTGGGTACCGTAACTGGTGAAGGGGGTGCGCATCATGGCTAGTTCTCTCTTCTCCCGACGCGACCCGAACGCCCCGAAGTCACGCCGGTTCATTGAGATTGTACTGCTGGTTTTAGCGGTGGGCATCAGCTCGGGTGCGCTGTACCTGCGGAACCCCGAAGAGGCATTTAGCAGCTCGTCAAGCGCCTGGCTCATGGGCACCGTTGTATTAGGCGTGGGCGCGCTGATTCTGCATGTGGTGCTGGGGCTTCGGGCACGGTACGCCGACCCGTTTATCTTACCGATCGTGATTGTGCTCAACGGTGTCGGTTTGGCCATGATTTACCGTATCGACTCGGATTTGAAGTACCCGGTGGGTGACTCGCAGCTGTTTTGGACGGGCCTGTCGATGCTCGCCTGCGCCGTGGTTATCTACTTCCTGCGGGATCACCGGGTGCTGCGTAAGGTCACCTACATTTCGTTGGCGCTGTCCCTTATTCTGCTGGTGCTGCCGCTGCTGCCGATTATTGGTCAGGAAATTAACGGTGCGCGCATCTGGATCTCCATTGCGGGCCGCACCTTCCAGCCGGGTGAGGTCGCGAAGATTACCCTGGCGATTTTCTTCGCCGGGTACCTTTCGACCCACCGCGATTTGATTCTTGTGGCGGGGCGGCGCATTGGGCCTATTCAGCTGCCCCGGTTCAGGGATTTGGTGCCGGTGTTTTTGGCGTGGCTGGCGAGCATTGGGGTGCTGGTGTTCCAGCATGACCTTGGGTCGTCAATCCTGTTCTTCGGCCTGTTCATGGCGATGCTGTACCTTTCAACGGGTAAAACCTCGTGGCTGGTCACCGGTGGTATTGGCGTGGTAGCTGGTGGGTTCTTGGCGTACCACTCCATTTCGCACGTCCATGACCGCATCTACGCGTGGGTGCACGCCTTCGACAACGATATTTACAACAGCTCCTACGGTGGTTCTCGGCAGATCCTGCAGGGTGTCTTTGGGCTCTCCTACGGCGGGCTGTTTGGCCGCGGCTGGGGGCAGGGACGCACCTACCTGGTGCCGTACGCTAACTCGGATATGATTATCACCTCCCTCGGTGAGGAGCTGGGCCTGCTGGGTTTGGGCGCGATCCTCATGATGTACCTGGTGCTGGTCTCACGCGGGTACCGTGCCGCACTGGGCACCCGCGACGGTTTTGGGAAGCTGCTGGCGGCGGGGCTGTCCACCGTCATGGTGCTTCAGCTGTTTGTGGTGGTTGGCGGCGTGACTCGACTGATCCCGCTGACCGGTTTGACCACCCCGTTCATGTCTGCTGGCGGCTCGTCGTTGGTGGCGAACTGGATTATTGTGGCGCTGTGGCTGGCGATTTCGCATTCGGCACGTGCCCCGCACGGCGTGGTCGATTTTGACGCCCCACGGGGTATTGACTACGGCAGTAACGATTACGAACCTGAAGGTGCGACCAGTGTTCTGGCGCGTATTTCTACGGCATCAACAGAAGGGAGCCAACGTGGATAGGGCGATTCGCCGCATGTGGATGTCTGCCGCGTGCGTCTTTATCTTGCTAATGGGCACCCTGAGCTATATTCAGTTCTTTGATGCGCAGATGCTCATGGAGCACAAGTGGAACACCCGTGCCCTGTACGATAACTACGGTTCGCAGCGTGGTTCGATCGTGGTGAACGGAACTGAGATTGCTTCCTCAGTGAAATCTAACGACGAGTACAACTATCAGCGCGTATATTCCGAACCTGAGAAGTATGCTGGTATTACCGGATACTTCTCGTCGGTGTACGGTTCGACGGGTATTGAGTCGGCTCTGGATAAGGAGCTTTCGGGTACCTCGGACAGCCAGTTCTATGATCGTGTGGCGCAGCTGTTCTCGGGTAATTCCACGCGCGGGGCCAGTGTTGAGCTGACTGTGGACGATAAGCTGCAGACCCTCGCCTACCAGCTGCTGCAGGGCAGGAAGGGTTCTATTGTGGCGATGAACCCGAAAACAGGGGAAATTCTGGCGATGGCATCCTCGCCTTCATATGACCCGAATAAGTTGGCTGCGCATAGTGAGCAGTCGGTGATCGCCGACTACACGAAGCTGACCCAGGATCAGCAGTCCCCGCTGTTTAACCGTGCGATCGCGGGTAACACCTACTCACCGGGTTCGACGTTCAAAATTATTGATACAGTGGCCGCACTGGAGTCGGGGAAGTATGACGAGAAGTCCGTGATTGATAACCCGGCGCAGCTTCCGCTGCCGGGCACCAATGTGACCCTGCCGAACTTTGTGAATGGTCAGTGTGCCACCCGCACGCAGGCGACGATTGAGTGGGCGTTAGCGCAGTCGTGTAATACTCCGTTTGCGAATATCGCCCTCGATTTGGGGCAGGAGAAGATTTCTCAGACCGCCTCAAAGTTCGGGTACGGCCAGGATTTGTCGATCCCGTTGAAGGTCACCAAGTCGGATTTCCCCTCCGATATGACGAAGAGCCAGCTGGCTCAGGCGTCGGTGGGCCAGTATGACGTGAAAACCACGCCGCTGCAGGTGGCGATGACTTCCGCGGCGATTGCGAACGGTGGTGTGCAGATGAAACCTAATCTGGTTCGTTCGGTGAAGACCAGCAACCTGAGCACGTTGTCTGAGTTCTCTCCCGAGAAATTGCGCACCTCAACTTCCCAAAAAGTCGCCGATCAGGTGAAACAATGGATGGTGAACTCGGTCGATAATGGTATTGCGTCCGGTGCGGGTGTGTCGGGCGTGAAGGTGGCGGGTAAGACCGGCACCGCCGAGATTGGCACGACCGGGTTGAACAATTCCTGGTTTACCGGTTTCGCCCCGGCGGATGACCCCAAGATTGCTATTGCGGTCGTCTATGAGGATATTGATGTGTCCACGGGCGCGAAGCTTTCGACTAATGCAGGTAAACAACTCTTTGAGGCGGTGTTGAACAAGTGAGGCCTTCGGCTGATGTCACCTTGGGCGGTCGCTATACCCTGACTGAACGTATCGCTGTAGGCGGTATGGGTGAGGTCTGGAAGGCGCGCGATAAGGTTCTTGGGCGCATCGTCGCAGTGAAAATCCTGAAAGAGGAGTACACGGGTGACCCCGGGTTCTTGGAGCGGTTCCGCGCGGAGGCGCGCCACACCGCGCTGCTGAACCACCCGGGTGTGGCGAACGTGTTTGATTACGGCGAGGAGGATAACTCGGCGTATCTGGTGATGGAGCTGGTTCCCGGGGAGCCGTTATCGAACATTATTGAGCGTGATAGCACTATCCCGGCGGATCGTATCCTGAACATTATTGCGCAGACGGCGCGCGCGCTGGCGGCAGCGCACGCGCAGGGCTTGGTGCACCGCGATGTGAAGCCGGGTAACCTGATTATCACCCCGGATGACCGCGTGAAGGTAACCGACTTCGGTATCGCCCGGCTGGCGAACCAGGTTCCGCTCACAGCCACGGGTCAGGTGATGGGTACCGCCCAGTACTTGGCCCCTGAGCAGGCGACCGGGCAGACCGCGACCCCCTCATCCGATATGTATTCGCTCGGTATTATCGGGTACGAGGCGCTGGCGGGGCACCGCCCGTTTACGGGCGAGTCGCAGATCGCTATCGCTTTGGCGCAGGTGAATGATACCCCGCCGCCGCTTCCTGACAGCGTCTCACCGACGGCGCGGGCACTGATTATGTGCCTGCTGGCGAAGGACCCCTCAGAGCGTCCCGCGAGCGCTACAGCACTGGCGGCGGCGATTGACGCTATCCGCCGTAACGATGTGCGTGCGGCGTTGAAGGCCGTGCCCGCACTTAAACAGTTCATGCCGAAGTCAGCGACAGCTGCGACAGCGACGCAAACCCAGACTCAGGTGCAGCAGAGCGCTGCTACAGGTGCTACGGGGGCTATCACTGCCGCGGCTGCGCCCCGGTTCGGTTCGGGCGGGCGGTTCTCGCCGAATCCGACGACCGCACCCATCCCGCCAGTCGCTGGCACCGGTGCACAGCCGGTGCAGCATGTTGATGATGAGGACGAGCCGGAGCAGAAGCGTTCAGGCATCGTTAAGTGGGTTGTTATCGGTGTGGTAATTCTGCTGGTGGTTGCCCTGGCCCTGTGGGCTGCCACTGCGCTGCAGGGTTCCCCCAAGAACGACCCAAGCGGCAGCCCGTCGGTGAGCGCCTCGGCGTCCCCCTCGGAGCAGGAGCCTTCGAGCAGCCCGGCTACGAATAACCCGGATACGCAGAAGCAGAATAATGTGACGGTGAACCCTGCCGAGTTCGTGGGCCGTAGCCTGCTGGAGGTGACGAACGAGCTGTCCCAGATGGGTCTGCAGGTTAAACCTGAGGGTGTTGACTCGAACGAGGCGAAGGACACGGTGCTGTCGGTCTCCCCGTCAGGTTCGGTGGAGAAGGGTACAAGCATTATTGTGAAGTACTCGAATGGCCCGAAGACGGCGACTATCCCCACCGGGCTGATTGGCCAGGATAAGGACACCGCCTCTGCGGCGATCGTGAAATTGGGCATTAATGTGAATCAGATATCGGAGCATTCTGATACGGCGGCCCCGGGTACGGTGCTGCGCATTACCCCGCTGCCTGGCACTCAGGTTCCCCTTCATAGTAGTGTAGATGTGTACATCGCTGATGCCTCTTCCGGTCAGGGGTCCGGAGGAACAGCCCCATCAGCAAATACCTCTACAAGTGCGAGCGCAAGCGCGAGTGCAAGTACACCACCGAGGCAGCCTACTTCCGCTCCCGCGAGCACAAGCGCTACCTCCTCCGCCAGCGCGGCTGCTGCTGCCACGCCGTCAGAGTAGTGAATGGTGCCCAGTATGTCGTGTCGCGCATGTATGAGCTAAGAGTTTAACTTCTGACCCTAGACCAGGAGATTGTATGGACCTGTTGGTTCCCGATATGGTAGATGATCGCTATAAGGTGCTTGATGTTATTGGCACCGGGGCGATGGCTACTGTCTACTCGGCGGAGGACACCCGTTTGGGCCGTAAGGTCGCGATGAAAATTCTTCGACCGGAGCAGGCCCAAGATCAGACGTTCCGTATACGTTTTAAGCGCGAGGCCGAAGCTGTCGCGTCACTGAACTACCCCGCTATTGTGGCGGTGTATGATACCGGTGCCTACTCACCCACCCCGACCACACCCCAAGAGTATGGTTTTGAGGGGGCCCAGCCCGGCGCTGAGGATGGGAGCATCCCATATATTGTGATGGAGCTGGTGAACGGCCGTACCTTGCGTGAGGTGCTGTCGTCGGGGGCGCATCTTCCGGTGCGTGAGGCTATGGCGTACGCCGATCAGCTGCTGGGTGCACTGCAGTACAGCCACGATATGGGCATTATTCACCGCGATATTAAGCCCGCGAACATTATGGTTCTGCCGCTGACTGATGAGGATATTTCCTTGGGTCAGTCGGGGAAGATTAAGGTGATGGATTTCGGGATTTCGCGCGCCCTTGAGGAGGCGGGCGAGGCCCTGACGAAGGCGAATGTGGTGCTTGGTAGTGCCCGGTATATGTCGCCGGAGCAGGTGAGCGGCCACGAGGTGGATACCCGCAGCGATATTTACTCCGCTGCGTGCGTGATCTATGAGATGGTGGCCGGACGCACCCCTTTTGATGCCGAGTCGAATGTGGATTTGGCGGCTAAGCACCTGTCGGAGGCTCCTCAGCCGCCGAGCGCTTTTTCTCCGCTGCCGGTTCCTCCGCAGCTGGATGCTGCGATTATGCGCGGGCTGGCGAAGAACCCGAATGAGCGGTACCAGTCGGCGGATGAGTTTGCCCAGGCGCTGCGTGCGGCGTTCGGTTCTGCCGATGATGATGCTACGGTCGCCCAGCCTGCCTTGGGCGCAGCAGCTTTTGCACCTTACCAGGGTGAGAATACCGGGACGATGGAGCCGCCGCCTGATGAGGAGGCGGGGCTGAATGATTTCTTTGAGCAGGATTATTATGACGCCTGTGAGGAGGTTGAGCCGGAGACTCCCCGCAAGCGCGCCTGGCTGCAGGTGCTGATCGGTTCGCTGATTGTGGCCCTGCTGGCCTTTAGTGTGGGCTCGGTGCTGTACTACCAGAATAAGCTGAATGAGGTGCCGCAGGTTGCGGTGCCGTCGGTGGTTAACGTGTCGAAGGATGAGGCGGACACCCAGCTACGTAACCTGGGGTTCACGCTGGAGTATAAGAATGCCTTCTCGGATACCGTGAAGAAGGGCGACGTGATTAGTGTCGACCCGACTGCGGGCACCATGATTGATAAGGGTGCAAAGGTGACTCTGACGGTTTCCAACGGCCCGAAGAAGCTGGTGATTCCGGATAATCTGCAGGGTCAGAGCGAGGCGTATGTGCGTAACGCTCTGAAGGAGATGGGCGTTGTGGACGGGCGTGTGACGACCGTTGAGAGCGCGACTGTCCCTGCGGGTATGGTGGTGTCGCTGACGAACCAGTCCGGTGAGGTTCTTGAGCCGGGCGCGGCTGTTGAGGCGGGCCAGACCGTCGATTTGGTGCTTTCTTCCGGTAAGGTGAAGGTCCCGTCGCTGGTGGGTCTGACGAAGGATCAGGCGGTGGCTGCCTTGACTGACCCGAATACGCACCTGAGCACGAATGTTGAGGAGGTGCAGACGAGTACTTCCCCGGCGGGTACTGTGATCGCTCAGAGCGCTGCGGCGGGCACCCTGGTGGAGCAGAACAGCACCATCACTATCCGTGTGGCGAAGGCCCCGGCGCAGACTGCTACGGCGGCACCGGTTCCCTCGGCGTCGGCACGTTCGGGCACGTCCGGTAGCGGCAATACGTCCGGCGGCGGTGCCAATAGCGGCACCGGCACCGGCGGGAATACGTCTGGCGGCGGCGCGAATGCTGGCACCGGCACCGGCGGTAACCAGAACCAGCAGCCGACTGCTGCGCCGACGAGTGGCGCCTCAGCATCTGCGGCTCCGGCGGCCCCGTCAGCACCTGCAAGCAACCCGGCAAATGGCGGGAATAATAACGGTAACCGCGGTGATACCGGGAACAACAATAACAACGGGAATAACAATAATAATGGCGGGAATAATAACGGAAATAACAACAATAACCGCCGGTAGCCGCCCGGGCGTGTAAACGCCAAACGGCTAGTGGGGTGGGTTCTCCGGTTATCCGGGAAGCCCACCCCATTCCTTTGCACCACACATACACGCATACGAAATGCCCCCAGCAGCCTGCTGGGGGCATTGTGGTGTTTGTATGTTGGCCGGGTTAGCTAATGAGTGGAGAAAGCGTTTTTGCGTACTGCGCGGCGCCTTGTAACCCGATTTCTTCAAGCCAGTTGCCGAGCATGAGGTAGCCGCCTTCTGTGAGCACCGATTCTGGGTGGAACTGCACACCGTGCATGGGTGCTTCGCGGTGGCGCAGCCCCATAATGATGCCGTTTTCGGTGGTGGAGGTAACCTGCAGCACCTCGGGCATGGTGTCGGGGACTACGGCAAGCGAGTGGTAGCGGGTCGCCGTGAAGGGGCTTGGGACGTCTTTGAACACCGAATCGTTTTCGTGCACCAGGGTGGAGGTTTTACCGTGCATAAGCTCGGGGGCGTGGGTGACGGTGCCGCCGAAGGCTTCAGCGATTGCTTGGTGTCCCAGGCACACACCCAGCAGGGGTTTGTGGGTGTTAGCGGCCCACCGGATGGTGTCGATAATGACCCCGGCGTCTGCGGGGGCACCGGGGCCGGGTGAGATAAGCACCCCGTCATGCTCTGCTGCGAGTGCGAGCACGGTGTCGAGGTCGTGTTCATCGTTGCGGATTACGGTGGTTTCGGCACCGAGCTGCTGCAGGTATCCCACAAGGGTGAAGACGAAACTATCGTAGTTGTCGATAACGAGGATGCGTGTCATGGTTTTCTTTCGGGTGGGGCTGCTAATGGTTAATGGTGACGTCGAGGTTGAACGGGCCGTACTGCGCGAAATTGGGGAAGATGAATTCCATGAGCACATAGACGACCAGCAGGATCAGCAGAATGGCGGTAATAATACGAACCCAGAGAGGTCCGGGCAGGTGGCGGAAGATCCATCCGTACATTGTGTGTTTTCCTCTCTTAAGCAGGGTTGTTGTTGGCTACTTTGGCGATTTCGGCGGGTGCCCCGGCGGATGCGGGCTGCCAGGACTCAAATTTGGCGTGCACAATGTACCGTTCGGTGTCGCCGTAGCGCGGGTGGCAGGTGGTGAGTGTCATAATCCGCTCGGTGGGGCTTTGTCCGGGATGCCCGGGCACGGGTTCAATGACGTCCACCTCGTGGGGCTGAACGATTTTCTGTTCATACACGGTGTACGTGTAGTAGCCGTCTTTGGTGCGCACATAAATGTGGTCACCGTTTTGGAGCAGGTCAATATCGTTGAGCACTTTACCGCGGGTTTGGCGGTGCCCGGCGAGTGAGAAGTTGCCGACGCCTCCGGGCATGGCGGAGCCTTCGTAGTGGCCCAGCCCGAGGGCGTCGATCACGTCGTTGCTGCTGCCTTGGGCGGCGGGGCGCTGATAGTCTTCCCCGAAGCGGGGGATGTAGACCACACCAAACGCCTGCCCGTGCGCGGGTTCTGCGAGCGGTTCGGGCGGGTTTTTGGGGTCCCAATCGGTAACGGTGCGTGATTCACCGAATTCTTTAACGAGGGAATCGACGGCTTGGGCTTGGGACCGGTCGGCGGCGATATTGGTCCACCAGAGCTGCCAGGCCACGAAGAGCAGCAGTATAAACCCTGCGGTGATCAGTAGCTCGCCGAGGATTTGCACGGTCCATTGTAGGCGTGTTTTACCGGGCGCGTGCGTCTTGGTGGGGGTGTGACTCATGCTGTCCTTTGTGGTTTATGTCTTCCGTGTTTCTTTAGGCTCAACGCGGGTGAAAGGTGAAATCATCCCGGGAGTCTGCAAAGATAGTTTCTAAGGTACATAATAAGGCTACCCACTGAGTGTTATGCGGAGGAAATTATGTCTGGTTCGGCCAAGGCAAAAAAGAAGAAGGGCAGCGCTTCTAAGAGCAGCGGCGCTAAGGCTAAAGACGCTAAGAAGAAGCAGAAGGCGGAGCAGAAGAAAGTAGTCGCCCGGGATGCGTTGAATGAGGAACGTCTGCGCAAGGTTGCGGAGGAGATGGAGCAGGGTCAGCCGTTGAGGGACCAGACTCCGCTGTGGTACCGGGTGATTATGTTCTCGTTTTTGGCGGTGGGCCTGCTGTGGATTGTTGTGTACTACATTTTTGAGGGTCTTTACCCGATCGCAGGCATTGGCATGTGGAATATCACAATCGGGATTGGTGCACTGATGGTGAGCATGCTGATGATGACGCGTTGGCGGTAACCGGTATGGGTGAGCAGCCGTCTGACTCCGCTGAGACCCCCAAGCCGGAGGTGACGAACCCCGCGAACCTGGCGCCGGTGGATCCGCAGCAGCCGCGGGAGAGGCGTGAGGATATTCGCGCCGCCATTTTTGAGACAAAGCTGCGGCGGTGGGCGCTTATTGGGTTTGTGGCTGCTGGCGCCTTGTTTTGGGTGGTGACTTTGCTGCTTCAGCGTTAGGGCGGGGGCAATGAGGCCTCTCACCGTTACACCGCAGGCTGGTTGAGGTTGCCGCACACGGTTCCATGCTGAAAGATACTCATGAGCATGGTGAGCATCAGGAGCTCAGCCACGGTGTGGGTGAGCTCGGCGGCGGGCGTACGGCGTGCGGAGTATGGACGGTGCGCAGCGTGTCTGAAAACGCACTAATGATGGGGAAGATTGTGAAGACAATTCGGGTGATAGTGCTTTCCAATAGCCCTTTCCAGTAACATTCAAAACCATTATTTTATAATATTCCAATATATACATAAATACTAGTCAATACAGATATTAAGAGTATTTGAACTCTATATAGTCACAGAGGTATAGATAAGCAGACTACAGCATTTGCTCCGCACACCGGACCGGGAAAACCACCACATAGTGCACGCGGGGACAATAGCCGCTGTGACTCCTACCGGGACCCTAGATGCATCGCTTAGTGTTGTGGCACATGCACCGAAGTAACGACATGCGCATATACAGTCCGCTTTGATGCCCGACACCCAGCGGTCATTTATGAGCTTAAAAGTCCTGTTTTGGCGGCCTCAGCGACCCTGCGGCTCACGGTTTCTAATACGGGTGAGTTAATGTTCCAGTGCTGCCAGTACAGGGGGAATTCAACAGGTTTGGTGGAAAGCTTCACCAGCGTATTGGTGGCAAAATGTTCACTGCACTGAGCTTGCGGTAACAGTCCCCAGGCGACCCCTTCATAGACCGCGCGGGCATAATCAGGTGAGGAGGGAATGTATATGGTGGGGCTCTGTTCAGGTTCGAGGCTTGGCGGCAGTTTCATATCTTCCTCTATGAGGACACGCGCCGCTTCCTGCACAAAGTCTTTGCGGTCGTATTCCACCACAGGGGCACGGTTGAGTTCTTCACGAGTGGTAGCGGAGGGGAAACCTGGCAGGTAACGGCTCATATATTCCGGTGCTGCGACGCACCAGTAGCGTGCCACACCCAGGTAGTCGACTGAACATCCGGGGATTTTCCCGGGCCGTGAGGTAATAGCAGCCATAACCTCCCCGGATCGAAGCAAGGCTGATGAGTGGAATTCACCTTCACGGCGTAAGTCGCAGAATATTTCGTCTTCGTGGGCGAGCATACGTACCGCCTCCAGGAACCATGTTGCGAGAGAATCGGCGTTCAGGGCTATAGAGACTGTCTGGAATCCGCCCTCACCCACCAGTTCCCGTTCTAGTTCCAGTTGCAGAAACTCGCTCTGCCGGGCGATGCGTAGTGCGCTCTGCCCGGCCTGGGTTGGGGTTACCGGGTTGGTGCGCCGCAGCAGAACCTTGCCCGCGAGCTGCTCCATGACTTTGATGCGCTGTGATATTGCGGAGGGGCTTACTCTCAAGGCTTCAGCTGCCGCATCGAAGGTACCGTGCTCAATGACTGCTGCGAAGGTTGTGAGGTGGTCGGTCGTAAAACGTTTCATAAGCATATCTTACGTAAACCCACATAACTTAGATAGCCTTATGAGGCTGCCGGATCTTTAATGCCTAGCTTCATGCCCATGTTCTATTTGGTGCACACCATTTTCACCATGGACACTCACCTCTAAGATAAAAGCAGTGGGGCTGTCGCCCTCCACGCCCTCCAACGTGTCTATGCTGTCACCTACCTGCCCGAAGGAATCTCACATGGTCAAGCCACCATTCATTGAAATCACATGCCCCGTTTGTTCTAAGCCTGTGAAGACTTTAGAACGTTACCCTCGCTCGCTCTGTTCCCAATGTTCTGCACGGGTGACCGATCAGTCTGGCCGCCCGGTCGTTTTCTACGATATACAGGCGCTGCCGGCTCCCAATAGCTCGGGTGTAACGCTGATTGGTGGATTTTATGGATATTACGCCAATACCGGACTGCAAGAAATCTACCCCAGTTCAACCTGCTATGTTGATGGAATAACCTGCGAGGCGAAGAATGCCCGTTTTGGAGGTATTGTGATTGAGACGCTCACCGCCCAACCCTCGGAGGACGATGAGCGGTAATTTGTGTTCGGTTTCCCAGGTGTACAGCCGCTCCCCAAACGGAGAAGCCTCTGGGAAGCCATCACAGACCCCCATATAGTACAGACCATATAATTTTGGCTTCTCTGGCCCCTTATTGCTCTCTAGGGGTGTGTACGTATGCTTAGCACCCAAAAACATAGCTGTGGAACCGAGCAGGAATATGTGCGCGTTGCCATTCGAGTTCTTCGGTCAAGAGTTTCCCCGAAAGCGCTTTGCGCGTGTAGCGCCCAATATTGCGTGCATGGGCACCCATATGGGCCGTTGCCACCGCTTGCCCACAGGCGCGGGCTACAGCCTGAGCGGAACGATCTGTGCACTCACGAGCCGCAGCGTGGCAGAGGAAAGCCTGCTGACGCATAGCACCAACAGATAGTGTTCCTCGCTGAAAATACTCAACCGCTTCGAGTGCATCATGAAGTCGACGGTCTAAAGGGCGATGCTTCTCAAAGATAGGAAGGAGCCGACGGACGCAGTGTGCGGCCCAGCCCATGAGTTCTTTCCGGTCTTCTTCTAAAAGCGTTAAGTCATTCATGGATGGGGCTGTTTGAGGAGTAGTCATACTCTCAACGTACCAGTAGACCCCACAGCAGAATAGTGCATCGAGGAAGATATTCGGGTGAGCAGAAATATGACGGGTATGAGGCGAATCCCTTCCATGTATAGATAAACCATAGGATCTCTCGCGGCAATACCAATACCCTATTAAACAGAAAAAGACCCCGAAGGGTCTTTTACCTGTTGCAACCTGCCGCTCTTCACGGGGGATTACCCCCCGTAAAGAATGGCTTGTTGCCTCAAAACTGTACAGTGAACACAAACACACAAA
>ERZ772935.18-NODE-18-length-85350-cov-3.527452_pt1 | contig 85350 bp, 90 predicted proteins | sample MGYA00511683_ERZ772935 | MGnify/ENA primary metagenome ERZ772935 (study PRJEB29015, sample SAMEA2738086) | human oral metagenome | biome: human oral; feature: human-associated habitat; material: saliva | place: China | collected 2228 ...
CACTAACACGCCGTAGACTGTTCCCAATCAGCTTCGCTGTCGCTCGCTTCTTGGACAGTCCTGGCGGAGGAACTACATCAAACCACTGATACGCCGTAGATTTCTTCCAATCGCTTCACCTTCGGTTCAGCTCTTGAGAAATCTTGGCGGAGGAACTACATCGGAAAAGGGTAGTTCCATCATTCAAACTCCACCGTTCCCGGTGGCTTAGAGGTCAGATCGTAGAACACCCTATTCACGTGATCCACCTCATTTATTATTCTATTCATCACCTTCTGTAGCACCGACCATGGGATTTCCACCGCCTCCGCTGTCATGAAGTCGACTGTTTCGACAGCACGGATCGCAACCGCATAGTCATACGTACGGAAGTCTCCCATTACGCCAACTGATCTCATATTAGTTAGAGCTGCGAAGTACTGGCTGATTGAGCCTTCGAGGCCCGCTTTTGCTATCTCCTCTCGGTAGATTGCATCTGCTTCCTGCACGATTTTAACCTTCTCAGCTGTAACTTCGCCGATGATTCTGATGCCGAGTCCCGGTCCTGGGAATGGCTGACGGTCCACCAGATAGTCTGGGAGGCCGAGCTCCCTTCCTAGCGCACGCACTTCGTCTTTGAACAGCATGCGGAGTGGCTCGATTATCTCCTTGAAATCAACGTGGTCTGGCAGTCCTCCCACATTGTGGTGCGACTTTATAACTGCCGACTTGCCGAGACCGCTCTCGATGATATCTGCGTATATCGTTCCCTGCGCCAGGAAGTCAACTGCGCCTATCTTCTTCGCTTCCTCTTCGAACACTCTGATGAATTCCTCACCGATGATCTTACGCTTCGTCTCTGGGTCTGTCACGCCAGCGAGCTTTGCGTAGTACCTCTCCTGAGCATTTACACGCACGAAGTTGAGGTCGTACTCACCCTTGCTGCCAAATATCTCTTCGACCTGGTCGCCCTCGTCCTTGCGGAGTAGTCCGTGGTCCACGAACACGCAGGTTAGCTGCTTGCCGATCGCCTTTGCCAGAAGTGCCGCAACTACGCTGGAATCAACACCGCCAGAGAGCGCAAGTAGCACCTTGCCGTCTCCCACCTTCTCGCGGATCTCTGCGATTTCCTTCTCAGCGAAGGAATCCATCTTCCAGTCCTGCTCGCACTTACACACACCTAGTATGAAGTTGCTAAGCAGCTCTGTGCCCTCTGCCGTATGATTTACCTCTGGATGGAACTGCACTGCGTAGTAGCCCCTCGCCCTGTCTTCCATACCTGCAACTGGGCAGTTTTCTGTATGCGCCGTAATCGTGAAGCCTTCTGGGACTTCGCTGATATAGTCAGTGTGGCTCATCCATGTTACGGTTTCGTCGCTAAGTCCTGCAAAGAGTCCTTCCTTGCAGTCAACCACTGTATCGGTGCGGCCGTACTCACTAGTTGGAGCTGTTCCGATCTTACCGCCTAGCACGTGCGCCATCAGCTGTGCGCCGTAGCAGATGCCGAGTATCGGTAGCCCTAGCTCGAACACGCCTCTATCGATAGATGGTGCACCCTCGCCGTATGCGGACTGTGGTCCACCTGTGAATATGATGCCGCATGGGTCGAATTCCTTGATCTTATCAACTGTTATGCTTTCGAAATTATGGACTTCCGAGTACACGCCAAACTCACGAACCCTACGGGCGATGAGCTGGTTGTACTGTCCACCAAAATCAATAATTAATATCTTGTTAGCCATTATTGCTCCTAACGTCTTACTGTTGCTACGCTATTGTCCTTGAGTACAACGTCATGTGCTCCACCCTCGATGATACTTGTCGCCGATACGAGTGTGAGCTTCGCATTCTGCTGTAGCTCTGGAATCGAGAGGACTCCGCAGTTGCACATTGTCGACTTAACCTTGTCTAGAGAGAGGTTTACGTTGTCGTGCAGCGATCCTGCATATGGAACGTAGGAGTCAACGCCTTCCTCGAACTTGAGCTTGCTATCGCCGCCGAGGTCATATCTCTGCCAGTTACGAGCTCTCGCAGAACCTTCGCCCCAGTATTCCTTCATGTAGTTGCCATTTACCATAACCTTAGCGGATGGTGACTCATCAAATCTTGCAAAGTATCTGCCTAGCATGATGAAGTCTGCGCCCATAGCGAGTGCTAGCGTCATGTGATAGTCGTACACGATTCCGCCGTCGGAGCAGATTGGAATGTACTCACCTGTCTTCTCGAACCACTCGTCTCTAGCTGCTGCAACCTCGAGCACTGCAGATGCCTGTCCGCGTCCGATTCCCTTCTGCTCTCTAGTGATGCAGATGGATCCACCGCCGATTCCGACCTTGATGAAGTCTGCGCCGCTCTTAGCGAGGAAGTCGAAGCCTTCCTTATCTACGACGTTACCAGCACCGATTTTAACTGTATCGCCGTACTTCTCTCTAACCCACTTGAGGGTTCTAGCCTGCCACTCAGAATATCCTTCTGATGAGTCGATTGTGAGCACGTCTACGCCTGCCTCTACGAGCGCTGGGATTCTCTCCTCGTAGTCACGAGTGTTGATTCCTGCACCTACGATGAAGCTCTTGTTGTCGTCGAGTAGCTCGTTAGGATTCTGCTTGTGAGAGTCGTAGTCTTTTCTAAATACAAATGCCACCAGGCATCCGTCCTTGTCCACGATTGGCAGCTGGTTTACCTTGTTCTCCCAGATGATGTCGTTAGCCTCGGATAGAGTGATTCCAGCGTTGCCGTACACGATGTTCTCGAGAGGTGTCATGAACTCAGAAACCTTAGTATCTGTGCTGAGTCTGCTAATTCTGTAGTCCTTGCTTGTAACGAGGCCGACTAGCTTGCCGTGTCCTGTACCGTCATCTGTAACCGCTACTGTCGAGTGGCCAGAGTTCTTTTTGATCGCGAGAACGTCAGCAAGTGTGCTGTCAGGCTTTACGTTGGTATCACTTGGTACGAAGCCTGCCTTGTAGGACTTAACCTTCTTGACCATTGCCGCCTGGCTCTCGATTGACTGAGAACCGAAGATGAAAGAAATTCCACCCTCCTTCGCTAATGCAACCGCCATCCCGTCATCAGAAACAGCCTGCATTACTGCGGAAACAAGTGGAATATTTGCCTTGATCTTAGGCTCCTCGCCTTTCTTGAATTTAGTAATCGGAGTCGCGAGCGACACATTCTCAGGCCTAGCATCTGCGCTAGAATATCCAGGCACTAGAAGGTACTCGCTAAATGTTCTTGATGGTTCTGTTAGAACGATTGCCATTTTACACCTCTCTCTTTCTATATATAAAAATCAAATTGTAAGTTAAGATATTAATTGAAAATTATAGCACAATAGGGTGATTTTCGGTAGTGGTTGGAGCGGAAAATATAATAAAAAAAAGCTGTGGCCGAGCGAATCGCCCAGCCACAACCCTATGATTTAATTTTTATGTAATCACTAGCTTCGGTTATGATTTTGGTTCATTAACTTTCTGTTTGTGACTATCTAATCTCGTATACCCTTTTTAGAAACTAAGTTCTAATCTAGTATATCCCCTATTTGTAGCTACACTCTAGTCTTGTGTACCCTTTTGTATCCCCTTGAACTACGCTCCAATCTCGTATGTTCCTTCCTGAGGCTCCTCGTATGTGAGTCCTGCAGGCTCGAAAATTCCCTTTACGATTTCTGTTCTGAGCACATAGTAGAGTTCATCCTCTTCATTAGCCCAGTGCTGAGCGTGAATGTCCATGTTGCGCCTCCATGTGATGGAGTCGTCCGTCTGACCGATCATCTCATTTACATTGTCACAAGGCATGCCGTCGAGCAGTGTGTTGTTGAGGTACCCGAAAGCTACATCTGGTTTAGTTCCAGCTGGCACCGCATTTAGCTCGCCGAAGCGTCTCGCTGCCTGCTTTAGATCCTCTACTCTTGCAGGGTTTGCTGCTGCGATAGTCTGAACTAGCTTCGCATATCTGCACTCTGCATCTGCAATTCTTGCCTGAAGGCTGCCGTGAATGTTGTCAGGGTCAACCGCCTCTTCAAGCGGACGTCTATCGTAGCTGTGACACTCATTTGCAAGCTCCTCTGTTAGCTCGCTCCATCCCTCTGCCTTTCCGGCATCAATCAGAGCGTCTGTGAGATCCTCCTGAAATATAATCTTGTCATATAGCCACTGATGTATAGGTCCTAGAAATAAACTCATCGTTACCTCCTATTTTCCAAGGAATAGCTCGATATCGTCGTCTACTGTTCCGATTCCTGCGATTCCGAAGTTCTCAACAAGTACGTTTGCAACGTTTGGCGAGAGGAATCCTGGTAGTGTTGGTCCTAGGTGGATGTTCTTAACACCGAGGTATAGAAGTGCGAGAAGTACGATTACAGCCTTCTGCTCATACCAAGCGATGTTGTAAGCAATTGGTAGCTCGTTAACGTCGTCTAGTCCAAATACTTCCTTGAGCTTGAGCGCGATAAGTGCTAGTGAGTATGAGTCGTTACACTGTCCTGCGTCGAGCACACGTGGAATTCCACCGATATCTCCAAGGTCTAGCTTGTTGTACTTGTACTTAGCGCATCCTGCTGTGAGGATTACTGTATCCTTAGGTAGAGCCTTTGCAAAATCTGTGTAGTAGTTTCTAGACTTCATTCTGCCGTCGCAGCCAGCCATTACGAAGAACTTCTTGATTGCTCCAGACTTAACTGCCTCAACTACTGTATCTGCTAGTGCAAATACCTGCTCGTGTGCAAATCCACCTACGATCTCTCCTGTCTCGATCTCTGTTGGTGCTGGGCACTTCTTAGCTAGCTCGATGATCTCGGAGAAGTCCTTAGTCTCACCGTACTTGCCGTCGATGTGCTTGCATCCTGGGTATCCTGCTGCACCTGTTGTAAATAGTCTATCCTTGTAGCTATCTGCTGGTGGCACGATGCAGTTTGTAGTCATTAGGATAGGTCCGTTGAATGTCTCGAACTCTTCCTTCTGCTTCCACCATGCATTTCCGTAGTTACCAGCGAAGTGCTCGTACTTCTTGAATGCTGGGTAGTACTGTCCTGCGAGCATCTCAGAATGTGTATATACATCTACGCCTGTTCCCTCTGTCTGCTCTAGAAGCATCTCGAGGTCCTTTAGGTCGTGACCTGAAATCAGGATTCCTGGGTTCTTTCTAACACCGAGATCCACCTTTGTGATCTCTGGGTTTCCGTAAGCAGATGTGTTTGCCTCGTCGAGTAGAGCCATACCATCTACACCATACTTACCTGTCTCTAGTGTAAGTGCAACTAGGTCATCTACTGATAGAGAATCGTCTAGTGTAAGTGCTAGAGCCTTCTGCATGAAAGCATCAACTTCTACGTTGTCCTTAAGTAGAGCGTTTGCGTGCTTGCTGTAAGCGGAAAGTCCCTTTAGTCCGTAAGTGATAAGCTCTCTTAGAGATCTAACATCCTCGTTCTCAGTGGATAGAACGCCAACCTCTGGGCTTGCAGCCTTAGCAGCGAACTCGCCTACGCATCCGTTCCACTTTGCAGCCTCTGGAAGCTTGCTTGCATCGTCAAGCTGCTTTAGTAGCTGCTCCTTACATGTTAGTGTCTCAACGATCTTAGCTGTGATAGCTTCGTCGTCAAAGTTAGCATTTGTGATAGTTGTGAATAGGTTGAGCGATACTAGGTGGTTTACCTGCTCGCTCACTTCCTTACCCTCAGCTCTTAGCTGCGTAGTTACTGCAGAAAGTCCCTTAGTTACGTATACGAGCAGATCCTGTAGTCCTGCTGTCTCTGGAAGCTTGCCGCAGACACCTCTCATAGTACATCCTGTGCCCTTTGCTGTCTCCTGGCACTGATAACAAAACATACGGTTTTCCATGTGTTTCTCCTTTCACTGTTATATAACGTCATTTGTTTTTTGCTTTAATTAATGTTTGCTTTAAGTTTATGGCACAAGCATATCATTAAAAAAAGATGGAATCTGTAACTAATGTTACAATTCCATCTTTTTATTTTTGTTTTTGAATTAATGCATTTATATGCGCTAGTTGCGTTCTATCTGCATTAATTATATGCGAATAAACGCTTCGCCATCAGTTGAGCGCCTCGATTTCTGCAGGGTCAAGGACATATATCTTGCGCCCTTTTATCTCGATTAAGCCATCGTCCTGCATCTTCATCAGCTCTCTCGAAACCGACGGTCTAGTCACTCCCAGGAATTCAGCTAGCCCTTCTCTCGTCATGTTGATTGGCTTGCTCATATCCCTGTCATTATAGACGAGCAGCATCTTGGCGATCTTCTGGCGGAGAGTCGGACAAGATAGAATCCTGAGCCTCATATTTAGCGCGTAGGCGTTTCTCGCAAAGCTCATAAGCATGTTATTGATCAGATGATTGTGATAGTCACAGCCGCTCGCGCATGTCCCAGACATGAACTCGCGTGGTAGCGCTATAACCTTGGTGTCACAAGTAGCCTGAGCGAATACACCGTACTTCTCTTTGCCGAGAAATAGCAGTATATCTCCGAACACCTCTCCCGTATCCGTGAAGTTTCCGATAATCCTCCTGTTGCCGTCGAAGGAATCATAACCGATCCTCACTCCACCCTCTAGGAGGATGTGGAGCTTTGTTGGTTCATCCTCTTCAGTGAATATCATGTCCCCCTTCTTGAATGATAGGCAGAGCGCACCACTGCATGTAAAGCAGTTGTGCACGTCATCTACCGTCATATTTTCAAAAAGCGGGCCCACCATGAGGCGTTCAGCTATTAATCTATCCGTCTTTGATGATGCTCTTGCTGCCATATCCCTCGCCTATTACATCATGCCCATTCCGCCGCCTGCAGGCATTGCAGGTGCAGCTGGCAAGTCTTCCTTAATCTCTGAAATTCCAGCCTCAGTAGTGAGGAGCATACCTGCTACACTTGAAGCATTCTGAAGTGCAGATCTTGTAACCTTAACTGGGTCAACGATACCAGCTTCGATCATGTCTACATACTCCTCTGTTGCTGCGTTAAAGCCGACGCCCTTCCTGGACTCCTTAACCTTAGCAACGATTACGCTGCCTTCATATCCTGCGTTCTCAGCGATTTGTCTAACTGGCTCCTCGAGTGCTCTAACTACGATTCTTGCACCAGTCCTCATATCTCCGTCAAGGCTCTCAGCATATTCAGAAACCTTGTCGATTGCAGAGATAAGCGATGTACCACCACCTGCAACGATGCCTTCTTCAACTGCAGCTCTTGTAGCATTTAGAGCATCCTCAAGTCTTAGCTTCTTATCCTTAAGCTCTGTCTCTGTAGCAGCTCCAGCATTGATTACTGCAACTCCACCTACTAGCTTAGCAAGTCGCTCCTGTAGCTTCTCTCTATCGAAGTCAGAAGTTGAATCTTCAATCTCGCCTTTGATCTTCTCCACTCTCTCTTCGATTTCAGACTTATCTCCAGCACCGTTAACAATTACTGTGTGATCCTTGTTAACCTTAACAGTTCCAGCCTTACCTAGCATATCCACTGTAGCTTCCTTGAGCTCATATCCTAGCTCTTCGCTGATTACAGTACCACCTGTGAGGATAGCGATATCCTCCATCATAGCCTTTCTTCTGTCGCCAAATCCAGGTGCCTTTACAGCTACTACGTCGAGTGTTCCTCTTAGCTTGTTAACTACGAGTGTTGCGAGAGCCTCGCCATCTACGTCATCTGCAACGATGAGCAGCTTTTTGCCTGACTTCATGATATCCTCAAGAAGCGGTACGAGGTCCTGAATGTTGGAAATCTTCTTATCTGTAAGAAGGATGTATGGGTTATCGAGAACTGCTTCCATCTTCTCAGAATTAGCTGCCATGTATGGTGATAGATATCCTCTATCGAACTGCATACCCTCTACCACGTCGAGTGTAGTGCCGAGTGATCTCGACTCCTCAACTGTGATTACGCCATCAGTTCCTACCTTCTCCATAGCCTCGGAGATGAGCTCACCAATCTCTCTATCTCCAGCAGATACAGATGCAACCTGAGCTACGCTCTCCTTGTCATCTACCTTAACTGCGCTATTCTTGAGGTACTCAACTGCAACCTCTACAGCACCGCTGATTCCCTTCTTGAGAACCATTGGATTAGCTCCAGCAGTTACGTTCTTGAATCCTTCGCGAACGATTGCCTGTGTGAGAAGTGTAGCTGTAGTAGTTCCGTCACCTGCTACATCGTTAGTCTTGGTAGCAACTTCTTTAACTAGCTGAGCTCCCATGTTCTCAACCTGGTCTTCAAGCTCGATCTCCTTAGCGATTGAAACTCCGTCATTAGTAATTAGCGGAGATCCATACGATCTCTCAATAAGAACGTTTCTACCCTTAGGTCCAAGTGTAATCTTAACTGTATCTGCAAGCTTATCTACGCCTGCGAGGAGCTTTCTTCTAGACTCCTCACCATAATGTAAATCCTTTGCCATTTTAATTTCCTCCTATATATGCACCAATCATGGTGCGTGATTAAATTTAAACTACTGACTTTACAGTTATATGTATATCTGCCTCTCTTAGCAATACCGCTATACCTCTATAGAGGCTAATCAATTACTCGATTACTGCCAATATATCCCTCTGGCTCATGATGATATAATCCTCACCACCGTACTTGAGCTCTGTGCCGCCGTACTTCGAGAAGATAACCTTATCTCCTACCTTTACTTCCATCTTCTCGTCCTCAGTTCCTGGACCTACTGCGAGAACCTCAGCCTCCTGTGGCTTCTCCTTGGCACTTGCCGAAAGTATCAGACCGCCTTCAGTCTTCTCAAGTGCTTCGCTACGCTTAATAACAACTCTTGCGCCTAGTGGCTTTATTCCTATACTCATTTGTAACCTCCTGATTATTCGCTTTATTCGTATTGTTAGCACTCAATTATCAAGAGTGCTAAACTCTATAACATAATTTTACTCAGACCCCCATATGTTGTCAACACGGCACTATGAATTAAATGTGAAAATATCTTCACTGCATGCTTCTATAGTAATAGAACAGATACTGCTGTGCTATGCCGCCTAATTCGCCGAAGTGCTCATCAGCAAACTTCTGCATACCCTTGATATCCTTGATGTCAAAGCCATATAGATCAACCATTATCTTCTTCATCCAGATATCAATCGGAAATGCCGTAAAGTCTCTGAGCCCAAATAGAAGTATGCAGTTTGCGACTTTAGGTCCAACACCAAGATAAGATAATAGAGCCTTATGTTTCTCCTCCGTTGTTCCCGTAGGCACTCCGTGCTCAGCGAAATGCTTAGGAGCTGATACTAGGTATGCGTTTCTATATCCGAGCTTTAAGTCCGCCAGCTCTTCGAGCGTAGCCCTAGATAGCTGCTCAGGCGTTGGAAATGCGTATCGAACCTCGCCCATGAATTCACCTATCTCTGTGCCGTAGTTCTTCGCTAGCGACTCGATGCACTTCTTAATCCTAGGTATGTTGTTGTTCTGCGAGACTATAAATGAAATCAGAACCTCCCAGTAATCCTGATTAAGTATCCTGATGCCGTGACACACATCTATAGACTTCGCTAGCTTAGGCTCACCAGCGAGAAGTGCTTTCTTCATCGCTCCATAGTCCGTATCCAGATCGAAGTAGCTATGCCAGTACTCCTCGCTACCGCCCGTGCACTCGATTATAAGCGAGCACGAATCACCATCATGCTCGAGTGAAACGTGTGCCGCATGACCGCCTGCAACACCTATGTATGAACCATCCTCGCATTCATTCCAGCGAAAGCACTGACCACATTCGAACACATGACTTAGCTCTATATCATGCAAATTATCAAATCTAATAACCTTAATATCGTTCATAAGCCCTTCCTTTCATACTGGCTATTATACATGAATTTTCCGTAATGATTTATTGGAGTTCAAAATAAAAAGACCGCCAGAAGGCTTCTACAGGCGGTCACTTATGTTACAGCTATGCAAAATCAGTCGCTTATCATAGTTACTACTCCGAAATTAGTGCATTTTTCGCTATTGAAAATTTCAATGCGGTTTTTCGTCACAGTGTTTTATTCGCTGATTTAATAGGCGTTTTTGCTTCACAGTTTTATTGATTGCGAATTTTACTTAACGGCAATAATTTCCACTTCGCAGAGTGCTCCTGCTGGAAGCGCTGTGATTGCAACGCATGACCTAGCTGGCTTTGAAGTGAAATACTTAGCATACACTTCGTTGAAATCCTTGAACTCTGCCATATCTAGGATGTAGCAAGTGGTCTTAACTACGTTATCGTAGGTCATGCCGTTAGCCTTGAGAATCTCGCCTACATTTTTGCAAGCCTGCTCGCACTGGCTCTGCACATCCTCGCCTACGAACTTTCCTGTCTCAGGGTCGATTCCTATTGCGCCAGAAGCGTAAAGTGTATTTCCCGCCATCACTGCCTGTGAGTATGGTCCTAGAGCTGCAGGTGCAGTCTTAATATCAGTATATTCAAACATTTGTCTACCTCCGATGTAATTATATAGAGAAATATTTATTACATTTTGATTGTAACACCAGGGCGCAACCAGTTCAAACGGTTATGGGGCTGTTGCGGCACCAATTCTGCTGGTTTTCCGCTGAGAAGTGTAGCTAGTGAAGCTGGAGCTATGGTGCAGAGATGATTTTCTTATCTTATATGAACTGAACACATTGAACTCTGTTAAATGAACACCTTAAACTCCGCCCATATTCTTCCCTTCTTGGAGAGCCCCGAGAGATCTGTGAGCACGGCTTTTCCCTTACCACGGAGCACTATCGTATCCCCTTCGTCTACCCGCTTATCTATCTTGGTAACTTCCTCGTGATTTACAAAAACGATGCCTCCTTTGATTGCTCTCACCGCTTCGCTTCGCGATACATGAAATGCTGCTGACACCACATTGTCTAGTCTAGGTGAAGAGAGAGTATCTCTGACCGCTTTCACCCTTTGCTCGGGTACTTCCAGTTCGCCTATATCAGAAGCTGTAATCTGGAGATTTGTATGACCGGCACTATGAAATTCGGCTAGCAGAAAATCCACGATTTCCGAATTCACAATCATGTCTGCACCATTGTCATTTACAAGGATATCGCCGATCACAGACCTATCAAGTCCAAGTGAGAGCACAGAACCGAGATAATCCCTATGCGTGAGCTTTCTGCCGCCAGGCACCACCTTGATGTGAAGTACCGAAAGCGGTGAAATCATCTCTAGCGCTTCCTCGAGAGTATCTGCGTATCCGTCTGGAACGAACATGATAATCCGTCTCTCTGCATCATCATATCCGCCATAGAAAAATGATTTGACGTCGCTTCTCCCTCTCACGATGCGCATGGCTAGCGACTGTTCGTGCATGTTAAGAAAGCCTGTCGCAGTAATATAGCTACCACGCTCGCACTGCTCGAGTTTATCCTCTATTCTCGCTGTAATAATCTTGTCGTTATCCATTTCTTTCCTGTTCAAATATTATGCTGTTTATTAAATCCAGCTTTACCTGATTATATCATCAGCCTTGAAGCTCGTTCACCGCTGTGACAACCAATCTTCCGTCCTTAAGCACGAACTCTATATCGACGTTCGCAAACGCCATCTTGCATGGCTTTACAGAATCCCTATCATAGGCATCCCTTGGATCAAGCTCAAGAATTCTTATGAGTGGCGCGCGAAACTCTTCATCAACTTTTGCAAGTAGGTCATCTGGAAATTCAACATCAATCGAAGTATCAATGCTCTTTGCAAACCCTCCATCTGCCTCTGTGATGATATCACTATATGGGATATACGGCTTGATGTCGTATATAGGCGTGCCATCGAGTAGGTCTGCTCCTTCGACGATGAGGCTAAGCTGACCTTTATCATATCTTATCTCGAGAAGCTTAACCGCAGACATGCCAAGTGAGTTCGGCCTATATGGCGACCTCGAAGCAAATACGCCCTTTCGTATATCCCCACCGAGGCGAGGCGGTCTCACGGTAGGCCTCCATGCTGGATGCTCCTCGGTCATATCTATCTTGGTGTCCGAAAATCCCCAAATTAGCCAAATGTGAGAGAACTCTTCGAGTCCTCTCACAGCGTCAGGATTATTAAATTCGTCGCCGAAGACTACCTCCGACTTAAGGCCCTGTACGAGCCTCGGCTGCCTAGGAATACCGTATTTCTGCTTGAAAGCAGATCTCATTACAGCAACCTGGCGAATCTCATGCATGTCGTTCATTATCCTGTCCTATACCTTATTGACGTATCATCTGATTAGAAGCTTACGATTAGAAGTTCTCACTTCTAATTTGACTTTGAGCAGTTATGCGTCGTATTTTGCCTTGTGCGTAGCACTATGCCCACACGAATTCCTTTGGTGAAGAACCTATCTCAAAGTGATACTTAACTATGCCAGCATCTAGCTTAGTAAATGGTCCGAAGCCAGGCTTTATCTTCACTCTATCTCCGCTTATCGCAAAGGTAAACTTCTGCTGATTCATAGCTGTCGGTGCTAGGAGTGCCATCTCTATGCCCTTCTTGAACCACTCAGGAGTATCCTCGTAACTTGAAATCCTCGAAGATTTGCCATCGAAGACATCTTCTGGCTTCTTAGACTTCCTGCTAGCTCCCGTCGTGCGTCCATATCCTAGGGCAATTACGGCAACGATCTTCTCATCGTGTCCGACATCAATCGCCTCCTTGATCTTTTTGTAGGTCCCGCCTACCCAGCAAGTGCTGAGTCCGTGCTGTACACAGCGAATCACTAGCTTCTCACCGTAGTATCCCGCCTTGTCATCGAGGTCGTCACGCTTCCTACCGACTACGGCAATGTAATTTTTAACATTTGAGAATTTGCTGTATTTTGCAAGTAGACTCGAGAACGCCTTTGGCTCATCCTGTATAAGCTGAAAATGCATATCGCCCTCACGGTTACACTGCTGAACCATGACCTTGAGGTCCTCTACCACCTTCGTATCGATAGGTCTATCATCGTAAGCGCGCACGGAATGCCTCATCTTTACACACTCTCTGATGTTCATAGCCCCCTCCTCTAGTTGAATAATACCTAATTATAACACTAAGCGTCGATTGTGGACACCTTAAATGTTATATCATCAAGCGCTTTTAGAAGGACTCTTACGGTATCGAGTGAGGTGAGCGTAGTCACGTTATTTTCAGCAGCACACTTTCTGATGCGGCTACCCATAGAATTTGCATCTACGGATCTGATGTCTCCGATGTTAATCAAGTATGTCACGTATCCCTGTCTGAACTCATCCATAACTGCATCTAGGCTGTTATCAGTGTGCTTGAAGCTTCTGGTCTTTACACCGTTATTTTTGAGGAACTGCGCGGTACCCTCTGTTGCCTCAATGTTGAATCCTAAGTCGTAGAATCCTCTGATTAATGGCAGTGCATCCTCCTTAGATTCGTCATTAATCGATGCAAATACCGTTCCGTAATTCTGCATTCTCATGCCTGCCGCCTGCATAGCCTTGTAAAAAGCTCGCATCATATCATCGTCATACCCGATGGCTTCGCCAGTTGATTTCATCTCAGGCGATAGTCTTATGTCCATTCCTGATAGCTTTGCAAATGAGAATGCTGGCACCTTTACATACCACCTCTTCTTCTCGAGTGGTTTTAACCCCTTGAATCCCTGCTCTTCTAGGCTTATTCCGAGCATTACCTTGGATGCTATATCAGCGAGGTTATATCCTGTTGCCTTGGATAGGAACGGAACGGTTCTCGAGGATCTAGGGTTTACCTCTATGATATATACATTTTCAGAAGCATCGACGATGAACTGGATGTTGAATAGACCGCAAATGCCTATTCCGAGGCCCAGCTTCTCCGTATACTCTCTGATAGTCTCCTTTACCTTCTCTGAGATGGAGCATGGCGGATAGATGCTAATCGAGTCTCCAGAGTGCACGCCTGTACGCTCAACGAGCTCCATGATGCCTGGGATAAATACATCCTTGCCATCGCAGATCGCATCCACCTCTATTTCCTTTCCGCGGATATAGTGGTCAACGAGCACTGGTTTATCTTCGTCGATCTCCACGGCTGTTCTCAGGTACTGTCTGAGCTGAGTCTCGTCCGCTACAATTCTCATCGCTCTACCGCCTAGCACGAAGCTCGGTCTAACGAGCACTGGGTAGCCGATCTCATTGGCAACAGCACAGCCCTCATCTATATCTGTTACCGCTTTTCCTTCTGGCTTGGCGATACCTAGCTTCTGGAGCAGTTTGTCGAACTCGTCTCTATCCTCTGCAGCGTTAATTGCCGCGCAGTCGGTTCCGATGATCTTTACACCTCTCTCATCGAGGGCATTTGCAAGGTTTACAGCAGTCTGCCCTCCGAGTGAAACAATTACTCCATCCGGTTTCTCTAGTCTAAGGATGTTCATAACATCCTCGATGCAGAGTGGCTCGAAGTAGAGTTTGTCAGCTGTCGTATAATCTGTCGAAACTGTCTCAGGGTTATTATTTATGATTATAGCTTCGCAGCCTTGACTGCGGAGAGTCTTTACCGCCTGAACAGTCGAGTAATCGAACTCAACACCCTGTCCGATTCTAATTGGTCCTGAACCAAGAACTACGACTTTTCTCTTGCCTGAATCCTTAGTCTCCTTTGTCTCACTTCCGTCAAATGTCGAATAGAAATATGGCACATATGCATCCTTAGATCCTGCACAAGAATCTATCATCTTGTACTCTGGGAAAAGGGAAACTGCCTCACGAAGCTTCCACACCTGCTCTTCTGTTACGTTCCAAAGCCTTGCAATTTCAACGTCTGAAAACCCATGCTGCTTTGCTATCCTCAGTCTTGCGACATCGTTTTTGTTAGCCTTTAGCTCGTTCTCGATAGATATGATATTCTCAAACATCCCTATGAAGTACTCATTTATTGCTGTCAGTTCACATATCTCCTCCTTGCTCACTCCTCTTCTCAGGAGCTCTGCAATGGCAAATATTCTATCGTCACGACCCTCAGTTATGTACTCCTTCATCTCATCAGTATCCCAATCATCGAACTTCTCCATATATATGTGGGAAACACCTATTTCAAGGGAGCGAACGGCTTTAAGTATGCTCTCTTCGAGATTCATACCGATGCTCATAACTTCTCCAGTAGCCTTCATCTGCGTTCCTAGCTTGTTATCTGCATCTGCAAACTTATCGAACGGGAACCTAGACACCTTGCTCACAACATAGTCAACGGCAGGCTCTACCGAAGCGGGCTGGTCTATAATCTCGATTTCATCTAGTGTCATGCCAACTGCAATCTTGGCTGTGATTCTAGCGATTGGGTATCCACTCGCCTTAGATGCAAGCGCAGATGAACGAGAAACTCGTGGGTTTACCTCGATCAGGTAGTACTCCGATGATTCTGGATTTAGTGCAAACTGCACATTGCAGCCACCTTCAATCTGAAGTGCGCGGATGATTTTAAGCGCACTAGTCTTAAGCATCTCGTTATCTTCTTTACTTACGGTCTGGGTTGGACAGATTACTATCGAGTCGCCTGTGTGTACTCCAACTGGGTCGAGGTTTTCCATATCGCAGACTGCGATTGCTTTATCAGTACCATCTCTCATTACCTCATACTCTATCTCCTTGAAGCCCTTGATACTCTTCTCGATTAGAACCTGGTGAGTTGGTGAGATGGATAGCGCACGCTTTATAAGCTCTTTAAATTCCTCTTCATCGTATGCAAATCCACCGCCCGTACCACCGAGTGTGAACGCTGGACGGAGAACTACAGGGAAGCCGATCTCCTTTGCGATTTCAAGTCCGTGCTCTTCGCTATTTGCAATGTCCGACTGGATTACTGGCTCGCCGAGCTCTTCGCAAAGCTCCTTGAAAAGCTCTCTATCCTCAGCACGCTCGATGCTGCTGCTCCTAGTTCCGAGAAGTTCTACGCGGCACTCCTTGAGTACGCCCTTCTTCTCGAGCTGCATAGCGAGGTTAAGACCAGTCTGTCCGCCGATGCCTGGGAGAATCGCATCAGGTCTCTCATATCTGATTATTCTAGCCAGATACTCGAGAGTGAGTGGCTCCATATATACCTTGTCTGCCATAGATGTGTCCGTCATGATGGTTGCTGGATTGGAGTTACAGAGCACTACCTCATATCCCTCTTCCCTTAGAGCGATACATGCCTGTGTGCCCGCGTAGTCGAACTCTGCCGCCTGACCGATTACGATAGGTCCTGAACCGATAACTAGAATCTTCTTGATGTCACTTCTTTTTGCCATTTTTTCCACCTTTCCTGTTTCCACATCTACATTAATTTTAAAAAAAAGACTTCGATCACTGGAATAACAATTCCAATGTCGAAGTCCTAATCTACGTTACTATATTCAAGATACGAGTCGCGAAACATTCGCTTCTTCATCTTTCTGCCTCTTTCTTATGTGCTTCAATATTTTTAAACCTTAAGTATTCTAGCACACTTATTCAATTTGTCTAGAGGTAAATTAAAATTTTTTGCAAAAAATTTTTTTAATACATTGCCGAAAGCTTCGCATAGATCGTATATCACTTCTCCTTACTGAGTTCTAGCGCATAGCTGACAGCAGATAGCGCATACATTGGTGCCGTTTCGGCTCTCATGATGCGTGGTCCAAGCCCTACGCATACCGCTCCAGCCTCTGTAAACGCTTCTATTTCCTTATCAGTAATCCCGCCTTCTGGACCAAATATAAAGAGCAACTTCTCTCCTGCTGAAACTTCCGAAAGCGCTTTTACAAGAGCAGATTTCTCACCTTCCTTTGCCGCTTCCTCGTACGCGACGAAGACCTTATCGTACTGAGAGAAGCTATCTACAAAGCTCTTCTTGTTAGCAACAAGATTTATGCTAGGAACGATATTGCGCTTGCTCTGTTCAGCAGCGCCCTGCACCACCTTTTCAAGCTTTTCAGCTAGCTTGGCAAGCTTCTTATCGTCCCACTTGACAATCGACCTATCTGCTGGAAATCCGCATATCTCTGCTGCTCCGAGCTCCGTCGCCTTCTGCGCTATGGTCGCAAACTTATCGCCTTTAGGAAAACCGCATGCGATAGTAATTTGAACTGGTAGCTCGACATTTTCATCTAGCTCTTCTACGATTCGCATAGTTCTGCTCTCTGCATCTACAACCTCTGCACGTCTCTTTATACCATCTGGAAATACAAGAACTACCTCATCGCCAGCCCTAAGTCTCATGACCTGGAACATGTGCTTGATGGTGTCCTTGTCTGTTATTTCAATAGTTTCAGCGCTATGGCTGCCGTATATGAAGTACTGCTGCATTGCTACTCCTTTAGTATGTTAGTGTTATTACTTCAAGCCGCTTCGAATCGTCATTCTGCAACTTAGGAACTTAGGAATAATCGATTTATGTGTAGTGCGTATATATTGGAAGGCGAGGTTTACCAGCCACCGCCACCGCCACCGCCAGAGCCGCCGCCGACCGATCCTCCACCGCCAGAGCTTAGACCTCCGCTGACATCTGCGTACAATGCCGATGACACTCTAGAAAACGCGCTGGATTGAACATGATGAATCATAATGTCCATATTTATAAAGTCGTATACATCTCCGCCTAACGCACTGTATCCAATATGTCCAGCTAGATTCTTTGGTTCAAACTTCTTCGCCCAAGTGTCGGTAAGCCCAAATACATAGGCATACGGAAGCACATCGTAGAAGTATGCTGGATTTTCCTCTGCTAGGGTATTTATCCTATCCACCTCTGCTGTAGCGATAAATTCTTTGAAGCCGATAATCTCACCATAAAGCTTGGCGCTATCCTTAGTTCTCTTGAGGAATCCTAGTAGAATCAATGGTACAGCCAAGGCATATACAGCTATTGAAGCTAGAGCATACAGCGTCATCTCACCGCCTGCAACCTTATACAAAAATAATAACATAAACGATGATATCGCCAGATAGATAATTCCCCAGAACGCAAAAGATGTAACGCTCCTAAGACCGCTTCTCGTCCTATGAAAATGATACTCTCTACACATCCTCTTGACAGGCACTCTCCAAAATGCAGCAAGGATTACCGAGCCACCATATACGAATATCAAAATTTGCCAGCCGGGTAGGTAAAACTCTCTATACATAGAAAGTGCGATTAGCACACCTCCTATAATGCAGCTGATGATATCTGCAATCTCCTGGTTTTTCTGCGATTTCTTAGAGAATATCGATTTGTTGTCCGTGTACTCTTCAGTGATCACCTTTCTAATCAGTTCACATTCTTTTCCTATGCGTTTACTCGCTTCCTCTAGGCTCACAACCTTACCAAGCGTGCCATTCTTCGTGCTTCCAAATATAGTTTTGTAAAAAGTAACGGTAATCGGCGGTTCGTCATATACATCGGGAATCCGGAGGCTCTCGAATTGATATTTTCCCTTCTTGTATTCCTCAATCGAGATATACCCTTTAGATGCCAAATAAAAGAACATCGATGTGATATCCCTCTTATTTACTTCTTCGTCGACCAGATATCCGATTTCTCCAGGCGGAACACCTTTTGGTGGCTTGAAAGTAACGGGCGCAACAATCGGGTGCTCTTTTTCGTTCAAAACCCTAAGCACGATAAGTACAATGACGCCGAGAATTGCTACTATTACGGTCGCATAGTTCACCCAGTACTTGCTAGGTGCTTTATACCAGTAGCCTTTTGGTGTATCTACGAGCAATGTCGCACCATTATTTGCAGGCAAGTCCTGAACGCTATATTCGATTATATTTTGATTCTTGTCGTAGGCCCATGTACCGTACATATTATACTTGCTCTTGTGCGGTCCACTATACCCTTTCATACCGCTGTACGGAAAATGCTGTGGCAGGTACACAGAAACTGATGCCGACTTTATATCTGTCGCCCATTCCGACGGAAGCACATCCACATATATGTCGTTAGGATTATTCTTGCGCTCGTAATTAGCGAGGGTATAGATGATGGTGTAATCTTTAACGCCAGTAACCGTCTTCTTTTTATCACCGATTTTAATCTGCATCTGGTTAGCTTTATACAAATTCTTAATCTTGTATTTATCCCCATCTACGGATATGTCTTTGATCTTGTATCCCTTGCCGAACGGAATGTTTCTAACTATACCGTGCTTTGGGTCGGTGAAATTCACCTTGATCTTCTCCACTACTACGTATGAATAGTCTTTTCTAACATCCACAGTCACATTGTAGCTGAGTGTAGAATATCCTGTTCCCGTGTCGACTTCCCCTGAACTGAAATATCTTGTCAGGCCTGAAATCAGCCATATTGTAGCTAGCAAGCCTATAGATACAATAGTTGCTATGCGGTCGTTTCGTTTTTTGTCCATAAGTTGTTCCTGTTGTTATTTTTTAAGGATTAATAATCTACATTAAATCATGAGGCTAAACTTCCTATGAAATGTGATTATGCTATTAATTCACTTCAGCTTTGGAATCTTCAATCACAGCTCGCTCTAGTAGCTCAAGAACGTATACGGGAGCTTGCCTACGTCCACTCTCCCAATCTTGAATTGTTCTTACTGGGATGTTATATTTCTCTCCAAATGCCGCTTGCGATAAGCCGAGGAGCTTACGCATTTCCTTTAGTTCCATTATCATTATCTCCTCTTTTATGTAACTCTTATAGAATAACTTAATGATACAACATGTGAGCTAGATGTGTAAGGGTATAAAAAAACCTTGAGCTATAACTCAAGGTTTGGCGTTAAACGATCTTTTTAGCTAAATTGCACACCCTAATTTTGTTCATCACATTCAGATAATATAATCTCTCCATTACCACTCACATCAAAAAATCCGACACCGTGTTTTAACGCAATTTTAAGCATAGTATTATATGCGTCCTCTGCTAGTGACCATGCAAAACATGCATATATCACATCTTTACCAATACAATAGTCTGTAATGCGATTTGCAAGATCTTCATCATTTTCTATTTCATCATCACTAAGAGCAAATTCTCCTTCCATCGGTGGAAATACTTGTATCATATCCATAAACCAGTTCTTTAGATTAGCTGAGCTTACTTCTATCGAATCATAATTATGATCTTCCTTCCACTCCACTTGATTTTCGTACCATTTTATAAATTCTGTCTTATTATTTGGAGCCTGTGCTTTTTCGAAAACCATTAAATCGTAACTCATATTTTCTTAGACCTCCTTATCCATTAACTTATTTAGGTTTAATAACAGACCCAGGATCAAAGATTCCCGAGTACGTTTCATGTTATATTATACAATATACACAGATTATACATAAAATTATATAAAATATCACCCTTTTACTGTGGCATGTGCCACACATGCCACGACAGAACATGTCAATTTGCGACATATACCATACAGTCAAAAACGAAAAAACCTTGTAACTTCACTGGTTACAAGGTTTTTCTCTGTTTATATTGGTACCGCATCCGGGAATCGAACCCGAGATTCAGCCGTGAGAGGGCTGAAAAGATTGAGTAATTGCAATGCTTACATGGATTTTGGCACAGTGAATGGCACAGGTCCATTCATTTTAGACGCTGTATCTGCAATAGTTTCCTCGTCAATGTGCGTATATATATTTGCTGTAAGTGTAATCGTTGCGTGCCCCATTAGATATTGAGCAACTCTTATATCTACACCTGCCTTCTGAAGGTCGGTGCAGAATGTATGTCGTAAGCAATATGGAACGAGGTCTTCAGCAATAGGAAAAGGTGGAACAAGTCGATTTCTATGCATCTTACAACCGGCTGCTAAATTCAATTCTCTTTTAAATGCGTTCCATAAATGCTGCCTTCCACTTTCATCTAATTTTTTACCCACCGTATTTGTGCAGATTGTCGTAAAAGGGTTTAAATCAGATGGAATCCTGCTATAGAGATAATCAGGAATGGGCACAAGTCTTTCCTTGTTTCCTGTTTTAGTTGCGATAATTCTTACTAACTTTTTATCTCTATCAATATCCATTCCACGAATAGAAGCCGCCTCTGATGGACGGCATCCACAAAATAACATAAAAAGATAAAATAAAAATCTTGGGTTGGTATCAGCAACTTCAAGAATGTATTTCCTTTCAAAATCTGTTATAGCTCTTCTTTTGCTCCTAGTTCCTGCAGGCTTGACTAAACCTGTACATGGGTTATCAATTATAAGTTTATTATCCACGGCACTTCGGAAAAGGGCACACATGCCTTGGTAAGCTTTATTAATCGAATCAGCAGAGTAACCTTCAAGCGAATTTAAAACCTTTTGGCAGTGAAGAGGCTTGACTGCTTTGAGTGGCAAATCTCCAATTATGCTCAAAACATGCTTTTTCATTTTATAGTCATAGTTCTTTTGAGTGATATCTTTACATCCAATTCTATAAGTTTTTACATATTCGTTGTACCAATCTTTTACATGCATACTACCGCATAGCATGACACGACCTTCTTCGAGATCACGTATCTTATTAGCCATTTTGATAATTGCATCAGTCTCTGATTTCCCTCTAACAAAATACCGCTTGCCTTCAAATGTAAAAGACTTCCTATATTTATCGCTCATGATAATCCCTCTCAAATCCTCTTAGATAATCTACCGAAACACCAAATACTTGTGCAAGTTTATAGACGCCTCGATTATACATCCAGTAACCTATAGTGCTTTAAGCATTCACGCATAAATAACTCTGTAACATCGAAATGCTCGGCTAAATCATACACCTCAGTAAATCCATTTGTTATTGCTTGCATAATTAAATCAAGCGGCAGAACTTTTTCGTATGCCCACCGCCTTGCTAGTAATTCCTGCTTTATATTTGATAAATTATCCTGATTTAATATATCGCCTGAAGAGGTTTTGTAATGACCTATTTCCTCAGCAATAATAGAAAGTTTTTCAGCAGTGGACATTTTTTTATTAATCCATACAACATTGTCGCAGTAGAGACCTTTATTAATCATAGTACGTTCTTCAATGATCAACTCGTTCTCATACTCAGCAATCAATTCCTCATATCTATTCATAGTCCACCTCCTAGTCAATATATTTAGAAGTTTATTTTCTTTTTGATTTCACATATGCCTTGAATCGTTCTATTTCGTCGAACTCTTCAGCTGTCCAATATTCATCGTCGTGATAAGCTACGATAGTTCCTGGCACATGATCATTTTCAAGCAAATAGTCAATTGTAACATCATACATCTTAGATAGTTTCTTTAATGTGTCAGAGCCTACTTGTCGTGCATCCGTTTCATAATTGTTATAAGTCGTGTATGGCATACCCAATCTATCAGCTACTTGCTGTTTGTTTAACCCTGATTTCGTTCTTAAATCCTTCAGTATTTGTCCAGTACTCATATCAAATCCCATTTACTACAATTAAGTAGGTCCACATGTATATTCATAGTCAATCTACGGAGATAATGTATTAGAAGTCTATTTTCTTTTTGATTTCACATAAGCCTTGAAGCGTTCTATTTCATCAAGCTCTTCGGCTGTCCAATTTTCTTCATCGTGATGTGCGGCAATAGTGCCGGGCACATAATCTGTAGCATCAATTCCAAGATATTCCGATAACTCATCAACATTAAGGTCAAGGGCATTCGCGAGGGCTTTCACAGTTTCATATCTTGGATCAGGAGTTACACCTGAAGTTATCTTGTTTATTGTGCTTTTAGGCACTCCGCTTTTTTGCGACAACATTTCGGCAGTAAGTCCTTTAATTTTCATTATATATTTTATTTTTTCCAAACCCATGACAGAGCTCCTTTCCTTGATGACACAAATATACATCTAACTTGGAAAACAGTCAACAAAATTTTTCCGAATTTGGAAAAAATATGTTGACAATATCCAAAGTTGGATATAATATGTATCTAAAGTTTCCAAGTTTGGATACAAAAGGAAGGAGGAGTATAAATGTGCAATAACCTATTGGCAGAAATGGCAAGATATAAGGTCACTGTATCAGATATAGCATCATTGTTGAAGTGCTCTGAGAGAACCGTAAAGAATAAGATTTCAGGGAAAACGCCATTCACTTACAAAGAAGCGCTATCCATCAGGAATATATTTTTCAAGAAACTAGATACAGAGTATCTATTCGAACAAGACTCTCAGTATGTAAACGATTAGCATAGCAAACAAGAAAGGAGAAAGAAATGAAAAACCTTAAAAAGACTATAACAGCAAAGGTGGACACAAGCGAACACAAAGAGCTTGTCAACGCAATCAGAGAAAAGCTAGAAGAGGCTAGCGTGTTGATGGATGAACTAGCCTCTAAGTCACTAGAAGTCAAAATTGAAATCGAGTGATGTTTGAGCTCCGCAATGTGGACATGTATTTAGGCCCTTGTATGCCTCAAACTCTTTTCCACATCCGTGACACTCAATAGGTACAGACATCTCAGACGAATTCTTTTTTATCTGATCCATAATATCGTCTTTGATTTTATCTGTATCAAATTCAATAAATGATTTAGACATATAACAACCTCCCTTCGAGGAGATTATATCACAAAGGAGTTAACATGACACTTGAATCACGGACCAAAAGAGCCGAGGAACAATTACATAAGGTAGTAGGTGATTGGTGTGATTATGTAACAACAAGTGATGTAGCGAAAGTTTTTGGATACCAATCAGCAACCTCGGCGAGAAAGTACACGTACGGATGCAGAAAGTACGGACGAAAATATTATATTCCTGAAGTCGCTGCGAAAATGGCAGCAGAAGGAATTTATGAAGTATAGAAAATAGACAAGAAAGGAGTATTCATGACAAGAGAAAATGAGAATTTGGTATCAGCGGTCATACCACGAGGAACTGAAAAGGCGTGTGTAATAAAAGTTATAAAAACCACAGCCTTGTTAGGTGCAGGAACGCACAAAGACCCAGTTAGATACTTATATCAATACTGGGACTTTGAAGGAAACCTATTAGCGGAACAAGATAGTTCCAAAAGAAAATAAATAATAGATTAAGATTATTTATTTTTCTTTTCTGTCTGTTTAGAGGTGTTGATGAGCAAAACATCCGAGAGTAGCTGCTGCTCATCATGGCGCTTTATATACCACTGCTTTATTAAAAGCTCAATTACCTTCAGTAGCTTTGTAGCTTCTTCAGGTTCAATATTGATGATTGAATTCACATCAGCTTCAGGATGTGCGCCAATATTGCCGAGTTGACGAAGCGCATTGAGAACATCCCACTGTGCTTTATCGACTTTTGACTCAAGAGCAGAAATTTCTTTATAAAGCGTTGTCTCCTTGACATCCCAGAAATCTCTAATCATAGACTGTAGACACCTTCTGGATAGTGTTGCAGAAGCCTTAGGGCTAAGCCAAACAATAGCACAAGCTTCCTCATAATCGTTTCTGATAGATTCAGGGACATAATCGGGAAATTGAATAGCATTTGACTTAGGTAAAATTGGAACTTCGATACCTTTTGTCAGTTCACCTAAACCAACAACTTTAATTATAAAGTTATCACATTTAGGGCAATGAAAAAACTTGACAGTAATACTTTCACGAATATCAATTTTTGGCGCGAGGATAAAGCCATCAAGCGTACTATCATAACTATTAAATTGTAATGTATAGGGTTTATATGTTTCGTTAAATATCAGCGGAAAATCACAACTACAGTAAGGACAATGAATAGATTCATCTGATTGAATGGTAAATGCCATAAGAATTAAACCTCCATAAAAACTTTTGATACTTAAATCTAAGGAAATTATATCACAATAGCAAACGTATTGTCATAGCGTTTGAAAAGAGGAGTAAAGATATGCGAATAAAAAAGATAATGACAGCTATTGCAGGAATAATGATAGTGCTTGGACTTAATGCAATAGCTACAGCAATAGATAATCCGGAAGTGTACGCAAAGCCTTTGCCTGATCCGGTACCAGTAGAACAACTCGAAACCAATAATCATATAGATAAGATGGCCAAAAAGTATGGATTAAATCCGAATGTCATAAAAGCACTAATTGAAGAGGAGAGCGGATGGGGTGCATCAGCTGAAGGCGATAATGGAGAATCGGTCGGCTTGATGCAGATCCAGGAGCGTTGGCACAAAGACAGAATGAAGAGGCTCGGAGTAACTAACCTATATGATTCGGAACAAAACATCACAGTAGGTTGCGACATACTGTCAGAGCTACTAAATAAGTACGGAAACTATAAAGACGCACTGAGCGTCTATAACAGTGGGAATGTCCACGATGGGAAGCAGTATGCAGAAAGGGTTTTGAAAAATGCAGGCATTTAAAGAATACGAAGGCGTTTGTAAATATTGCGGATGCACAGAAATCATCATGGAAGAGTCACAAGAAAGAGCAAATGAAGAGGTTTCCAGAAGATGCATATGCGCAGGAGCGGAGATAGAGGACAAGAGAAAGAAACTTGCTCAAGCCATAAAGGAAACATCAAGAGCGGATGAACTGTTAAATCTAAAAGAGTTGGATCTTGAACAGACAAGACTAATCTTAAATATTGGCAATATGGTTATTGATGAGAAAGTGGATAAAGCAAGCATAACACTGCAGGGTAGCACCATAACGGTCAGAGGTGGAGACAAAATAAAGGTCCAGAGGAATGCTAAGACAACGATGTCGAAGGAAGTATAACGATGAGTAGTAATTGTCCTGCTTGCGGCAGATTAAATCCGCGAGAAATGAGACAGTGTCCAAAACTAAAAGGGGAAGCGGTTTGTGTACAGTGCTGTAAGAACTGCGATACATACGATGCAGGAACATTCAGGTGTACATGGCATGCGGTCAATAAAACCATCATCATTGATGAAGAGGTCAAGCGACTTCGCAATAAAATCACCTTTTTAGAGAAAGAGGTTAAAAGGCAATATAGGAGCAATCAGCCTAAAAGGGGGAACATGTTGCTCAACGAAGAGAAAAGCTGCATTTCGCAGCTCAAAAGATTAGAGAGATTAAGAGAACAAGGGTTTAAATACATATAATTTTAACATTGATAAGAAAGGAAAAAGAAATGAACAAAGAACTTATCAACAGTGCAATTGCAAAGATCACTGAAGAGGCACTATCAATAAAAGATGCATTTTCGCAGATGATTGAGGAACACTTGACTGACATCTGCAAGACCGATGCGGTAGCAACAAAGCTTTTAGCTGAAAACAAATCGCTAAAGGCTTTTTGTGATGAAATGTGGAAAGAAGCAAAGAGCAGGTCCACAAAGTGTGCGACAGGAAGCGGCGCATATATATCTGATCAGGAATGTTTTGAAAAGGCAGAAGCCTATTATGAAATAACTGAAGATGACAAAAGGACAAAAACCTCCACGAATGTCATTGACATCACGGAGTTACTCTGAAGGAGGATGTCATGGACTTTGTTAAAGAGAAACAAAAATTGCCGTATAGCATCAAGTGGCCAACCAAACTAAAAAAGTACCTTAACGATGAAATAAATTATCCAATCATCTATAACAGATTCAAGAAAGAAGCACACTGCCTAAACTGCAATAAAGATTACAAGTATTTAAACAAATATCGTGCGGATGATTATGAAATATGCCCTTGTTGTGGCAAAAACAGTGTCACGTGGCCACACACGCGAAATATGATTGTTGATAGAACGCTAATATTTGCAACTTACACAGATACGGATATTAGGATAGCAGTGGTCGATGTGTTTTATAAATACGAAGAAGACAACTGGGCTTACATAAAGAACGTAAAGGCAGAGATGGCTGTGGACGAGGTGCTATATTTTTCAAAAGATAAACAAGAAGCCTGGTATAAAGACTGGTGGGCTCAAAATCCGTCAGCATCTTTTAGAAAAGACAAGGGAAAAGGAATAAGAACTTTTATCCCTTTAGATTTGAGAAGATATCGATGCTTGATGCATAAAAGCGTTCAGGATGCTTTGTCTAATGGATTTCTTAAGTACGCGAGCATAGGAATCCGCGATGCATGTGATGAGAGTCATCTAATGAAACTTATATATGTCTATAGCAAGTACCCACAGGCAGAATATCTCAAGAAGCTTGGATACCAGGGGATAATAGATGATCGCATATACAATCAAGCAAATTATATCAACGTAAATTGGAGAGGGGATAGCCTGGAGAAGATGCTAGGCGTTACAAAAACTGAACTAAGCAAGTTGCATCAATGGGGATATAAGAATACGGAAGACATAGGAACTTACAAATTCCTAAAAAAATATCAAGCAAAGATATCGAAGAAAAATATGGACACGTTTTATTCAGCATTTTCATGTGTAGGCGACTGTTTAAGCTATTTCAAAAAGGAAGAAAATCCGATAAAGATAAGTGAATATATAATAAATCAAAAGAAACTCGCCAAGCATGGATTTATCCTATACGACTATAAAGACTATTTAAATCAATTAAAAGAACTAGGATATCCGTTAGAAGAATATTATTTATATCCTAAAAGCTTAAAAGATGCACATGCAAAGCTAACAGATGAAATAAATAAAAGACGAGATGAGGAAAAACGGAAGCAGATAGAACTTCAGGAGAAGGGGTACAGGGAAATACTGAAGAAAATAAAGAAGTTTACATACTCAAGCGCAAATCTTGTCATAAGACCAGTTGATAGCATAGCAGAATTAATTACTGAAGGAATGAAGATGCATCACTGTGTTGCTACTTATAGAGATAAGGTAGTAGCTGAAAAATGCTACATATTCACAGTAAGAAATATAAATGAACCTGATGAGCCTCTTGCGACATTGGAACTAAGTCAGGATAAGAAAAGAATAATACAGCTCAGAGGCAAGTACAACGCGGTTGTGTCAGACGACATAGAAGCGTATTGCAATCACTGGTTCAAGCATGTAGTTAATTCAAAAGAAAAGAGAAAGAAGGCATCATGATGAATATTGTAGAAACACCATACAAAGAAATCACAAGCTTGCAAGATCGAGAGACAGAGCAGTTGACGATAGAGGTCAACACAATATACCAACAGATGGAAGCTATAGGCAACATAGGACTACAACTTGCTGCAGAGGCAGGAGAAAGGCTTATAGAGATCAAAGGTAGATTAGCACATGGAGAATTTGAATCGTGGTGCAAGGACAACCTGACATTCAGTAAAAGAAAAGCCGAAAATATGATGCGCTGGTCTCAAAAATGCAAGGACGAAAATAGCATTTTTTCAAAAACGCAAACGTTTACGGATTTGGGAATTTCAAAGGTTTGGGCCCTTTTAGCCGCTCCGGAGGAAGTCGCGGAAGAGGTACTAAAAGAGGGCGCCAGTGACATGTCAGTCAGGGAACTACAAGACGAAATATCCAGGCTAAAATCTGAAAAGAAAACAGCACAGGAATATGCAAGAGCATCGGAAGAAGAGCAGGCAAACCTGGAGGAAGAGATAGAAATTCTAAAAAGGCAGCTCGAAGAAGCCAGAAGAGAATCTGAAGAGGAAAACTCGCAAAGTACATCTGAAGCTGAAGAGGAAATCGAAAAACTAAAGAAGAAGCTAGAGACTGCAGAGGCAAATCTTCAGAAGACAAAGAAAAAGCTTAAAACAGAAAAGAATAATAGTGAAAAGAAGATTGAAGAAGCTATAAGCCAGGCAAAAGAAGAAGCACGAAAGGAAGCTGAAGCGAAGGCGAGCAAGTCGTTAGACGACATAACAAAGAAGTATGAGGAATCGCAGAGTGTCATTAACAAGCTTCAAACAGCACTGGCAAATAGTGAGAATAAAGCACTAGCTATATTCAAGGTTAAATCAGACCTATTACAAGAATCGTTTAATTCTTGCCTTGCATCTATAGAGGATGTAGCTGCAGAGGATCAAGAAAAGGGCGACAAAATGAAAGCGGCACTTAGACAGATAATGTCAAATCAGATTGAGAGATTACAAAAAGGAGAATAGACATGGCACTAAAAATAACAATAGTGATTTGCGCAACACTGGTTATACTTACGCTTATTAGCGAAAAGGGAAAAGGCGGCAAGTAATGAGGGATAAGAAAGAGGGAATCCGATGCGCTCTGTGTGGAAAGAAACTTAGTCATAATAATGCATTTTACACAGACATGGGCGAAGAGGAAATCACTGTATGCTTCGGATGTTATCTGAAGATAAAAAAGCAAAACAATATCTTAAAGGAGGCTAATCATGAGAGTAGCAATTGATGATAACTGGAGCGTTTATCAAAAGGGCGAAAAGGTCTATGCAAGTAGAAAGAAACCTAAGATGGTAACAGCTATCGGAACATCTGGGCACAAGTTAGCTGAAGAGGAATTGGTAGGAATGCTTGAAAGATTTTTACGAATGAAAAATATAAAGCCAGGAGAATAGAGATGTATAAAGTTCCAATGGAAATTCCAAAACATTGTAATAAATGTCCGTTTAGCAGACATCAATACAACAAACCTTTTTGGTCGAGTGAAGATAGGATAGATCCTATAGACCTTAAATCAAATATCAAGAATACATACGGATATGTATGTAATATCGACTTTAACGAAAATGGAAAGTACACACAAGTACTACGGTCTCAAATTGGAAAGGACATTGAAAGGCCTGATTGGTGCAAACTTATAGATATGGATGCGAAACGATTGAAGAGGTGAACGATGATACCAAAGATTAGGGCGTGGGATAAGAAAAAGAAAACTATGTACAATGCCAGACAAATAGATTTTCGTGGCGGAGAATTCTGCTCAAGTGAAAATGAGTGGATAAAATTTGACAATGTTATTTTCATGCAGACCACAGGGTTCAAGGACAAGAATGGAGCGGAGATATACGAGGGAGATATATTGCGTTATGGAAGCATCGAGATAAGCATGACGGGAGAAGTTATGATAAAACAAGGAGAAGTCAGGCTATATAGCGGCGTTCTTTGTTGGAACCTAGATGCATTAACTAGAGACGGTGGCGTAAAAAATACATTAGTGATTGGCAACATATATGAGACACCGGAGCTCAGGAGGAATTTAAATGATAGCAAAGAATTGTAATACATGCAGAAGCATTTATATCTCAGGACCAATAACAGGGCTTAAGGAGGAAGACGCAAAAGCTGCATTTGACAAAGCTGAAAAATTGCTTGAAGTAGAATACGAAAGAGTCGTTAATCCTATGCGTTTCGAAGCAGCATATCAAAGCGCAAAGCTGACGTATGACGAAATGATGGACATAGATCTGAGATTGCTAAAAATGTGCAAGGCAATATATATGTTAAAAAACTGGGAAGGTTCAAAGGGTGCATGTATAGAAAGATTAATGGCGTTGCAGTTAGGAATGAAAATAATATACGAAGATTAAAGGGGAGCAATAGCTTCCCTTTAGGGCTATAAAACGGTACGAAAGGAACAAACCGAAATGAGAAACGAAATCGAAATGCTCGCAAGAAAAGAATTAGAATCCGCAAATGAAAAGTTCTCACTATTCCACAGCAGCCACGAAGGGTTCGCAGTACTACTTGAAGAAGCCGAGGAACTCGCGGAAGAGTCGAATGAAATAGAGAAGATAATGAACTCTTGGTGGCTTTACATAAGAAGAGATGAAGATATAGACGTGCAAAAGAAGAGAGTCGACAGAATAAGAAGCCACGCAGTCAATGCGGCTATGGAAGCAATACAAGTTATAGCAATGTGTGATAAGTTCAAAATGTCATTATAGATAAAAAGCTACATTATATATACGGTAATTTGATGAGCTCGGGTGAAGAGCATTCCGAGCTTGTAATGAATAGTAACAAGTGAAGCATTATGTTAAGAGAAAAGAAATATAAGTGCGGAGATTTTTTAGAAGTAGAAATCTTTAAGGCAAATAATCACTGCAAAAAATATAAGAGAAGAAAAAAGGTACAGGAGAGTACTCCGGCACAAAGAAATTTAAACAGTAAAAAATCTAAAAGACATTTTATAAGATTGGTGCACTTAAATTTCACAAACAAAGATTTGTATGTAGATCTAACTTACAGCCAGGAAAATCTACCGAGTAGCCGTGAAGAGGTTATCAGAGATGTTAAAAATTATATCGCAAGATTAAAGAGAGCCAGGAATAAATTAGGGATAAAAGAAAGTCTTAAATATATCTACGTGATTTCCAACCTGGACACTGATGGCAACAAGGTCAGATATCATGTGCATATGATTATATCTAGCATGGATAGAGACGTGGCTGAACAAATGTGGAAGAAAGGCTATGCGAACACAGACAGGTTGCAGTACAACGAATATGGAGTTGAGGGCAAGAGTCTATATATGGCAAGACAGGCAGCAGGTGAAAGAGCCTGGGGCTCGTCAATAAATCTTAAAAAAGTCACGGCCGAGATTAAGGATGACAGAAGAGAGCTTACAAACAAGAAGCTTGAGGATATGGACAGATGTCCTGAAGATAGATTTTTATTCGAGAAGCTATATCCAGGATGGACATTTACACAATGCATCATTGAACGTGAAAACGAAAAGGGCGAAGGCAGTAGAAGATTTTTACTGAAATTTAGAAAACATGAAGGAGGGAGTCTGTAGCTTAGTGATCTAAGCTTACTTTAAGTGCGATGAAAGAATATCAAAGAAAAAGAAATAATAAATATCATTTGCCACACGAAGCATACAACGCGACGATATGGACAATAAGAGACTACGAAAGACTGAAAGAAAGCGCGCAGGCTATACTTGACGAGTCTCCACCGCCGCCTGATGGACAACCAAAAGGCGCAGCATCCAAAGGAGCAATAGAAATCAAGGCTCTGAAGAGGGATGCATATTTAACAAAGATTAAAGCAATCGAAAAAGGCCTTGAAAAGATTCCGAGAGAATATAGACAGGGAATATGGGATAACATTGTTTCGTACAAACGCTATCCTGATGATGCAGCAAAATCCACGTATGGAATTTATAAAGCGCGCTTTGTGTTTTTCGTAGCGGAAAACCTAAAAATAATTTAAAAAGAAAAGTTCGGAACATAGGGGAAAATAAGCGTGGTAAAATGATAGTGTGAAAGAATACCGGACAACATCTTTCATGAGTTTTCTCTTTTCAAATGTTAAAGCTATACAAAGATACCTTGATTCACAGTCGAGGTATCTTTGCATATTAGGAGAAAAATGAAAAAGTATTCAAAAGCGGCAAAGCGCTTTTATGACAGCGCTGCATGGAAGTCATGCAGAGAATCATATATAGCAATACGAATCAGCATTGACGGAGGACTATGTGAGCACTGCAAAGAAAGATTAGGCTTTATTGTCGATCACATAGAAGAGATTGACGAGGTAAAGCTTAATGATCCATACATAACGCTTAATCATAAGAATTTGCAGTACTTATGCAACAAGTGCCATAATCGAAAGACTTTTGACAAAGAAAATAGAGGAGTGAGATTTGACGAAAAAGGAAATCCAATTTTCTTTGAGAAAAAATAATACTCCCCCCATAAAAAAAATAAAAAGCAAAGGGAAAGTCGAGCCGACGCCCAGCTTTGTAAAACACACGCGACGCGCACACACTACCCCCACCCCAAAGAGAAAGGAGGAAAACTTTGATGGACTTTGAAAGAGAAAAAAGGATAAAAAAAGAGATAACAAGATTTAAGAAATTTATTAAAAACTTGAATCAAGAAGAGCAGCAGATGTGCATGCATATGATAAATGAATTAGGCTTTATGAAAGTGACTCTTGAAGATTTAAAAGAAGAGGTCAACAATGGCGGAGTTATTACAGAAATGCCACAAGGTGAGTACTCAATAATGCGCGAAAATCCAGCGCTTAAGTCGTATAACACAATGATCCAAAGATTCAACGCTACATTAAAACAATTGGATGAATTTATAAATAAAAACAATCCGAAGGAAGCTGGAGAGGTTGACCTCCTAGGTCAATTTATTCAAAAGCGATGATAAGCTATCCGGATGATTACAATCCGCTTGTTGAATATTGGAATTGGATCAAAAAGCACCCTGATAAGGTTAGTCAAAAAGTTAAAATTCAGGTTAAAAAACTTGTAAAAGATATAACAAAAAAGGGCAGTAAAGTATATTTTAATAGCAAAAAAAGCAATCATGCGATATGTTTTATAGAGAATTTTTGCAGAAATATAAAAGGAAAATCGGCAGGAGAACTCGTTGTTTTAGATCTATGGGAAAAAGCTTTTATAGCATCAATCTTTGGAATTTGTTATAAAGACACAAACCTCAGAAGAACTAAAAGGGCGGTGCTTATTATAGCGAAAAAGAATGGTAAGTCATTACTTGCTTCAGCGATTGGGTTGTATATGCTAATTGCTGATAATGAAGGTGGCCCGGAATGCTATTCTGTTGCAACGAAAAAAGACCAGGCAAAAATCGTTTGGGAAGTTGCAAAGAAGATGATTAAAAAAGATAGTTATCTTAAAAAATACACAAGAAACCTTGTGGGTGAGATTGTTACGGATTTCAATGACGGTAAATTCAAGCCGCTTGCATCTGATTCTGATACGCTCGATGGATTTGATGTACATTTTGTCGATATGGACGAAATACATCAGTGGAAGAATGGCAGGGCCTTATACGACATCATGTATAAGGGCATGGATAACAGACTTGAACCTCTTGCACTTATTACATCAACAGCCGGCACAATCCGTGAAGATCTATACGATGAAATTTATGAAGAGGGAAGCAACATATTGCTGCAGGAATCGTTTGTTGACGAACGCAGTATTTTTTTTATATACGAACTTGATAAAAAAGAAGAGTGGAAAGATTTTAAGAATCTAATTAAAGCAAATCCAGGACTCGGCACAATTCGAAATAAAAAAGCGCTAAAAGACGAATGGGATAAAACTGTTGCAAATCCCAGGATGTACCTCAAGGCATTTTTGACAAAGAATTGTAACATAAGAGAAACCGATTCTTCAAGTTGGTTAAGTTTAGATGACATCACAAATCCAGCAACATTCAATATTAAAGAGTTGAAGCCTAAATATGTAATAGGCGGCTACGATTTATCAAGCACCACAGATCTTACGTGTTTGTCGTACATCTTTAAAATAAAAAACGATGAGACCATATATTTATATCAGCAATATTTTATCGCTGAAGAGGTTGCAGAACGGAAAATATACGAAGACAAAGTGCCATATGACATCTGGAGAGATCAAGGGCTTGTTACATATTGTCCAGGAAATAAAATAGACCAGGATTTTGTTGCAGAATGGGACAGGCAGTTTGCAAAAGAGATTGGCTTTATTCCAATTTGGAACGGATTTGATATATGGGGAGCCGATATAGTTATGAAGCGAACTCGTGAGAAATATGGAGAGGCAGCAGTTGAAGAGGTTAGACAAATATTCAAGGTTCTTTCAAATCCAATGAAAGAGCTTGAAGCAGATCTAAGAGCAAGACGAATCAATTATAATAACAATCCGATTCTTAGATGGTGCCTTGGAAACACGACAGTGCAGCATGACAACAAGGGAAACATTCAGCCAAAGAAAGGCTATTCGAGTTTAAAGCGAATAGATGGAGCTGCAAGCTTGCTGGATTCATATGTTGTATTAAAGCGTCACTATGATGATTATAAAAATCTGATTTAGAAAGGGATACGATGGGATTTTTAAATAAATGGTTTGGGAAAAAAGGCGATAAAACGGAAAGTTTAATCCGTGATTATTTTAAAATGATCAATGGGTATACACCAAGCTTTTCCAGCTTCGAAGGCTCTGTATATGAGATGGACCTTACTCGGTCGGCCATACACACAATAGCCACGCATACATCAAAATTAAATATGGAAGTCAAAGGCAGTGCTAACACAAATCTCGGACGAAGACTGCAGACAAAAGCAAATGAAATCCAGGACACATCAAAATATTTATATCGCCTTGCCACAATTTTGCAAGTGACGAATAATGCGCTAATCATCCCAACCTATAACGAGATTACGCAAAACATAAATGGATTTTATCCGTTGTTGGCTGATGACGGAAGGGTTGTAGAATACGAAAATGAGCTTTATCTCGTATATACATTCTTGGGGAAACGACACGCAAAGCCTATTTCGGAAATAGGAATCATGAATCAATTTCAGTTTAAAGATGAATTGTTTGGTGGCTCAAATCACTCCATGAAACCGACGTTGAATTTGTTGCATTATCAAAATCAAGGAATGATAGAGGCTATCAAAAGCGGAGCGTCCATTCGGTTTATGGCGCAATTGATGAATATAATAAACGATGATGACATGGAAGCTGAGCGAAATAAGTTTGCAAAGCAAAACCTTGCTAACAATCCTACAGGAGTTATGCTATTTGACTCAAAGTATAAAGAGGTCAAGCAGGTTACATCAAATCCGGTGATGATTGACGACAAGCAGATGCAGCAGATAAAGGAGAATGTGTACGCGCATTTTGGAGTTAATGATAAGATTCTGCAAAACTCGTTTAACTCTGAAGAATGGGCGGCTTTTTATGAAGGAAAGATTGAACCGTTTGCAATACAGGCAAGTTTAGTTCATTCGAATTTGGCATTTACCGAAAGAGAGCTTGCAAATGATAATTTCATAATGCTAACTGCAAATAGATTGCAGTATCTGTCACCGGCTGAAAAGTTATCCACAGTCACGCAACTATTTGATCGCGGCTTTATAACGCACAATCAAGGACGTGAAATATACAACATGGCCCCAATTGATGGCGGCGACAAATACTATATACGCAAAGAGTATTCGGAGACAACAAAGCTTGATGCAGGTGTAAACGGAGAGGAGTAAAAATGAAAATTCCAAAATTAAAGTTTGAAAACAGGCAATTTAGAAAGACAATTGAAATCAGAGCAAAAGAAACAGAAAGTGAAAACTATATCGTGACAGGCTATGCGATGAAGTACGAACCATATGTTTTATTTGAATCTGAAGATGGCAAAGTGTATGAAGAATTTCCGAAGAAATGCTTTGAGAATACAGACATGAGCGATGTAATCATGCTATATGATCATCAAGGCAGAGTGTTTGCAAGGACATCAAATAACACACTAAAGGTGGAGCTTGACGATACTGGAATGCTTATAGAAGCAGATCTATCAAGCAACGCAGAATCAAAGCAACTTTATGAGGATATAAAAAGTGGCTTGATTACTAAAATGAGCTGGAGCTTTGCAGTTGGCTCATATAGATTTGAGGAAGATGCAAAAAAGATAGTCCACGAATCTGTTAGAAAGGTTTACGACGTGTCAGCAGTCGGAATTCCGGCAAATGATGACACTACGATAAATGCTCGAAATTTTGTTAACGGAGTGATTGACAAAATTCAAGCGGAGAGACTTGAAGAGCGCAAAAGAAAATTAAAGTTAAGATTAGAAATCGAAAAAGCAATGGAGGATTAAGATGAAACTAAGTGAGATCATAAAGAGATTGGCTGAGATTGCAGAGGAGCTTACTAAGCTAAAAGCAAGACTTGAAGAGGAAGATGTTGATGTTGATGATGTTGAGGAGAAGTCTAACAAACTCATCGAAGAGCGCGATGGACTTTTGGCGCAGAAAAAGGAGCTTGAGGGAAAGGCTGAAAAAAGACAGTCGCTGCTTGACAAGATTGCAAGCGGTCAGGTCGGAACTGTCATTAGGGATAATGGCGACAGATCAGGAGCAAATAGCAACGATAAGCTTTACAGGAGCGCATGGCTAAAGAACTTGCAGGGCAAGGAAATGACTGCAGAGGAGAGGGCAGCATACACGCACACAACGGAAAACTCAGGAGCACTGATTCCTACGGAGACAGCAAATAAGATATATAGTACATTAGGTCAGATGCATCCAATCGTGGCAGACGTTAAGAGGATAAGCTCCGGCGGTATCTTTAGAATGGTGCGCCATATTGCAATAGTTGCAGGCGATGCCAAAGTCGTTGCAGAAGGTACAGCAAATGACGATGAGCAGAATACATTTGTAGAGGTGCTTCTCGCAGGAAAGAAAATTTCAAAGCACATCGTTATTTCACATGAACTCATGAGCATGTCCATAGATGCATTTGAAGCTTACATCACAGACGAGCTCGCAAAGCGCATCGAAAAGGCAATGGCCGATTCCATTATCGCGACAATCAAGGATGCGACAAATAATGACAACGGCAAGGGAAAAGGGCTGCATAAGGACAATCTTGTTAAATCAACAAAGGGCCTTGGAATTGATACAGTTCTCGAAGCACTCAGCAAACTAAATGAAGTTGGCACTACATATGTGTATGCAAATAGAGCTGATATCTACGGAGCAATCGCAATGCTTGCAAACAAGAATCAGACGGTTAACTTCGTAACAGATATGTCCGAAGCTGTAAAGGGCAACCTCCTGGGCAATGGAATCAAGCAGGAAGATTCTCTTGCAAAAGGTGAAATCCTTATCCTTGATCCGGCACAGTTCCTTTGGAACGATGTAGCACCACTTGAAATTCTGAGAGATAGAGAAGTAAAGACCGGCAACTGGACTGTAGCGGCACACGTTGTTGGAGACGGAGCACTCGAAAACCAGAAGGCTGGAGCCCTAATCACATTTACAGGAACTCCAAGCATATAGGGAGGTAAAAAATGAAAATTATAGTTACAAAAAGGTTTTTAGACATATCTCTTGATAGAGAGGTCGAAGCAGGCGAAATTCTTGAAATTTCGCCGGAGCGCTATGAGGAAATGCAGATAAATGCTGCGGCATTGGACGATATTTATTTCAAAGCAATCGACACAACTCATACAACGGATAAAGTGCTAACTGCAGCAGATACTGCTGATGAATCAGAGGGCGAAACCACTGACACAGTTGCAGATAAAGGCGCTGATGCAGTTGCTGAAGAGCCAGAGAAGAAAGCAAAGGGAAGAGGCAAGAAGTCGTCAAAGTAAGGAGCTATAATGTTAGATAAAGCAAAAACGGATTTAAGAATTCATCATGATAAATTAAATTCGGATATAGAAGCAAACATTGAGGCTTGCAAACTTGACATGGATCGAGTCGGCATAGATATAACGAAGATGGATGCATTGATGGAAAAGGCGATTAAGCTTTATTTGAGATGGCAATACAATTTTGAAAATCAAGCCGATCGTTATTGCAACGCATATAATCACTTGCGAAATGCTTTGAGTTTAAGCAAAAAATATAAAAAGGGGCAATAAAATGTTTAGCGAAATCATCAAACTGTTAAAGACAAAAGAAACTATAAACGAATACGGTGACGTTGAAATCGTGCGTGATAGCAAAGAAGTACTTGGCAGAGTTGATAGAATATATTTTAGCGAATCACTCGAAGCGATGGCGCAAGGGTTTAAAAGGCAAATCCGAATTAGACTTGCTGATTACTACGACTACGAAGATGAGGAATACCTCGAATATAATGGCAAAGTTTGGCAAATTGCAAATGTACAAATCATTGGTAAAGAGGTAGAGCTTAACTGCGTGGGAGGAATAGATCATGCAAAAGCCTAATGCCGGGATGAGAATTACAAAGAAGGACGGGTTAACATTTGAATCAAATGTTGACACCGTCCTTTATACATTGGAAGAACTCATTCATGCGGCAAATCGTGACGTTGGCAAATACGTGTCAAAACAAACAGCAAATGCGATTTTCGAAAGCTATAAACCCAATTTTGTAAGAGGCAGACGAATAGCAGCGAGAAAAAATAAGTTTAAAAAGACATATGCCAACAAATCGGTGCAGTATTGGGCTCGTAAAAAAGAACTTGACGTGCAAGTAGGATATAAACATCCGTCATGGATGATGCAGCAGGAACTTGGAGAATACAATTATCCGCGATTGGGATTGCTTAGGACCACAGTGGCAAAAAGCATACCGGAAATCAACCGCATACAATCACAGTATGTCAAAAAAATGAATGACAAAAAGCCGGATATTCCGAACGGCAAGGATGAAGGAGATGGCGAATGATAAGAGAGCTGAAGAGGCTTATAAAAAAGCAAATTGATCCAATATCACCATTAGCACTCGATGTAATGCCACAGGCTAACGTCTTTCCGCATGTTGTCATGCATATAACCATGGACATGGTCAAAGAGGGCTTACACAACATAGTTGTAGACTTTGATGTATGGGATAAAGGAAGTTCGACAAAAAACATTGATGAAATCGCAGAAAAAATAGAATCAAAGCTTGATAGATTGCACTTGACCGAGAAGGGAATTAGCGCAGCAATTTATCACGTATCGACAAACAATGTAATTGATACAGATTCAAGCATTAGACGTAAAACTTGTACGTTTGAGATACAAGTTAGAAAGGGATAGAAATGGACGCAAATAAGATTATAAACGGCTTAAATGCTAATACTATACAGCACCTCGTTTTTGATGCAGGTGCATTTTTTAAAAACTTTGACGTAAAGACCGACACGTTTGAAACGGCTGTTACAGGAGGAAAGCTCATTGGAGCAACAAAGGGTGGCGGAAGCTTTAAAGCCGTTCCAGGTTTTAGAACAATTGAACTTGATGGAATGAGAGGGGCAACAAAAGGCACAAAGATTCTCGAGTCGTGGAGCGTTACCATGGGTGCAAAGATTGCTGAGATAACACCGGAAGTTCTCACGGCAGCACTTGGAGCAGCTGCTGATGTAGAAACAATTGGAACAGGGCAGAAACCAACAAACTACAAAAAAATTACAGGGAAAAACTCAATTGCTCTTAAAGATTATATTGACAACATCACCTGGGTTGGAACAATCAGCGGCTCAAGTGATCCGGTTATCATCCAGGTATTTAATGCACTGAATGAAAAGGGAGTCGAGCTATCATTCGAGGACAAGGGAGAGCTTACAATTGAAACGGAATTTGTCGGTCACTATGACATGAAGACAAAGGAAGTTCCATTTGTGATTTACTATCCAAAACTAACGGAGGCAATCTAATGAGGAAGTTGAAATTTCAAGATGTTGGAAAAGCATCGAAAATCATAAGAAAGCTCAATCTAAGAGTAGATAAAGAAATGGCAGCGAACACTGATGCCGAAACAATGGGTGCATCGCTCATGCTGAAGCTCGCAGAAAACTTTAGCAATGTAGCTGAAGAGGTTGCTGAGTTTATGACAGGTCTACTTGAAGATGAGGGGATGACAAAAGATGAGTATCTGAGCAGAGACTTATCTGATGTCATCGAAGATTTTCAGCGTTTGAAAGAAGATGAAGGGTTTGCTGCTTTTTTTACTACAGTCGAGAAGTTGACTACGCAAAACAATTAGATGTGATTATGCATGAGTACTCCAATTTGGAGTACTTTTTTGCGTTAAACTTCCTCGATGCAGCAGAAACTATAAAAGCGATGAACGAAAGACGCATGGACGATTATCTTTTTGAGCGATGGATACCTTACCAGGATCAAATGAGTTTCGACGATTTTAAATCACAAACTTTAAAAAACAAGGAATCAAGAATCGACAATAGAAGCGCAAAAGAAATATTGCAATCGGTTAAGAAAATAATTGATTCTGCGCACGGAGGATTTTAATGGAATTATTTAAGCTTTTCGGCAGTATCATGGTCGACAATAAAAAAGCAAATGAAAGCATTTCAGAAACAGATAGCAGAGCATCAAAACTTGTACATGGTTTTAAAAAAGGCATAAAAACTGCTGCAGTAATGGGTACCGCCTTGACTGGTATGGCGGTAGCTGGAGGAACGGCGCTATTTGGAATGGCAAATAAAGCGGCAGCATCAGGGGATCGTGTTGATAAATTAAGCCAAAAAATAGGTATGAGCCGCAAGGGCTTCCAGGAATGGGACTACATACTGAGCCAAAACGGAATGAGCATAGAGTCGCTTCAAGGTGGCATGAAAAAGCTTAACAACACTATAGATGACGCGATTGGTGGAAGTAAAACAGCAGTTAATGCGTTCGGCAGAATCGGAATATCGGTCGATGATCTAAAGGGCAAGTCTCCGGAGCAAGTTTTTGAAATGACCGTAAAAGCATTGCAAGGAATGCCGGATGGCGCAGAGAAGGCAGCGCTTGCAAATGAGCTCCTTGGTCGCTCAGGAAGTGAGTTAATGCCACTTTTAAATGGCAGCTCAAAATCAGTTGACGAGCTAAAAGCAAAGGCAAAAGAACTTGGGATTGTACTAAGTGATGATTCGATAGATGCGTCTGTAAAATTTACAGACACGCTGGACAGCTTAAAACGTTCGCTTGGTGCTGTAGTGACAAAGGTTGGTGTAGCAGTTATGCCAATCATGCAAAAGGCAGCTGACTGGGTGATTGCTAACATGCCAACAATACAAATGATTATGGGCACAGTGTTTAAATACATCGGTCAATTTGTAAGTGCAGCAGTGGATGTTTTTCAAACGTACTTCTTACCGGTTCTTCAATTTATCTTTAACTGGATAAGAGATAATTGGCCGCAAATTTCAAGCTTTATAGGTACAGTGTTTAATCTTATAAAGGACATCATTCATCAAGCAACTGAGGCAATCAAAGTGATTTGGGATTTATTTGGTGAGCACATAATGGCAGCAGTCAAACTTGTTTGGGATATCATCAAAGAAGTCATTACAAATTTACTAAATATCATACGCGGCATAATTTTAGCGGTCACAAGTCTGATAAAAGGTGATTGGTCGGGCGTCTGGGAAGGCATTAAAATGATATTCGCTGCTGTATGGGATAATATAAAGACGATAGTAAGTACAGCAATCGGACTTGTAAAGCAAATTATTTTAATAGCACTACAAGCAATTGGAGCACTGTTCAGTTCCATTTGGAATGGCATTTTGAACTTAATCTCAAATATTTGGGATGGAATCATCAATAAGATAAAGAGTGTCTTAAATTCGATTAAGAGTGTAATAACAGGGATATTTAGCGAAATCAAGGGAGTTGTGTCTAATGTCTGGAATGGCATCAAGGACACTATATCAAACGCTATTTCGGGCGCATTTAATGTTGTATCAAATATCATCGGAAGAATAAAAGGACTGTTTAATTTTAAATTTCAGTGGCCACACATTCCGTTGCCACACTTTAGCATTTCAGGAAGCCCTAATCCGCTAAAATGGCTCACACAAGGAGTACCAAAATTACATGTGAGCTGGTATGCAAAAGGTGCTATATTTGATAAGCCTACAATTTTTGATACCATGAACGGCCTTAAAGGTGTGGGCGAAGCAGGACCTGAAGCAGTAGCGCCAATTTCGAAACTACAAGACTATGTATCACAGGCGGTGTCAAGCAATTTGGCAGAAACGGAACTTATAATGAGCAAGATTTTATCATTGCTTGAAAGGTATATACCAGGCATAGCTGCTGAATCCGGACATGCAATAGTGCTCGATGACGGAACGCTTGTAGGAAAAATCACTCCGGCGATTGCAAGAGATTTAGCAAATCTTGAAAAACTGGGAATGAGGGGAATATAAATGCGAGATTATATCTTATTTGAAAAACTAAATCCTGAAGGAACGGTGACAGAATCAATATCAACAAAGGATATGCTGATGTTGACCAAATGGCATTTAACACCAGGTGAACCAGTCGAAAGATATGTGACTGTACCATTCCGAAATGGCGCATTAGATCTCACAGAAAGTCTCACAGGTAGCGTCACATACGGAATGGGAAATTGCGAACTCTCGTTTAAAGCAATTAAAAACTTTGAAGAGGATAGAGCAAAAATCAATCAGCTAATTAGTAAATTAAACGGAAAACGCTGTAAGGTAACTCTTCCGGACGAGACAATCATAAGCATGAGATTGAATATAAGTTATCGCAGTGATGGTATAGCCTGGGACGTTGAGATGAAAGGGAAATGCAATGTATAAAATAATCCTTGATGGAAGCATCACAATTGAAGATATACTAAGTGCATCAGCATCACTTGAAGTCAACAAGGTTGGCACCGTAAAATTCCAAATAGCTGTGACAAATCCAGCATACAGACTATTCAAGAAGCTAAAATCAGAAATTAGCGTTCTCGATTCGCACGATGAAATAATCTTTGATGGAAGAGTTTTGAATATAAGTGAGGATTTTTATAACAACAGGACGATTCTATGCGAGTCGTCCTTTTCTTATCTAAATGATTCGGTAGCACTTGTATATGAGCATAAAGGAACGTTAAACGAGTACATCAGAAAGCTTTTAGACTTTCACAACGCACAAGTTGAGAATAATAGAAAAATATATCCTGGAACAATAACAGTTGAAGATCCTAATAACTATGTTAATTATAGCGATATGAATGCGCCAAGCATTATGGAGCTTATGAATAACAAAGTAATAAAAAAATATGGCGGATACATGCTCATCAGAAAGCAAGCCGGAAAGAATTATCTTGATTACCTTGCAGAAATCCCTTACCGCATGCAGCAAGAAATAAAGCTTGGCGTCAATTTAATGGACCTGGCCAAGGAAAGCACAGGCGGAGAAATATACACGGTTGTTTATCCAACAGGTGCGCGAAAAAAGACAGCATCTGAAGAGGGAGCAAATACTCAAAGCGAAGAGGGTCCACCGATTACGATTGAATCTGTGAATGACGGTTCTCCGTTTGTGGAAAGCAAAGAAGCCATAGCAAAATTCGGACGTATTGTTAAGCATATAAGCTATGACAATGTAACCGAGCCCATGAATTTAAAAAATAAAGCTATAAGAGACCTTGGAAAGGGCGTAATAGATTTAGAGGCTATAAATATAAAAGCAGTAGATACAAGCATTTTAGGCGATATAGATAGTTTTAGGCTATTAAGATGGGTGAATGTTAAAAGCGCTATTCATGGTGTAAATCAGCATTATCTTATTGAAAAATTATCATTAGACTTTTTGCATCCTGAAAACAACGCAATAACAATAGGTGGAGCAAGAGAACGGCTGTCGGAAGTCATAGGCTCTAAGTATGAAGAAAAATTAAAGCCAATAGAAGCTGCATCAGAGGACGCGAAAAGGCAAGTGATAGAACTTGATCAAAAGGCAAAATCATTAATTGAACAAACACAATCAGCAATCATAGGTATGGTTAGCGACACATATGTGTCTAAAAACGAAAATAACAAAGTTGTCGAAGAACTCTCGACAAAAGTCGAACAAACAGCTACAGCAATACAAATAAACTTCAATTCATTTAAACAGAATTTGGATGAGTTATATGAGGGTACGGCAACAAAGTTCTCGGACATATCTGAGTACATAAGATTTGAACAGGGAGAAATTGAGCTCGGGAAAAGAAATAATCGCTTTAAACTTAGGTTAGGACGTGAAAAAGTAGCATTTTATGACTCAGGGTCAGAGGTGGCATATCTGAGCAATAACAGATTATATGTAACAGATGGAGAATTTATGAACTCTTTGATCTTGGGAAAATTTGCATTTATTCCTCGTCAAAATGGAAACTTATCGTTCTTAAAGGTGGTGAATTAAATGGGATATTGGCTATCAATACAATTTAGTCCTGGACAGCAGGATGTTGCTAATAATCAAAGCTATATGGCAGTATATCTGTCTGTACACGCATCAAATGGTTACTATGCTGAGCATACGAACGGCACAGGGGTACTTACAGTAAATGGAGTTAATTATCCGTTCTCCGGACATTACAGAGTGAATGGAAGTTCACAGGTAATACATAGTGTTGGGGTTTGGATTCCGCATAATGCGGACGGCTCAAAAACTGTTTATGCATCAGCAAGCTTTGATACGAGGGTGGCAGGTGTACTTACAGCGTCAAATTCGGCAACGCTAACAACAATACCGAGAGCCTCTTCACCTACGACATCAAAATCTACGGTGACATTTGGAGAATCGTTTGATATATTAACACATCGTAAATCGACTAACTTTACGCACGATATATATGTTGGAGTGAATAATGACATTAACTCATTAACAAAAATAGCGGACAAAATTCCAACTGACACATCGTGGACACTTCCAGATGACTGGAAGTCAAAATTTCCAAATTCAACAGTGAAGCTACTGGTACGAGTTTATACATTTAATGGCAATACAAATCTTGGACGAATTGATGCACCTTTAATTACAGTAAAACCAACACAGGACATGTTGCCTGAATTCAATATATCCGTATCAGATACGACGATAAGTTTTAATAGATATGGTGGATTTGTAAAAGGGCAATCGAAATTAAAAATCACGTTAAACAATACATTCAAATATGGCGCAACATTAAATTCGCAGTCAATAAGTATAAATGGTACAAAATATCAGAGCGGAACGCAAACGGTTGATATATATGATAGTCAGATTGAAATAACCGGAAAAGTAACGGATTCACGAAATGGAACAACAACGTCAAACAAAACTATTGATATTTTAGATTGGCACACACCTATAATTGAATCAGTAGAAATCGAAAGGTGTAAAGAAAATGGTGAAATCGACGGCAATGGGGATTATATTAAAATAACCTATTCGGTAAATATAGCTAATCTAAATAATAAAAATACAAAAACATTAACTGTAGAATTAAAAAAACAAGGCGAGCAAAACGGCATCACCAAGAATATACCATTATCGTTATATAAAACTGATGGTAGCATAATTTTACCTTGTTCAAGCGATTATGCGTGGGAAACATCATTAAAACTTAAAGATGCATTTGAGGAATCGACATATACTCAATTAGTTGGTACAGGATTTACTCTGATGGATTTCCATAACGGTGGTCGAGGGATGGCGGTCGGCAAAGTTGCTGAAAAAGCCGAACTATTGGACATAAACCTTCAAACGGATTTTAGAAAAGGATTTAGTTGCAGAGCTGTAACATATGACTTAAATAGCGAAGAGCAACAAGTGATCAAATTACTAACAAACGATAACGGTAATATAAGACTTGGCAAAGTCTTACAAACACTTGGACTAAGAGTACCAATTAAGGTCGAAAAAAATGGACAGTTTGATATTGTTAAATTTTCTGATGGAACCTGTGAGGCATCGTGCCAGATAAAACAAATAACACCAGTCAACATGGTGCAATGGAACGCGTGTTGGTGGCGATGGATTGGGAATTTATCGATGCCCGATAACTTGTTTAAATCAATAAGCAATGTGCAGATAAGCGGGCATTGTAATGGTGGTACGTACACGTGTGGATCAGGAACAAATACAAAAGTACTGCAAGTTGTATTGTTGATGCCGACACCTGCATGGGCTGCGAATCAGGTGCCTGCAGAATTACCATTTATAAGAGTATACGGGAGGTATAAGTAAAGTGAAAATGTTGAATATCAATAAAAAAGAAAACGGTGGTTATAACTTTGCCGCCACGCGCGAGGACGGGAAGACAGTATTTGGAGTTTTTGAGGAGAATGACCTAGCGGGAATTATAAAGATTGTTGACACAACAAAGGATCTTGACGAACAAAGATTGGAATCACTCAACCTACTAATCAATGCAAATTTAAAACTCGAAAAGAACAAGAAGGCAGTGGTGTCATTAGTGGAAAGATGGCAGGTGTGCTCTTACTATCCATTGGGCCACTATGTTAACTATAATGACAAACTTTATCTTTCCCGCAAGGCGCACAACTCAACATATGAAAATATTCCAATAAACGATCCAGAGTTATGGTCAGAAGTTGAGCTTGGAAACGCAAGCGATTATGAAAAATGGTATAAAAGTGCAGAGTTTTGGGCAGCAGATAAAACTTATAAGAAAGGAGATTATGTAATCTACTACAACAAGCTTTACAAATCATCGAAAGATAAAAATGTCTCAAATCCTGAAAAGAGCGATTGGGAATTGATTGAGAGAGATAAGTAAAGGAGTCAGGCATGGAAAGGGCGATAATAATAGCAGTATTTGCATCAACGGGGCTTTGGAGTTTTATAAGCATGATTGTGCAGAGATACATGGAGCGTAAGAGCGATTATGCTCTAATGATGAGAGGACTTGGGCACGATCGTATATGCTGTCTGGGAGAGTACTATGTCAAGCGAGGATGTATCACTCGAGACGAGTATGAGAACCTTGTTGATTATCTTTATATACCGTATAAGAAATTGGGTGGCAACGGTACTGCCGAAAAAATAATAAATGAGGTAAAGCAGTTACCACTTAAGGATAATAAATAATTAATAGTTAATCGTTGCGGCTTAAATGCCGTTTTTTTATTCAAGAAGAAGGAGGTAAACTATGAATCTTGAATTTATATTAAAACTTATTATGCCACTTGTTCTCGTGGCGTGCTTGATCATCGGATATCTGATGAAAATGTACTTGCCTTCGGACAACAAGTACATTCCAACAACACTGGCAATCGTTGGTGCGGTGCTGGGGTGCATAAGTACATGGTCAATTACGTTAGAGGTGATTGTGGGAGGTGCAATTAGCGGCCTTGCAAGTACAGGACTGCATCAAATGTTTAAACAAATATTAAAATTAGATAAAACTGAAGAGGTCAAAGACTTCAAGGACCTGGAATAGGAGGAAACGATGAAAGGAATTGATGTATCGAGTCATAACGGTAGCATAGACTACAATCAAGTAAAGACAAGCGGAATCGAATTTGTAATGATTCGCGCGGGCTACGGCTACGGATATGAAGACGAAAGATTTGCACAGAATGTAGAAAGGGCGAAGGCAGCGGGCTTGCATATCGGTGCGTATTGGTTCATTTACGCACTGAACGAGGAGCAAGCGAAAGCAAATGCGGATGTGTTCGCGGGACTACTTGAAAGGTACGAAGGCACATTTGACATGCCAGTAGCTTGCGACTTTGAGTACGATTCGGAACGATACATGCGCGACAGTGGAGTAACTTCAACTAGAGCACTAAATAGCGCTATCATTGATGCGTTTTGTAAGCGCATGGAGCAGTACGGATACTATGTGTCAAACTATCTCAATCCTGACTATATACAGTCAAGGATTGATTTTGATTCGGTTAAACAGTATGACCTATGGCTTGCACAGTGGGGAACGAGTGAGCCAAGTTATTCGTGTGGAATGTGGCAGTACTCATCTGACGGAAGTGTAGCTGGAGTATCGGGACGTGTGGACGTAAATGTGGCAAATATTGACTATCCAGCGTTGATAAAGTCGAACGGCTTTAATCACACAAATTTATCTGATACGGCACCAGCTCCACAGATTACACCGACTACAAATCCAAGTGATACCTTTGCAGTAGGCGACAAGGTTGTAGTGACAAATCCTATTGACGTGAACGGCACGAGCCTTGCTGTAAGTGGTGAATATGAGGTAATAGAAGTGTCAAATACAAACCGTATTGTAATCGGCAGAGGTGGAGTTGTCACAGCCGCAATGCCAGCGAGCCACATCAAAAAGACGAGCGCAAACGCAAGTTTGACCGCAGCAGAAATCGCACATCAAATTTGGTATGGTTATGGCCAGGATTGGGGAACCGGTAGCGACCGAGTAAGACGAGTAGCAGCTGCGGGTGTAGACTACAACGAGGTACAGGCGGAGCTTGAAAAATACTACAGATAAGAGGGCGTTTGCCCTCTTTTTTTATTGCAAAAAAATAAAAAAAGTTTATAAAAAGGCTTGACAAATGCACTCAATGAGTGCATAATATAAACATAAGGAAGGAGGAAACATTGATGAAACAAAAAAAGAAAAACCAGAAACTGAAAGAGTTTGCAATCAACACAGCTTCTGGTATCATCTCTGGAGTAGTAAGTGGACTAATCACTTGGTTACTCACCCGGTAAGGAAAGCCCCTCGGGGCTCCTTACCAGAAATATAACATATAAAATCATCAATGTAAACAAAATGAAGATTTATTTGATAGTCGCAGTTGTAGTCGCAGTTGCAGTAACGGGAATTTTGAATAGGAGGAAGTAGCTTGAATCCAAGGTGAGATATGATTTTATACAAAATTAGCTAATACACACCTATAAGCACGCTGCATAGGATAAAGGTTGGATTTTAGAAGTTCTCTCTCGCATTACTACAATAACTTTAATAATAGTTAAATAAATTAAGAAAAACCGCCCTCGTCCAAAAGGATTAAGAGGGTGGCTAAAACAAAACAAAGCCCAAAAAATAGGCTTTGTAAATTATAAAATAAAAACAGAGGGAAATCAAGGGGGGAAAAGAATGGACATAAAAGAACTTAGAAAGCGAACTGGATTAAGTCAAGAACAGTTTGCAGAAAAATACGGAATGCCGCGCAGGACTTTGCAAAACTGGGAACAGGGCAGTCGTAAGCCCGCAAAATATATATTAGATCTGTTAGAATTTAAAGTAGATGCAGATTGCAAAAAAAATGAAAAAAGTTTATAAAAGATGTTGTCAAGTCGCGTACATATTTACAATAGCTAATGAAAAAGTGGCACACCAAATGGCACACTTATATTGATTTTAATTGATGTTTTTTGATGTAAAAATGTAAATATTTACCAATTTATAGCTAAATAGAAAAGCCTTGAAACACTGATAAATGCAGTATTTTCAAGGCTTTTGTTACTTGGTATCGCCTAGGGGAGTCGAACCCCTGATTCAGCCGTGAGAGGGCTACGTCTTGACCACTTGACCAAGGCGACAAATTAAATTGTTAAATCACAAATCATTTATTGAAATGCTACAAGGGATATTATATACTAAGGTAATCGACTTGTAAAGTTTTTTCTTTAAATATTTTCGGGAGAATTCATATGATAAATTATGTAAGTACAAGAGGCATGGAAGGTAGCTTTAGCGCAGCTGAAGCAATAGTTAAGGGAATAGCTGATGACAAGGGTCTGTTCGTTCCGACCAAGATACCGGCGCTCTCAGTTAGCTTTGATGAGCTAGCTAAGATGACTTATCAGCAGGTTGCCAAGCTAGTGATTGGATCCTTCTTCTCAGATTTTACAAGTGAGGAGATTGAATACTGCGTAGACAATGCTTATGATGAGAAGTTTGAGGTTCCTGAGATCGCAAAGATAACAAAGGCTGGCGGAGCAAACTTCCTAGAGCTATATCACGGAAAGACTGCAGCTTTTAAGGACATGGCGCTTTCAATTCTTCCTTATCTTATGACTACATCTATGAAGAAGCTCGGTGTAGATAAGAAGGTTTGCATTTTGACAGCCACATCTGGAGACACGGGAAAGGCAGCTTTGGAGGGTTTTGCCGATGTCGAAAATACGGAGATAATCGTTTTCTATCCTAAGGATGGAGTTAGTGAGGTGCAAAGACGCCAGATGGTAACTCAGGAGGGTAAGAATGTTCACGTATATGCAATAGAAGGAAACTTTGATGATGCGCAGACGGGAGTTAAAAAACTTTTTACTGACAATGCGCTCAGGGAGGAACTTGCATCAAAGGGCTACGTTTTCTCATCTGCAAACTCAATTAATATAGGAAGGCTAATTCCTCAGGTTGCATACTACGTTTATGCGTATTCAAGACTTGTAGCAGCAGGGGATATTGAAGCTAGCGATGCAATAAACATAACAGTTCCAACAGGAAACTTCGGAAATATCCTCGCAGCTTACTATGCAATGAAGATGGGAATTCCAGTATCAAAGTTTATATGTGCTTCCAATGAGAACAAGGTTTTGACCGACTTCTTTGCAAGTGGCAAATATGATACCAAGAGAGATTTCGTTTTGACGAACTCACCATCCATGGATATTTTGATCTCAAGCAACCTAGAAAGACTTCTATACCACCTAAGCAGTGCTGATGAGCTTAGAGAACTTATGGAATCTTTAGATAGCAAGGGTGAGTACAAGGTTTCTGATTCTATCAAAGCTGGACTTGACTGTTTCTACGCAGGCTTTGCAGATATGGATTTGACCTGCGAGACAATCGGAGAACTATACAAGAAAGAAAGCTATCTTGTAGACACTCATACAGCCGTAGCTTATGCAGTTTTCGAGCAGTACAAGAAGGAGACGGGTGACGAAAAAGCGAATGTCATCGCTTCAACAGCCTCACCATACAAGTTCCCAAGAAGCGTCGCAACATCAATTGGACTTAATCCTAAAGGAATGAGTGACTTTCAGTGCGTTGAAAAGCTAAATGAGTTCACAGGGGTAAAGGTCCCTAAGGCAATAGACGGACTGGAGAACAGAGCTGTTAAGCACGACAAAGTGTTCGCAAAGGACAAGATGCTTGATGCCGTAGGTGATGCTCTGTGTCTATAATTGAGATTCTGCTAATTGCAGTAGGACTCTCGATGGACGCCTTTGCGGTTTCTATATGTAAGGGGCTTGCGCTTAGAGATATGAAGTGGAGATACGCTATAGTTTGCGGACTTTATTTTGGCATATTTCAGGCACTCATGCCTAGCATAGGATATTTGCTCGGGGCAAGGTTCATGGCAATCATAGCAGATTTTGACCATTGGATAGCCTTTGTTCTTCTCCTCATAATCGGGCTTAAAATGATCAAAGAGGCAGGGGATGAGGAAAAGGAAGATGCTAACTTTGATGTGAAGACCATGCTCCTTTTGGCTATTGCAACTAGCATAGACGCGCTTGCTGTAGGTATAAGCTTTGCTGTACTTAAGGTAAACATTGTTCTTGCAGTAACTCTTATAGGTGTGACGACCTTCGCGTTTGGTTTTGTGGGAGTAAAGCTTGGAAACCTATGTGGAACTAGGTTTAAATCAGGCGCAGAGAGGGCAGGTGGAGTAATTCTCATTTTGATAGGAACAAAAATATTACTTGAGCACCTTGGGATATTGAGCATATAGCTAAAATAGATAAAGGACTTACAAAAGCTTTGTACAAAAGTACAAAAAAACGAGTTTTGTTCATAAAACAATGCAATCATTTTGATGAAGAGATTTAATGTATACATAGTACTAAAATAGAGGGCTCACAATAATTATTGCTACTTATAAATAATTATTAATCAAAACTGTATGGCGTAAGTTATTTTGTAAAGCGTATCAAAATGCTTTTTAGCAGTAAAGAGATAAATAGAATATTAGATAGTAAAAAAGAAAGCCCATAAAGGCTTTCTTTTGCATTGGCGGAGGACATGGGACTCGAACCCACGAGGCTGTTACACCCTACTCGCTTTCCAGGCGAGCTCCTTAGCCACTCGGTCAATCCTCCACATTATGTATCATTATACGCTTGGCAAGTATACAATATCTGCCCAAAACAGCTATTTAAGTTTAACATAGTGAACCTGCATATGCAAGGAGGAATATTATATTGTTCCAAACACAAATTGGTCATATTGCCATCACATTTAATTGACATTTTAATCAAAAAGTGCTAAATTACATTTGTTGGATTTATTGCTCAATGGTTTAGGGAGGACTTATTAATGAAAAATCTCAAATCAAGGGCCATCTGGATCATAGGATTTGCAGCACTTATTATTATGTGCATGCCAATACTCGCTATGGCTAAAGAAGCAGAATATGTACCTGCTTTATTTGGTAGATGGTACTCACTATTACCACCGCTTGTTGCTATTGCACTTGCACTTATTACAAAGGAAGCATATAGCTCATTATTCATCGGTATCGTATGTGGTGGAATACTCTGGTCAGGTGGACACTTCGAACAGACAGTTCATCACGTACTTGCAGACGGAATTATTTCAAGACTTTCAGATAGCTACAACGTTGGTATCCTAGTATTCCTTATTATACTCGGTTCACTAGTAGCTATGATGAACAAGACAGGCGCTTCAGCTGCTTTTGGAGCATGGGCTGAAGAACGCATCAAGACAAGAGAGGGTGCTCAGTACAGCACAATTCTCCTTGGCTGTCTTATCTTCGTAGACGACTATTTCAACTGTCTAACAGTTGGTGCTGTTATGAGACCTATCACAGACAAGCACCACGTTTCAAGAGCTAAGCTCGCATACCTAATTGACGCAACAGCAGCTCCTGTTTGCATCATCGCTCCTATTTCATCATGGGCAGCAGCGGTTGCAGGCTTTGTTCCTGGAGAAGACGGTTTCTCACTATTCGTACGTTGCATACCTTACAACTTCTATGCGCTTCTAACAATTCTCATGATGCTTTGCATCGTAACTTTCCATTTCGACTACGGTCCAATGAGAGTTCACGAGGACAATGCTATCAATGGAGATATCTACACAACACCAGATAGACCTTATGAGAATGCTCAGAGCGATGCTATCGAAGGTAAGGGTAAAGTTATCGACATGATTCTACCAGTAGTTATCCTAATCGCATTCTGCGTAGGCGGAATTCTTTATGCTGGTGGATTCTTTAAGGGAACTGGATTCGTAGAATCATTCTCAAACACAGACGCATCAGTTGGTCTTTCAACAGGATCACTTCTAGCTATCCTAGTATGCGTTGCTTGGTTCCTAGGAAGAAGACTTATCTCATTCAAGGAAATCATGGATTGTTTCCCAGAAGGATTCAAGGCTATGATTCCTGCTAACATGATCCTAACACTTGCATGGACACTAAAGGCTATGACAGATAGCCTAGGTAGCAAGGAATTTGTTCAAGAGTTCGTAGGTGGACTTGCAGGCAATCTTGTAAGCCTACTACCAGCTGTAGTATTCCTAATCGGATGCGTAATCGCTTTTGCTACAGGAACATCATGGGGAACATTTGGTATCCTAATTCCTATCGTTGTATCAGTATTCTCAAACGACAAGGAGATGATGGTAATAGCAATGTCAGCTTGTATGGCAGGTGCTGTATGCGGAGACCACTGCTCACCAATTTCAGATACAACAATCATGGCATCAGCAGGTGCTCAGAGTAACCACATCAACCACGTAAATACACAGCTACCTTACGCTATGACCGTAGCAGCTGTATCATGCGTAGCATACGTAATCGCTGGATTTGTAAGAAACATCTTCATCGCACTTCCAATCGCATTTGCTATGATGATCGCAGTACTAGTTATACTAGTTAAGATTTACGGAAAAGAATCTGAATAAATTACACCAAGGTGTATAAACTTATATTCAATTGACAATGATTCAACAAGAAAAGCCCTTTAGTTTCTAAGGGGCTTTTTCAATTGCTTTTCCCCTTACATTTTATACGCAGATGGTGTATACTATTATTGTAAGTTAAATATGGTAAGAGGAGAGTTACAAATGTTCAAAGAAAACGAATTGGTAATGTACGGTTCTACTGGCGTTTGTCGCGTAAAGGAGATTGGCAGGCCAAGTTTTGTTGACAAGGACGACGAGCGTATCTACTACCTCTTAGAGCCAGTTTTTCAGAGCGGTGTCATCTATGCACCTATTGACAATGATAAGGTTCCTATCAGAGCAGTAATTTCAGCAGAGAGTGCCTCAGAGCTACTTAATCATTTTGATGAGATTGAGGTTGATGATTACAAGTGCAAGAGCTCTCAGCAGCTATCGCAGCACTATCAGAGCATCATAGAAAATCACTGCTGCGCTGATTTACTTGCCATGACCAAGTCTATTTATATTAAGTCTATGGTAGCTGGTAGGAATAAGAAACACTTGGGGCAGATAGACAAACGGTATATGAAGCGCGCGGAGGACTTGATTTACAGCGAAATCGCAGTCGCACTCGATACCAATAGAGAAGATGTCGAAAGGTATATTAAGGACAAGCTAGGAAAATACATTATCTAAATCAGAGTAGTAGATTTTCCGACTAATCTTATGCTAATCCTAAACTAATCTTAAATGCTCGGATGCTTTTAGAATTTCTAGAAGCATCCATTTTATTTGCTTGACTTTTGATTAAAATACGATATAATCTTTTTTGTTGGTTTAGCAATACTAAACAAATAGTTTAGAAAGGATATGCCTAATGTCTATTCAAATCGGTGAAAAGATTAAGGAACTTAGAATAAGAAATGGGCTAACTCAGGAGGAGCTAGCGGACAGAGCAGAGCTCTCCAAGGGATTCATTTCCCAGCTTGAGCGAGACCTTACTTCACCGTCGATTTCGACGCTTGAGGATATTTTGCAGTGCCTTGGAATAAGCGTATCTGAATTCTTTGCCAGCGAAGAGGATGAGCAGATAGTTTTCGGAGAAGAAGACTATTTTGAGAAGGAAGATGCTGCTGAGGGAAATATCATTGAGTGGATCATTCCTAATGCTCAGAAGAACGAGATGGAGCCTATAAGGCTAAAGATAGAGCCTAATGGGAGGACCTATCCAGATAACCCTCATGAGGGAGAGGAGTTTGGATACATCCTTAAGGGAAGCATATGCATACATTTAGGCAGTAAGAAGTACGAGGCTAAGGCTGGAGAAGCCTTTTATTATAAAGCAGATAAAACACATTATTTCACGTCGAAGAGCGGAGCCCTTTTGATATGGGTTAGCACGCCGCCAAGCTTTTAGGAGGGAAAATGCAATCATTAATAGAACTTAAGAACATAAGCAAAGCATTTGGCGATACGACGGTGCTGGATAACTTCAATTTGAGTGTAAATGAGAATGAGTTTATCACTCTGCTAGGACCTTCAGGCTGCGGCAAGACTACAACGCTTAGAATAGTAGGTGGCTTTGAGACGCCTGATGAGGGTAAGGTGTTTTTTGAGGGCAGGGATATTACAGACCTTGCGCCAAATAAGAGACATATTAATACCGTATTTCAGAAGTATGCTCTGTTTCCACATATGAATGTAGGAGACAATATTGCATTTGGTCTAAAGATTAAAGGAAAGAGCGACCAGTATATCCGAGATAAGATAAAGTATGCACTAAATCTCGTAAACCTAAGCGGATACGAGAGAAGAAGAATAGATTCACTATCAGGTGGACAGCAGCAGAGAATTGCCATTGCAAGAGCTATAGTTAATGAGCCTAAGGTTCTTCTCCTTGATGAGCCTCTTGGAGCTCTTGATCTAAAGCTAAGACAGGACATGCAGTACGAGCTTATTAGACTTAAGAACGAGCTTGGGATTACCTTCCTATATGTAACTCACGACCAGGAAGAAGCTCTTACCATGAGCGATAAGGTCATTGTTATGAACGGTGGCTACATACAGCAGATGGGAACTCCTGAGGAGATATATAACGAGCCGGAGAATGCTTTTGTTGCTGACTTTATTGGAGATAGCAATATCATTGATGCTGTGATGCTAGAGGATAAATATGTAAAGATAGGTGAGACTGTCTTTGATTGTGTAGATACTGGATTTGGAAAGAATAAGCCAGTCGATGTAATGATAAGACCTGAGGATATTATCATCAGAGAGCCTGGCAAGGGTAAGATAGATGGAGTGGTTACACACAATATCTTTATTGGTGTTTACTATGAGATGGAGATAGAGGCAGGTGGATTCACTTGGCTTGCTCAGAACACAACTAGCTTTGCAGTAGGTGAGCATGTAAGCATTGATGTAATTCCTTTCAACATACAGATCATGCACAAACCTCAGACCAAGGAAGAGGAGGCAATAGAGATAGATGTATAAAAAGCCTTTTGCAATTCCATTCATAGGCTGGATACTTATCGGCACTATTGTTCCGGGACTAGTTATCGCTTTCTATGGTTTTACGGATAGGAGCGGGGCGTTTACGATGGATAATGTGACTAGCATTCTCGCACCTGAGCATGCTAAGGCACTTTGGATGTCGCTACTACTCGCTTTTATCAGCAGCCTGATATGTTTAATAATCTCTCTGCCACTCGCTTTGATTCTCAGAAACAGCAAGCTGAGCAGCAAGGGTTTTTTGGTGTTTATTTTTATACTTCCTATGTGGATGAACTTCCTGCTCAGAACTATGGCTTGGCAAGTTCTTCTAGAGAGAGGAGGTCTGATTAATAGCTTCTTTGAGAATATCGGTATGCCTCAGCTCCAAATTATAAACACACCGGTAGCAGTTGTACTAGGCATGGTCTACGACTATCTACCTTTTATGATACTGCCTATATATAATTCAATGATTAAGATCGAAAATGCAGTTATCGAGGCTGCGTATGATCTAGGCGCGACCAAGGCTAAGGTTTTCAAGGATATCATTCTTCCGCTTTCCGTTCCAGGAATAGCTAGTGGCATAACTATGGTATTCGTACCTGCGCTGACAACATTTGCTATTTCGAACATGCTGGGTGGTGGCAAGATATATTTGATAGGTAATATCATCGAGCAGGAGTTTACGACGACTTCGAACTGGAATCTAGGCTCAGGTCTTTCGCTTGTAATGATGGTATTCATTTTGGTTACTATGGAGCTGATGTCAAGGCTCGATAAGGATGGGGATGGTGCTTTGATATGAGAAAGATTGGAAGTAACATTTACCTTGCGCTTATCGTCATGTTCCTATATTTGCCGATTTTGACGCTAGCTGTATTTTCATTTAATAAAGCTAAGACTATGGCGGTTTGGTCGGGCTTTTCGCTCAAATGGTATAAAGCCATGCTAGAAAACGACCAGATTATCGAGGCCATAAGAAATACCTTCTCAATTGCCTTTGTTGCAGCTGTGGTTTCAACATTTATAGGAACCTTTGCCTGCCTTGGCATGAACAAAATGAGAAAGAAGTCGCAGAATGCTTTGATGGGTCTAAATAACATTCCGCTTTTAAATGCAGATATCGTTATCGGAATATCTTTGATGATGACCTTCCTTGCATTCAAAATTGACCTTTCGTGGACGACGGTGCTTCTATCGCACATTACATTTTGCATACCTTATGTAATACTTTCGGTTTTACCTAAGATAAAGCAACTTAGCCCTAGCGCATATGAGGCTGCACTAGACCTTGGAGCAAGTCCGCAGTACGCTTTTTATAAGATTGTTATGCCTGAGATTTGGCCGGGAATTTTCTCAGGATTTTTACTTGCTTTTACGATGTCGGTAGACGACTTTGTTATAACACACTTTACAAGAGGAGCGGGAATAAATACAATTTCAACTTTGATATATAGTCAGGTCAAGGTCGGAATCAAACCGACACTATTTGCACTTTCGACTGTTATATTTTTGATGGTGCTTATCATCCTCGTTATCACAAACATCCTTTCAGGAATAAAGGAGGGCAAGGGCAGATGAAAAAAAGAATAGTTTCGATGCTTCTCATTTTCGCACTATGCCTAGGACTTACAGCCTGTGGAGGAAAGGACGGTCAGGAGGAGAACAATTCCAAGGTCCTCAAGGTTTATAGCCTCGGTGACTACTTTGATCCTGATTTGATAGACGAATTCGAAAAGGAGACAGGCATCAAGGTCATTTTAGATAACTTTGATACTAACGAAGAGATGTATCCGGTTATGTCAAAGGGAACTGTAAAGTACGATGTCATTTGTGCATCGGATTATATGATTGAGAGGCTTCTCAAGAAAAAGCTTCTAGCAAAGCTAAACTATGCAAATCTCCCAAACTACGAAAACATCGACGAAAGGTATATGGAGCTTGCGTCAAAGTTTGACAAGAACAACGAGTATGCTATTCCGCATACGTGGGGAGTGCTGGGCGTCATGTATAATACCAAGAAGATTCGTCAGGGCGAGATAGAATCCTGGAACGACCTGCTCAAAAAGAAGTACGACCAGCAAATTGTTATGCCTGATAGCGTGCGCGATAACTTTGCAATTGCGCTAAAGGCTAGGGGATACTCTATAAACACAAAGAAGGAGGCTGAGCTCAAAGAGGCAACAAGGTTCCTTCAGGACCAGATCCCCCTTGTTTACAAGTACTCTAATGATGCGGCTAGAGACCTAGCAATTGGAGGCTCAACAGATATCTCAGTTGTTTGGAACGGTGAGGTTCTCTACTCTAGGGACGAAAACAGCGATTTAGATTTCGTAGTACCAAAGGAGGGAAGCGAAGAGTTTCTTGACATGTGGGCTATACCTGCAAATGCTGAGCATAAGAAAAATGCTGAGAAGTGGATTAACTTCATGATGAGCAAGAAGGTCGCGCTCAAGAACTACGAATACTTGACATATACAATTCCTAACAAGGCAGTCATAGAGAAGGTATCAAAGGATGCTGAGAACAAGAAGTATATCTTCCCAGACGAGAGCATCATATCAAAATGTGAATCCCTAACGGACCTCGGCACTAAGTATGACGACATGTATAACAAGTACTGGAAGAAATTTAAATCAAATTGATTCCGTAAATAAGCACTAAAAATCCGCCTCGGAGTGCTCTATGTGAGCTTTTCTCCGCAGGCGGTTTGTTTTTAGATTTTAGATTATGTGGATGTATTTTTCTAGCTCTTTTTCGAACTCTAGGCGGTGGTGCTTTGTGTAGATTCCTGGGATTCCGCCAGTGTGAATCATAACTACGTTTTCACCCTTTTTGATCTCGCCGTTTTGTACCATCTCAAGGATTCCAGCAAAGGTCTTGCCTGTGTAGCATGGGTCCATGATGATACCTTCCTTGCTTCCTAGGTAGTAGATTGCATCGCGAACCTCTTTGCAAGGGTTGTTATATGCACCTCTGTGATAGTCGCAGGTTAGATCAAAGTCGCTTTCTTTAGCTTCAAACTTCATACCGAACTCTTCCTTGCAGCTGTTATAGTACTCGATAGCTGTCTTTTCGATTCCGTCTGGGAATGGCTCTATTGCAATGCCGGTGAGTCTAAATCCTAGGTCTTCGTTCTTCTGGCCAGCAAAGAGTCCCATATATGTTCCCATGCTGCCAACGGTTGTGATTACACGTGGATCTTCTAGCTTCATTTCCTTAAGCTGCTTATCTAGCTCAAGTGCACAGTCGTAGTAGCCGAGCATACCTATATTGTTTGAGCCACCAGTGCAGATGAAGTATACCTTTTCGCCCTTGTCCTCATATTCTTTGGTAATTTTCGCAAAAGCTTCCTCAGCGACCTCTTGCTTTGTTCTTGTACCGTCGTTGTGAACTAGGTAGACATTGCAGTTCATGATTCCATCTAGTATAAGGTTTGCAGAAATCTCACCTGGATATTCATCTACGGCTACAATAGCAGATTTTAGTCCAAAGCGAGCTGCTGATGCGGCAGTAAGTCTTCCGTGGTTTGTCTGTGCACCACCAGTTGTAAGAAGCATTGTAGCTCCTTTATCCAAAGCGTCCTTTACAAGATATTCAAGCTTACGAAGCTTGTTTCCACCAGTTCCAAGCGCTGTGATATCGTCTCTCTTGAGATATAGATTTATTCCTAGATCATCTGAAACATTCTTGAGATATGTAATCTGTGAAGGCTGCATCAAAATGTCGACCTTATCGTGTCCGTAAAGCATAGCATAGGCTCCTTTCAGTTTATCAACATTATATTTACACATAGATAATAACATACTTTGATATATTTTATAATAAATAGATAATATTTCATGATACTAATATCAATATTAACTAAAACTGTGTATAATAAAAGATAATTATGTCTATGAGACTATTTTGCTGATAAATTGACTGTTATGAAACAGATGATTTATTAATATGTGATTAAATAATTGGAGGTAAGATTATGAAGGCACGCGAAATTCTAAATAACCCATTTCTAAATAAGGGCACGGCGTTCACTATGGAGGAACGTAAGGAACTTGGTCTAATTGGACTACTCCCTCCATATGTTCAGACTATAGAAGAGCAGGCAGCACAGACATATGCTCACATGGAAAGAAAGACGTCTGATTTGGAAAAACGTCTATTTCTAATGGAAATTTTTAATACTAATCGCACGCTTTTCTACTATCTATTTTCACAGAACCTAGAGGAGTTTAACCCTATTGTATACGATCCAACAATTGCTGAAACAATAGAAAACTATAGTGACCTCTTTGTAGACCCTCAGTATGCGGGATATTTGGACATAAATCATCCAGAAAATATCGAGGAAACATTAAGAAATGCAGCAGGAGACCGCCATATTCGTCTAATTGTTGTTACAGATGCTGAGGAAATCCTAGGAATTGGCGATTGGGGTACAAATGGTGTAGATATTTCAGTAGGAAAGCTTATGGTTTACTCTGGAGCAGCTGGAATTGACCCTGCTACTGTACTGCCTCTAGTGATAGATGCTGGAACAAATCGCAAGGCGCTTCTTGATAATCCTAATTATTTAGGAAATCGTCATGAGCGTGTTACAGGTGAAAGATACTATGATTTCATAGACAAGTTTGTACAGACTGCTGAAAAACTCTTCCCTAAGCTTTATCTACACTGGGAGGATTTTGGACGCTCAAATGCAGCTAATATCCTAGAGAAATATCGCAAGAAGATACCTACTTTTAACGATGACATTCAGGGAACAGGTATAGTAACCCTAGGTGGTCTATATGGTTCATTGGAAATTTCAGGAGAAAAGCTAACAGATCAGATTTATGTATGCTACGGTGGTGGTACAGCTGGTGCAGGCATTGCATCGCGTGTACATAGGGAGATGGTAAACGAAGGACTTTCCGAGGAAGAAGCTTACAAACGTTTCTTCATGGTAGATAAGCAGGGGCTTCTATTTGATGATATGGATGATCTAACAAATGAGCAAAAGCCTTTTGCAAAGAAACGTTCTGACTTTGCTAATCCAGATAAGTTGACAAGCCTGCTAGAAGTGGTTAAGACCGTTAAGGCTACAATTTTAGTAGGAACATCGACAAACCCAAATTCGTTTACAAAGGAAATCGTTGAGGTGATGTGCGAAAACTCAGCACATCCAATGATTTTCCCACTTTCAAATCCAACAAAGCTTGCTGAAGCAAGAGCCGAAGATCTCATAAAATGGTCAGATGGAAAAGCATTCGTTGCAACAGGTATACCTGCTGATACTGTTTCATATAAAGGTGTAGATTATGTTATCGGACAGGCTAATAATGCTTTGATATATCCAGGTCTTGGACTTGGAATGCTAGCATCAGAGGCTAGTCTTTTGACAGATGAAATGATTGGTGCAGCAGCTCGTTCGCTAAGTGGAATCATAGATATGAAAAAACCTGGTGCTCCTGTATTGCCACCGTTTAAGTATGTTGCAGAGGTTTCAATTAAGGTTGCTGAAGCTGTTGCAAAGAAGGCTCAAGAACAGGGACTTGCGCGCTCTGAGGAAAAGGATATGGCTAAGGCTGTTCGAGAACTTAAGTGGTATCCTAATTATCGTTAATGTTTATATATTGTCTCACAGTGTGCCAAGAAAAGATATTACTTGGCACACTAGTTTAATTTTTTTGGCTTTAAATAGCTAAGGAAGGGATTTTTATGAATATATTAATGACATCTATAGAGAGCATAATTCCTATTATAATTATAATCGTTTTAGGGTATGTACTTCAGAGCCGTGGATGGTTTGAGGATAGCTTTGGAGCTAATCTATCACGCCTAATTATGAATGTTGCACTTCCTGCATCAATTTTTGTTTCGGTTATGAAGTATCTTACGCTTGATAAGCTTATAAGCCTTTCGGGTGGTTTGATATACACATTTGGAGCATTTCTACTAGGCTATATAGTAGCTTTTATAACTGTAAAGATTTTCAATGTCAGACCAGGTCGTAGAGGCACTATGATTAATACCTTTGTAAATGCAAATACGATATTTATCGGACTGCCATTAAATATAGCTTTATTTGGAAATGAGGCACTTCCATATTTCTTAATCTACTATATTACGAATACAGTTTCGACTTGGACCCTAGGTGTCTACCTAATGACGAGTGATAGCAAAACAGGTAAGAATAAAGGTGTTAGCAAATTTGATTGGAAGAAACTTCTTCCTGCTCCACTAGTAGGATTCTTGATTGCTTTAGTATTTTTAGTTATTAAAATTCCAGTACCTAGCTTTGCAACGAGTACGCTTACATATATAGGCAATCTAGTCACTCCGCTATCTCTACTTTACATAGGTATTGTTCTTTCAAAGGCAGGACTAAAGACTATAAGCCTAGATAGAGATACCATTATTACCCTAATTGGAAGATTTATACTTGGACCTGCCGTTATGATTGCACTTCTTTCTTTAACAGCGAAGGGAATGGCTACAGCAGAATACAAAACCTTTGTTATTCAGTCTGCAGCACCGGCACTTGCAGTTTTGCCTATCCTGGCGCATCAGGGAGATGGAGATGTAGAGTTTTCGACAAATGTTGTAACTATAAGTACGATTTTATTTGTAATAGTTGTACCTATTGTTGATATGATATTGGGATAATGGAACTTTATGAATAAGATTATTGAAACTCTAAAAAAATGGAAAAACCTGATTAAGCTTGTCTTATTCATGTCAATAGGAAGCCTTGTCATCATAGAAATTATTAGGATGTTTAAGTCCGTTTCTATCGATGAAGTAACAAGTACGATAGGAACCATAGCACCTGAGAAGGTTGTATTCCTATTTGTACTGGGATTTACCGCAGTATCACCAATGTTACTTTATGACTATATCCTGAACAAGGAACTAAAGCAAAGTCCAAGGCTTTCATATCTCATCGAGACAAGTTGGACAATCAACACGCTGAATAATATGATTGGATTTGCAGGTCTTGTTGATGTTGGACTAAGGTATTCATTTTATGCTGATGAGGGAAAACCAGATACAAGCATGCAGGCGATATCTCGCGTTATACCATATTTCATGAGTGGCTTTTCCTTTATGTCGCTCATAGCACTTGTTTTGATTACTGTTTTTCCTAGTTCGTCAAATATACATCGCTACTGGCCAGCACTACTTGCAGCAGGACTTTATCTTCCTTTCATTCTTTTTATTTCAAATAGAAAAAGCTTGACTTACTTTGGGCAAATGAAAGGAAAGACCGCCATAGCATTATTTCTGTCATCAACTATAGATTGGTTTTGTGTAAGCAGTTTTTTCATATTAGTGGGAAGATGTTTAGGTTATTCATTACCAATCTCTGAGTTAGTCCCATTATTCATGATATCCATAACTGTCGGCATCATGTCAATGATTCCGGGAAGCTTAGGAAGTTTTGATTTAGTAATGGTAACGGGGCTTGTTAGCCTTGGACTAGATAAGGTGCAAGCACTTAGCTGGATATTCGTATACAGACTGTTTTATTATATGTGTCCATTTATAGTAGGGGTCACATTATTCATCAAAAATATGGGTGGACGAATAAATGAAAAATATCTTGGAATCCCTAAAAAAGTTCTGGAATCTCTATCCATCAAAATATTAGTTTGGGGATTTAGGCTTTTTGCCATATTCCTCATAATATCTGCAATCGTCCCACAGGAATTAGGTCATATACCAATATTAAGAGAACTTGAGCCTGTAGAAGGACAGTTCATTTGGCAATACCCATGTATACTTTTAGGCATTGTGTATTTTCTGTTAGCAAGATTAATGGATCGTCACATAAAGCTTGTTCCAATTATTACTACAGTAATAGGTATATTAACTTTAATTTACCTAAATATAGGAGTCTACTCTATACCAAGTAGTTTATTCCTTTTGGCTTTGATAGCACTTACTTGGAGGAATAGGAGGGAGTTTAATCGAATAAGCTATATCTATGCGTGGGAGGATATAGTAAAGGATTTTGGAGCAATAGGCATAGTATTAATTACTACGATTGTTTTGCTTGCTCGAATTGACTCACATCACCTAGGAAACTTTTATCATTCGAAACACTTCGTATCACATTGGCTAGGTCTTTTAATTATGGCTCTTATTATAGTTGTTATTTACGACGTAATCCTACGCCTTATAAGAAGAGATGAAACTGTCTTTGGATGTGAATTTGATAAGCAAAGATATGTGAATTTCCTATCCACAATTGATAATAAAAATCCAAACGCTGCACTTGCCTTTTTAGGTGATAAATATCTATATTGGTACCAAGAGGATGGGGTGGATAGAGCTGTTTTCCAATTCGCAATGGAAAACAACAAATGTGTTGTAATGTCCGATCCAATAACGCAACCAGGATATCTAGATCAGGCAATATCCAAAATTCTAGCTGATGCTGAGCTTGCGAATATATCCGTAGTTTTCTACGAAGTTAATCAAGAAACCACGCTGGTACTTCACGATTATGGATACGATTTCATGAAATTCGGAGAGATGGCACATGTTCCATTAAATAATTTCACTTTAGAGGGAAAGGCAGGCAGAAAGTTCAGAACAGCTGTTAACAAACTAGAGAACAAAGGTTATACATTTGAAGTTATAGAACCTCCTTTTGATGATAAATTAATGGATAATTTTAGAAAAATATCAGATAGTTGGCTAGATGGACGCCAAGAAAAAGGCTTTTCTCTAGGATATTTTGATGAAGAATATATAAAGCTTGCACCTGTTGCTATCGCAAAGGACGATAACGGCGAAATACAAGCCTTTGTGACATTTATTGTAGTGAACAGTAAAACAATTTCTAGTATAGATTTGATGAGGTATGATTTACATAAATCGCAAAATGGCATAATGGACTATCTTTTTATAAAGATTATGAGTTATTTTAAGGAGCAGGGAGTTTGTAATTTTGACCTAGGCATGGCACCTTTATCAAATGTAGGAAGAGAAAAGCATAGCTTCATGCAGGAAAAAATAGCCTACCTAATATATGCCTTTACAAATAGGTTCTATTCTTTTAATGGTCTAAGACAGTATAAACAAAAGTTCGGACCTGTATGGGAGCCTAGATACGTCGCCTATCCAAAGGACACATGGTTAATCATTGACATGATTAGTATATATAGAGTTGATAATAGAAAGGTCAAAAGGATATCCTAGCTTAATAGAACTAAATAATACGGGGGTAATATGCTAGAGTTAAAAAATATAACAAAGATATATAATAGCGGCGCAGGTGTGCAAAAGGCGCTGGACAATGTTTCTATATCATTTGCTGGTCACGAGTTTGTTTCCATACTAGGAGCAAGCGGAAGCGGTAAAACTACGCTTCTCAATTTGATTGGAGGCCTCGACGTATACGACGAGGGAGATATGATAGTCGATGGCACATCGACTAAATCCTTTAGAGACAAGGACTGGGATAGCTATAGAAATGCAACGATTGGATTTGTATTTCAAAGCTATAACTTGATTAGCCATCTTTCTGTGCTTGAGAACGTAAAGCTTGCGATGTCTATTTCAGGTATATCAAGCAGAGAAAGTAAGGAGAAGGCGACTGAGGTACTGAAGCAGGTTGGACTTGCTGATCACATGAATAAGAAGCCTAATCAGCTATCTGGTGGACAGATGCAGAGGGTTGCCATTGCCCGTGCCCTTGTTACAGACCCAAAGATTATACTTGCAGATGAGCCAACAGGCGCACTCGACAGCAGTACAAGTGCTCAGATTATGGATTTAATCAAGGAGATAAGCAAGGACAAGCTTGTAATCATGGTTACTCATAACCCTGAGATAGCAGAAAAATACAGCGACCGTATTATTCGCCTTTCAGATGGTGTTGTTATTGAGGATACAGCGCCGAATACGAAAAATGATGATAGCAAGTACAATTCGCCTAAGACATCGATGTCCTTTGCCCAGGCGATAAATTCTAGCTTCAAGAACCTGCTCACCAAGAAGGTAAGAACCATTCTCACGACTATTGCAGCAAGCATTGGAATTATAAGTATTGCAACCGTAATGGCTATATCATCTGGAATGAATAGCTATATCAAAACAACTCAGGAAGATACTATCGCGACCATGCCTGTTATAATCTCAGCAGTTGATTCAAAGAAGGTTCTCAGAACTGGACCTCCAAAAGTAAATCAAAGCAAGGAAATTAAACTAGCTGATATGGGAAGTCTTCACCTAAATAGATATACAGAAAATGCTCTAGGGGGAGATGATGGTGACTTTATATCCTATATGAAAAAGCATGCGGGCAAGTACTATAAGAGTCTAGAGTACAGTACAGGATATATGCTCAAGGCTCTGACTAAGGATGAAAATGGCAAGGTACAGTCTGTTCAGGAAAATGAAGTAAAGACAATCTTCAATACCATAAGTAACTTCGCCGTTCTTCCAGCTGACGAGAAAACTATAACAAATGACTACGACTTGCTAGCTAGCAAAACAGGAAAATTTAAATATCCAGCAGAAAACGAAGCAATTATCTTCGTTGGTGCAGAGGGAACGCTTAGCGAGACACAGCTTGAGCTTCTAGGCTACAGTGGAAGAAAGAGCATCAAGCCTGAGGAACTCATAGGCAAGAAATTTAAGGTTTTGACAAACAACCAGTACTTCCGTCTATTTGGTGATGTTTTCGTTCCAAATGAGATTACAGATGGTCTATACGAGGAGGGTAAGGATCTAGAGATTACTGCAGTTATGAGGCTTAATGATAGCTCAAAGAACTCCTTTAATGGTCTAATTGGGTATAACAGAAAGTTCCTAGATACTATGCTAAACTCAGAAAAAAATTCTGATATAGTTAAGGCTCAAGAAAATAGCAAGAGCAAAAGTGTAATAGGTGGAAGTGGAGATTCACTGACAGACGAGAGATATCAAGAGATTATGCAGCAGCTTGGTGGAGATAGCACGCCTAAGAGTATAAGCTTTTATGCAAAGACCTTTGATGACAGGGAAGCAGTAATAAACACACTTACAAAGTTTAACAAGGAAGTAGAAAAGAAATACGGAAAAGATAGCGATAATTATCAAAGGTATGCGATTTCATATACAGATACAGCAAAGCTGATAACCAAGGCCTTTGGAGATATCATAAATTCAATAACATTTATTCTTATCGCATTCTCAGCAATTTCACTTCTAGTTTCATCAGTAATGATAGGAATACTGATTTACGTATCAGTTGTCGAAAGAACAAAGGAGATTGGAATTCTGCGCGCTCTAGGAAGCCGAAAGAAGGATGTATCGAGAATATTTAATGCAGAAGCTGGAATTCTCGGATTTACATCGGGCGTTCTAGGTGTTGCTGTAGCTACATCGCTTACAGTTCCAATTAATAAGCTTGTAGCAAGGTCGCTAGACATAAGCGGATTTAATGCTAGCGTTAGCCCTAGCACAGCTGTTTCTTTGATAATACTTAGCGTTGCGCTCACTTTGATAGCTGGATTTATTCCATCGAGAATAGCAGCAAAGAAAAATCCTGTGGAGGCTTTGAGAACAGAATAAAAAATATTTATTCCATTTCATAAAGATTTCATAAATACAACTTAATATGGTAGACAAGAGGGATATTTACTTGGGAGAATAGGCTAGAATTATAGGTTCCGAGGGGTTGGAATCTAGACAGTATCAGAGCCGTGGGGACGGCGACTAAGTGGAGGCCATCATGACGAAGAATGCTTTAGCATATATCAGCAGAAAGAGGAACAGAAGCTTGATTGCATTTATTCTCATAGCTTTGGTGCTGTCATCTCTTTATTCCTGTTTCTATGTCGCAAAATCAATTGGCGCCGTAGAAAAATCTATCTATAAATTATCGAATTCATCTATTTCCATAGCTAGTAAGAATGCTAATGGAACATTTCATATAAAGGATCTAAGTTCTTTAGATTCTATCAGCAATATCGAAGAAATTACAGCAGAATATGCAGGCACTGCAAAGCTGACAAGTGGCAGCGTTTTTGACGGTGCGCAAAAAATCCAGCGAGATGATTTGCCGCAGGAGCTAAATAATCTCGTGTCCATCCATGCCGTTACGGAAAGTAGAAGAAATCTACTATTTCGTAGCGGTGCTTTTTTTGTCGAAGATGGACGCGCTCTAAAGGAAGGCGATAAATATAAGATTCTCGTACACAAAGAACTAGCAAAGAAGAACAGCTGGAAACTACACGATAAGATCAGCCTTTCATTATTCAAGGACGAGGCGTATAGTGCTTCCTCTGAAGCTAAAACTTTTGAGATAGTTGGTATCTTCAGCGGTAAGACGACAGAGCAGTATACTGGACTTTCATCTGATCTGAGCGAGAACATGGTATTTATAGACTACTACGGAAGCCAGAGGGCACTTGGTCTATCAAAGAATGATGAAATTGCAACAAGTCTCACGCTTTATGTAAAGGATGCACAGCAGCTAGACAAGGCAAGGGCAGACATTAAGTCGCTTGATATAGACTGGTCAAAGTATGAGGTAATCAAGGATTCCAAGGCTTTTGAGCAGGCCTCGGCTGCAGTTGGAAGCATGAAGCACATCATAAGGCTGATATCTACTTTGATAGTTGTTGGTGCCATAGTTGTTCTCACTTTGATACTCATTCTATGGATAAGGGAGAGAACCTACGAGATAGGAATATTGCTTTCAATAGGATTTAGCAAGTTTAGGATAATTAGCCAGTTCATACTTGAGCTAGTGTTCATATCACTTCCTGCTTTGATAGTGGCCTTGCTTTCGGGAAGCATTTTGATATCACAGCTTCTAGGAGCTATTGTCACAGATGAGAGCGCCTTTGTTCAGGGAGGACTTTACCAGCAGGGATTTGGACTCGATAATATTACAAGTCTATTACAGTGCTATGCAGTACTGATAGGAATAATCGTTATATCTGTTGTCGCAGCTTCGGCTACGATACTGGTTAAAAAACCGAAGGATATTCTATCAAAAGTTAGTTAGGAGCAATGATGAATATTTTAGAAGCAAAGAATTTAAGCTACAATTATGCAAACTCAAAGGAAAAGGTATTATCATCAGTGAACCAGGGCTTTGAGGAGGGAGAGTTTTACGCGATTATTGGAAAGTCAGGAGCCGGAAAATCGACATTTTTGTCACTACTTGCTGGGCTTGACTCGCCGCAGGGGGGAGAAATCCTATTCCGTGGTGAAAATATTGAGAAAGAAGGATATAGCAAACACAGGAGAGATAACATCTCGCTAGTATTTCAGAACTACAATCTAATTGAGTATCTAACACCACTTGAGAATATCAGACTCGTGAATAAGCACGCGAGCGAGGATATATTGCTTGAGCTTGGTTTAGACAGAAACCAGATAAAGAGAAATGTTCTTAAGTTGTCTGGAGGACAGCAGCAGAGAGTCGCCATTGCAAGAGCTTTGGTATCTGAAGCGCCAGTAATACTTGCGGATGAACCTACGGGAAATCTCGACCAGGCTAGTTCAAAGGAAATTATTGATCTCTTCAAGAGACTTGCTAAAGAGAGAAACAAGTGCGTTATTGTCGTTACTCACAGCAAGGATATTGCAGATGCAGCAGATGTTGTGCTAGAAATCAGCAATAAGAAGCTTAAGAGAAAGTAGTTTGGAGGTTAGCCGTGATTAAGAATGCTTTTACATACGTATGGAGAAAGCCGCTTAGAACCATTGTCATCTTCCTTGTAATTCTGTCTATGTCGACACTTTCGATGATTGGATTATCTATCAAAGATGCAACGGATAAGGCTTCAAACGAAACCTTTAAAAACATTACAAATAGCTTCAGCATGGAGATCAATAGATCGACAAACCCTGGTACTCCAAGAGGTGGCGGAAATGTGAGAGGACAGGACATCAAAAAAATCTCTGAAATGGATGAAATAGATGGCTACGTCAAGAGAATTGGAAGCGTAGCAGACCTGGTAGACTACGATCTTATAGAAACAGATGATACTAAGGCAAATTCTTCTCCTGAAAGAGCAAAGAACTTTGGACGTGCGGTGATGATAACTGGCGTAAATGATTCAACACGCGAAACGAAGTTCGTATCAGGTGCATTTACTCTTGTAGAGGGTAAGCCTCTAGTACAGGATGACAAGTACAAGATTTTGATGCATAAGGACCTTGCCGCTAAGAACAATCTCAAGGTTGGGGATAAGATAAAGCTTAAATCAAATCTCTTTGATGCAGATAATGAGAATAAGGCTAATGAGACTGTAGAGGTTGAAATCAAGGGACTCTTTGATGGACACAACAATGGAGGTGTAAGCGCAGCGCAGGAGCTTTATGAGAACAATATAATATCTGATCTTCATACTGCTGCTAAGGTGTACGGAAACACTGAGGATACAGCTGTTTACCTAGATGCAACATTCTTCGTAAAGGGAGATAAGGATCTTGACAAGGTTATGGAAAAGGTTCAGGAGCTAGATATCGACTGGAGCTATTTTAGTCTAGTTAAGAGTTCATCTAACTATCCAGCGCTTCAGGATTCGATTTCAGGCGTATATGGACTTGCTAATAAGCTGTTTGCCGGCGCTTTGATATTTGCAGGACTTGTGGTTTCACTTCTTCTATTCCTATGGATAAATGCAAGAAAGAAAGAGATTGCAGTACTGCTTTCAATAGGCATATCAAAGGGAAAAATTTTCCTCCAGTTTGCTTCTGAGCTTATATTTATCTCGATTCCTGCCTTTGTTTGCTCATATTTTGCAGCATCTTACCTAGGCAAGGAAATGGGAAATAGCATACTAAAGAAGGTTACAGGAGATGTATCAAAGAGGCTTGCAGGAGAATCATCTGGAACACAGCTTGGTGGCGGTGCCGAAGTAGATGGATTCAATAAGACGCTCACTAGCCTAGACATAGAGGTAGGCATGAAAATCTTCATCCATGTTGTTATATTCATGGTGGTGATTCTGGCAATTTCACTTTTGATCTCATCATTTAACATTCTGAGAAAGAAGCCAAAGGATTTGCTAACTGACATTAAGTAAGGAACAAAAATGACGAATGCCGATGTTTATTCTATCGATGTTCGTCATTTTGTATTATAATCTAAATATATGAATTTGTGACAATGAGGTAATAGTATGAAAATACTGGTTGTTGAAGATGACAAGATGATAAGGGAAGGTATCTGTGAATACATGTCTGAGTTTGGCTATGAGATGGTTCAGGCAGAGGATGGCAAAATGGCTCTTGAACGCTTTGATAAGAACGATATTGGGCTTGTAGTTTTAGATATACAGATTCCTTTTATGAGCGGACTTGAGGTTCTCAGAGAGATAAGAACTAGGAGCATGGTTCCCGTTTTGATGCTAACTGCCTTCGGTGATGAGGAGTACGTGATAGATGCTTTTTCAAACCTAGCTGACGGATACATGGAAAAGCCTTTTTCACTTCCAGTGCTAAAAGCGAGGCTAGATTCTATGATTAAAAGGTATTCGTCTCAATCAGATAGCTTCAAATATGGAAATGCTGAGGTTGACTTCATAGGCTATACGGCCAAGCTAAACGGTGAGCCAGTCGATATCAAGGCAAAGGAACTTGAAATCCTTAGGTTCCTTCTGAATAACGAGGGTCAGGCTCTAACGAGAATGCAGATTATCGATAATGTTTGGAAGGAGTCAGAGGAAATTCCTTTTGATAGAGTCATCGACGTATATGTCAAGGAACTCAGAAAGAAGCTCGAGTTAGACTGCATAGTTACAATTAGAAATGTAGGATATAAATTAGAGAGAAAATGAGAAAATTAAAGATACTCCCCAAAATATTTTTGCAGATATTTATCATCATCAATATACTGATAATCGTGATCCATCTGTCGGTGTATGTGATTTTTCCAAAGTCATATCTAGAAACCCGTAAGCACGAGGTTGATATTAAGGCCGATGAAATTGCTCTTAGCATGAACGGAAAAGACCTCAAATTTGTCATGCAGGCACTTGAATTTTACTCAAATAACAGTGAGATTAAAGCTTATATCAAAGGTATGAAGAGCGATAACAGTGTCCAGGTAGAGGAAGATATAGATATTGATTACTATAGCGATGATAACTCGGTAATTCTCGAGGAGAGGCAGATTACGCTTAAGGACGGTAAAAAAATAACTCTCCAGTTTGTTTCATCTGAGAACATGCAGGAAGATGCTAAACGCCTTACATTGAGCTTTCTTCCATATTCAATTTTAGTATCATTGCTTTTCTCAATGATAGTTTCATATATCTTTGCTAGATCATTAAGCAAGAATATAAACGAAATCGTAGCCGTCTCAGAGAGGATGGCAAATTTAGATAGAGAAGCGCGCCTAGAAATAAAAAGCGAGGATGAAATTGGCCACCTCAAAAAGCAGCTAAACATGCTATACGAAACCTTGCTAGGACTCATAGATGACCTAGAAGAGAAGAATGAAGAGATAACTAGACTGAGCAAATTGAGGCACGACTTCTTCAGAGGACGTTCTCATGAGCTAAAGACACCGCTCGCTTCACTTAAGATAGTTCTCGAAAACATGAAGTACAACATCGGCAAGTACAAGGACAAGGAGTTATACATAGGTGAGTGCATAAACATGGTAGATGAGTTAAACCACAGTATATCTCAGACCCTCTCTATTTCTAGCTACGACCAGCTAAGAAATGATGAAGAAATCTTAGTCCTAAAGGATATGATTTCTGATGTAGAGAAGAAGTATTCAGCGCAAATAGAAAAAAAGAACTTGCATCTTGATATAAAGCTCGGTGATGAAAAGCTATACATAGGTAGAACGGCGCTAAAAATAGTTTTATCAAACCTTATGAGCAATGCAACAAAGTACAATGTAAATGATGGTAAGATAAATATTGGTGTGAAAGATGGCTGGCTCTATGTAGAAAACACTGGAGAAAATCTAGGTGAACTTAATCTAGATAGAATCTTTGAAATCGGTTTTAGCCTGGACAAGGAGAATGGAAACGGCATAGGCTTATATGTTGTTTCAAACATCCTCATAAACTACGGAATCGAGCATAAGATTGAAATGAATGGAGATAGATTCATTTTCTTAATCAAGCTAAATGCGTAGAAAATAAGAAATATTTATAAAGCATATTAAAATTGTTAAGGCGGGCTCGCAAAGGAAAGTCTGCCTTTTTTTGTTGACAATCATAAATCTGTGTATATAATAAAATAGTTAAAAATTTTGAAGTGGAGGGATATATGTTTAAGATTGAAGAAATAAAGAAATCCTTTAAAGATAAAGAAGTTTTGAAGGGGGTAAGCTTTTCTGTAGAAGAAGGTGATAGAATTGCTTTGCTCGGTAACAATGGTGCTGGAAAAAGTACTTTATTTAAGATAATATCCGGACAACTCATAGCAAATTCTGGAAGTGTGAGCACAAAGCTAGATTTCCAGACCGAGATTGGCATGATGCCACAAGGTGATATTTTGATTGATGATCTTACGGTTTTAGATCTAGTTATCTTAAAAACACAGATGAATAAGCTCAATAATGTAGACTATGACGCCTTACTTGCTATGGTGGACCTGGGGGAGCATAGAAATCAGTATGTAGGTGGCTTATCAGGTGGTCAAAAAAGAAGGCTTTCTCTTTTACTAACAATCTTAAATTCACCTAAACTTATATTCCTAGATGAACCTACAACAGGAATGGATTTGGAGTCAGTCGATAATTTTTGGAAGCTACTTGATGAGCAGAAGTTTACATCGGTAATTGTCACACATGACTTCAATCAAATTGACCATTTCTTTACAAAGGTTTTAATTTTGAAAGATGGTAGAATTGCAGCAAGTGATACAGTCGATAAGATTCATGCAGATGGCAAGACCATAGAGCAGTATTATAGAGAAAATATAGAAAAGGAGGCATAATCATGATTATGAAAATACAGCTAAGGCAAGTCCTTAGAAACAAGAGATTTCTAATATTTACAATCTTTGTTCCTGTTATATGGTATATTTTTATCTACAATGTGCAGAAGGGAATAGTTCCAAACATCATGTTTGGTATTGCAGTTTTCATCGGTATTATCGGAAACAGCATGGCTACATTCAGTAAGAGAATTTCATCTAACATAGATTTTTTCTCATTTGAATCAAAGTTCACAAAGTACAGTGTTAAGAGATATCTATTAGACCAGACCATAGTGCAGGTAGTTCTGAACACATTGATCTTTCTAGTAGTGCTTGCAGTAGCAGTTGCCTTGTTTAAATTTCAAATAACTGGAGAACTTGCAATTCAGTTCTTCTTGTTAACAATCATGGGAATCTATTTTAGCATGATTGGATTCGTAGTTGGTGTTAGACTCGAGCCTAAGATTATAGATACAGTTAGTTTTCCACTTATAATATTAGCTGCAATGACTGTTATACCGTTTGCAAGCTTTGGAGCTGAAGGAAGCTTCATGACAATTATAAGTAAGATACAGATGATATTCCCAGGCTATTACTATAGCGAGATAATAAATGCAATTTCAGCATCAAAGGCTATAGAACTTAAGGACCTAGCTCTGTTTGTTGGAACGTTCATATTAAATTTAATTCCACTTTACTTCCTAGTACCTAAGACAAAAATCATAAAATCAAACTAAGATATAAGATAATCAAACCCTGTTAAGTCAATTAACAGGGTTTGCCATTTATTATTTAAATGTCTTTGAGTGGATTACTCTATAAAGCTTAACATCGCTTCTCTTTACCATAGCATCTTCAGTTTCTGCTTCTCCATACTGGTTGTCGTATGGGTCATAGCGATAAAACTTTTTAGGAACAGTGAATTCCTCCTGAATGTCAGTGTTGAAAATAAGTCTATAAGGATCGATATTTCCAAAGTAGAACTGACAATCTTCTTCTGAACCTCTGCGAACAGCACCGCCACCAAATGATGGATCAACAGGTCTAAAACCTACGCCTCTAAAGTAAACAGAAGCCCAGTCGTGAGCACCACCGCATTCTCCATCAGTTACAACACCAGACTGCCATCTAGCAGGGATGCCATTATATCTGCAAAGTGTAATCAAAAGAGATGCCTGAAGTCCGCAGTCGCCTCTGCCTCTCAGTGCAAAGTAGCCTGGAAGCCAGTCAATAGCAGCATAATCGCGTACATAAGCATATCTATATTTGTGAGTGATAAAGTCGAAAATCTTCTTTGCAATTACAGTCTTATCAGTCTCATCACCAACTATCAAAGCAGAAAGTTCTTTTATGAAAGGTGTGAATACATAGTGAGGCGCTTTTTCATTAAGGTCGCTCTCTAGAATCTGCTTCTTGAGCTCAGCTTCCTCAGCTTCGCTTACCTTTGCTCCAGCAGAAACAATATCGTCAAAGCTCATATATGTCTGAGTCATCTTTGCCTTACATCTTACCTTAAAGCTTTGCTCTTCATTTCCGTCTGCGCTAAAGTGAACTGTTCTTTGAAGTGCGCTCTCAGGTGCGATTTCGCATTCCTTTGATGTACTTACAAGCTCTATATCGCTCATACCTATTCCATTAGGTGAAGGGTAAGGTAGGTGAACAGAAAGTTTCTTGTTCTTTGCTGCCTCAGGATCCACATTTGCAATAAATTCTAGGTCGATAGACACCTCTGCTGAGCCTGTGATTCTCATGTGGTCTCTTGATTCAGATACATCTGGGCTCTTATCGTCAGGGTAGGTGCTTCCTGGCCAGTTTGTCAAAAGCAGGCTTGTGATGAAGAGGGAAGCAACGCTAAAGTCAACATATCGCTTCTCACCATTAACGAAGATATAGTCTGTATCTCCAGCAAGCTTCTTGAAATCTTCGCTAGAAAATCCCGGCGCATACTCAGCAATCTGCTCGATAAGCTCGCTCTCTGTTAGGGTGTACTCCCTGAGCTTGACATTGGCATTGTGCATCTCTAAAATGATTCTCTTCTTAACTTCCTCTGGAAGGTTTTCTCTATCAAGGTGATACTTTGCTCTCTCTTTAAACTCGTCAAAATATCCTGCGCCCTTTAGTTTCTCAAGCTCCTCTGGGAGTGGGAAAGAAAGGGATTTTACATAGCTTAAATCCATGGTAATTCTCCTTTTTTCTAGCTTATTTTAGATACGAATTATTATATACATCTGCTTGACATAAGTCCATAGATATTATATTATTCTATGTGAAAAGAACATCTTTAAGTCGGTACAGAGATGCCGATAAGGTAGTATAGATCATACGATTTTGCGCATCTTGTCAGCATGTCTTGACAAGATTTTTTTGTGTCCAAAGTAAGGGAAAGAGCATGGAATTCAAATCACAGCTAATGACAACAGATGAAATTATGAGAGCGCTTCGCAGAATCGCACATCAAATTACTGAGAGAAATAACGGTACTGAGGATGTTGTAATTGTCGGAATTGCAAAGGGTGGTGTTCCCATTGCAAATCAGCTCAGCGAATTTCTAAAAACGATAGAGCAGCGCAATATTCCAACTGGCATACTAGATATAAGTGGTCATAGGGATGATATTGAGCTAAATCAGGTTGATGATGCCAAGATTAGTGAATCTGTGATTCCTTGCGATATCAACGGAAAGCATGTTGTCTTAGTAGATGATGTGCTATATACAGGCAGAACTGCAAGAGCGGCCTTTGATGCACTTTCAGATTTTGGAAGGGCTGGCACCATACAGCTTGCAGTTTTGATAGATAGGGGACATAGGGAGCTACCGATAAGAGCTGACTATGTAGGAAAGAACATTCCTACATCACATGTTGAGACAATAAGGATTGACTTTGATGAGACGGGAACACGGCCCGTAGTAAACATCTATAATCGTTAATAGGTGTTCTATAAGTTATTTTATTATTAAGAAGGAGAAATATATGTCAGACAAAAATCTTAACGAAAACGGCATTTATGATGCCAGACAGCTAGGCGTTCCTAAGATGATTATCCTAGGTCTGCAGCACACATTTGCCATGTTTGGTGCTACTATTCTAGTTCCTATTTTGACAGGTCTAAGCGTAAGCACAACACTTCTCATGGCTGGTCTTGGAACTTTGCTTTTCCACTTTCTAACTAAGGGAAAGGTTCCTGCATTCCTCGGTTCATCATTTGCCTTCCTAGGTGGATATGGAGCTGTTGCGCCAATGATAAATGGAGCATCTAACAAGGAAATGCTTCCATATGCTTGCGGAGGAGTTTTCTGTGCGGGACTTGTATACCTAGTAATGTCAGCTCTGATTAAGGGCTTTGGTGTTAAGCGCGTAATGAAGTTCTTCCCTCCAGTTGTGACAGGACCTATCATTATTGCTATCGGTCTTATCCTTGCACCTTCGGCTATTTCTAACTGTAAGACAAACTGGGTGGTAGCGCTAGTAGCAGTTGTAACAATTATCATCTTCAATATCTGGGGAAAGGGCATGCTCAAGATTATACCTATCATCCTAGGTGTGGCAGCATCATACACTGTAGCAGCTTGCATGGGAGAAATCGACTTTAGCGCAGCAGCATCAAGACCTTGGATAGGTCTTCCTCCAATCCAGACAATGAAGTTTGACGTTTCAGCTATATTAACAATCATGCCTATTGCTCTTGCTACAATGATGGAGCACATAGGAGATATCACAGCAATCGGTGCTACAACAAAGAGAAACTACATTGCAGACCCAGGTCTTCACAGAACTCTTCTTGGAGATGGACTTGCAACTTGCCTAGCTTCAGCATTCGGTGGTCCTGCAAACACAACATACGGAGAAAACACTGGAGTTCTTGCTCTAACAAAGATCTACGATCCTAGAGTAATCAGAATCGCAGCAGTCTTTGCAGTAGGACTTTCATTCATTCCTAAGGTGAGCTTCCTAATCGAGAGCATTCCAGCTTCAACAATCGGAGGAGTTTCATTCATCCTTTACGGAATGATTTCAGCCATCGGTATCAGAAACGTAGTTGAGAACCAGGTTGACTTCACAAAGTCAAGAAACACAATCATCGCAGCTCTGATACTCGTTTGTGCACTTGGATTTAACTCAGTTGGTGGAGCAAGCTTCACAATCAAAGGTGTAACAATCACACTTTCAGGACTTGCTATCGCAGCTATCGTTGGTATCCTGGTAAATGCAATTTTGCCAGGTAACGATTACGAGTTCGGTGAGGACGACGGAACAGAAGAGAAGTTCCAGACATTCAAGATATAAGAATTTCAGAAACTATAAAAGCCTGCTCAATGCAGGCTTTTTTATATGAATTTTTATTATCTGCGCCTATGTCTGCGTCTGCTTTCATGAGCTCTTTTGTTTCTTTTCTTAACGTATATTAAAGCTAAAATAGCGGCAGCTAAGCTTATAACGAGTATGGACATCAAAGTTGATCCGATGCTGATAGGTTTTGACTTTTCAACTGCATTCTTAGATGCTACGGTCTTCACAAGCTCAAAACTTGCACTCGGCTCGGCAAAGCCATTGAGATACTGTCTATTTGAAATATTGAGCTTTAACTTCTTGTTCTTGAAGTCACAGACGAACTTCGGTTTATAGTCCTTTGGAACGCAGTCGTAGAAGTCTTCTTTTACTTCTATTATCTTGCCTTTGACTGAATATTTACCCGCTGATAAAACCTTGCGATATTCATATTTAGCGAAGGCGTCTTCGAGTATAGAGTTTCCTATGAGGTGTCTCATGGATTCTGCAGAGCTATCGCCCCAAACGCTTACACCTAGGACAATTTCTATCATTCTCGTATTTCCTTGCTTTGCCGTGAGGCTGTAGTTATATCCCTTTCTGGCAGAGCCAGTTTTGATGCCATCAGCACCAGGAAATGCATATTTTTCTCCAGGAAGGGAGTAGTTATGACCTTCAAAATGCTCTTCGTATATAGTTCCGGGCTTTGATACGAGATTTGCATTTATCGTGTGGTTTAAAAGGTCAGGATAGTTGGTTACCAGGTAGGTGCAAAGACAGGCATAGTCTTTTGCTGAAGTGTAGTTATCAGCATAAGGGTCTCCTGAAGGGCCCTCTTGACCTAGGAGAACATTTAGGACGCCGATAGGATTGACATACTTGGTATTGACCATTCCAAGTTCCTTAGCTTTGTTATTCATCATTGTAACAAAGGTATCAATATCTGGCGCTAGAAGATCCATGAGCATGTAGGTTGCTGCCGCTGAAGAGGGAACTGCAATTAGCTCTATTAACTCACCGACAGTGTATGAGGCTCCGATCTGCATCTTGTTATTGCTGAGATTTGAATTTGCAGAAACTCTTGCATGTCTTTCCTTAACTGGAACAACTGTGTCAATAGATAGCTTTCCTTCTTTAATTGCGTCGTAGGTTAGCGCTATTGTCATGAGCTTGGACATGCTGGCCGGGGTCCATTCTACCGTACTGTTTTCGTCCCATAGAATTTGTCCAGTTTTGATTTCAGTTATTATCGTACCAGCTGGTGAATATCTTTGGTCTATTGAATATCCCTTGCTATTTGCCACAGCCAATGAACTGCCTGTTGCAGGGCTTCCGTCGACAGTTTCTTTGCTGAGCGGTAGTGTTTTAGCGCTCTTGGCATAGCTAGGGGATGGAATACTTGTAAATAATAATATAAATATGGATAGAATTATAAGAATGCTTTGGATGGAAATTACTTTCTCTTTGTGTGCGGTGGATATCCTGTGTCTAAGCATAAAATTCTCCTCTCTATCAAAAATAGCTCCTATATTATATCATAATTCTGTCAATACTTATGTGAAAATCGCGTGAGCATGAAAATGAACAGAAAAAGAATAAATATTTGTATATCAAAAATAAAGAACTAATGTTTACTTTTTGTTTGAAATATGATATTATAAATTGGATAGATAAAAAGGAGAGTTTGATATGTCCAAAGCAAAGGAAAAAGCAAAGGCAAGGCAGATGAGAATCCTTGATTTTATGCGCAAGGAATTCGATGAGAAAGGATATGCACCTACGGTTAGAGAGATAGGCGCAGCCTTAGATATTAAGTCTACATCAACAGTGCATAACGATCTTGAGAGTCTCGCGCAGCAGGGCTATGTTAAGAAGGACCCAGCTAAGCCTAGAACTCTTGTAATAGTGGGTAGAGAAACACATAAGCCTGTCAAGGAACCAGAGCTAGAGCCGGTCAACGAAGAGATAATCAATGTACCAGTTGTTGGAACTATAGCTGCAGGTACACCTATAACTGCAGAGCAGCATGTAGATGACAGTTTTCCAGTTCCAGCTAGATACGTTTCTGGCAATAACTTCATGCTCAAGGTTAAGGGCGAGAGCATGATCAATGCTGGTATCTTTGATGGAGATCTTATTTTGGTTGAGCAGAGACAGACAGCTCGCAATGGCGAGATAGTCGTTGCAATGGTAGACGGTTTTGAGAGCGAGGCTACAGTCAAGACTTTCTACAAGGAGAAGGATCACATTAGACTTCAGCCTGAGAACGATGATATGAGCCCAATAATCGTTAGAGACGTCAAGATTCTCGGTAAGGTTAAGGGAGTTTTCCGCTATTATAGCTAATGAGCTAGGGCTAAATAAATCACTTGCAATTTAACGCATAACGTGATAACATTGTTTAGTAATTTACTTTTGTTTGGTTTTGCGACACTCCAACGCATTCTCGACAAAAGCGTATTTAATAAAAAGGAGAAAAGATATGATAACTAAAGAACAGAAAGCTGTAATCATCAGCGAATACGCAACTAAAGAAGGAGATACAGGTTCTCCAGAAGTACAGGTAGCTGTACTAACAGCTAGAATCAACGACTTGAACGAGCACCTTAAGGTTCATAAGAAGGACCACCACTCAAGACGCGGACTACTTAAGATGGTCGGCCAGAGAAGAAACCTTCTTAACTACCTCAAGAACGTAGATATAGAAAGATATAGAAATCTTATTGCTCGTCTAGGCTTGAGAAAGTAGTTATACTAAGTATGTTAGCGAGGTCTAAGACCTCGCTTTTTTTAGGCAAATCAGATAAAGTGAATGAGATGCCAGAAGTTATTGCCTTGGAATAGGATAAACAGGAAGGAGTTGTTTATTAATGGCAAGATTTACAGATTACAGAACATTTAAGACCGCAGTAGGAGGAAGACTTTTAGAGTTTGAACTCGGAAAGATTTGTGAGCAGGCAAACGGCCAAGTTATGGTTAAGTACGGTGAGTCCGTTGTCAGCGTTACAGTATGTGCTTCTAAGGAGGCAAGAGAGGATATCGACTTTTTGCCTCTATCATGCGATTACGAAGAGAAGATGTATGCTTCAGGTAAGATTCCTGGAGGATTTATCAGAAGAGAGGGAAGACCTAGCGAGAAGGCAATCCTAAGCTCAAGACTTATGGATAGACCTCTTCGTCCACTTTTCCCTAAGGGATACCACAACGACGTAGTAGTTGTTGCAACAGTAATGTCAGTTGACCTTGATTGCGAGACTGATATCATGGCTATGGTAGGTGCATCGGTTGCTATCGCTACATCTGACATTCCATGGGAAGGACCAATCGCTGCAGTAAGAGTCGGCAGAGTTGATGGAAGATTCATCATCAACCCTACACTTGAGCAGAGAGAGCAGTCAGACATCAACCTAACAGTTGCTGGAACTAAGGATGCTATCATGATGGTAGAAGCTGGAGCTGACGAAGTTCCAGAAGAAGTTATGCTAGATGCTATCTTCTTCGGACACGAAGAGATTAAGAAGCTCGTTGAGTTTATCGATGAGATTGTAGCAGAGGTTGGTAAGCCTAAGAAGGAACTCGTACTAAAGCAGATTCCAGAGGATATCGATGCAGCAGTAAGAGCATATGCTACAGACAGAATGCAGGAGGCTATTCATACATTTGATAAGCTTGAGCGTCTAGATAACATGGATGCTGTAGAAGTAGAGACAAAGGAACACTTCGCTGAGATTTATCCTGACAACGATAAGGATATCGCAGCTGTTCTTTACAATATAACTAAGGAATCCGTAAGAAATATGATTCTTGATGAAGGTATCAGACCTGACAATCGTAAGACTACGGAAATTAGACCTGTATGGTGTGAGACAGGACTTCTTCCAAGAGTACACGGAAGCGGACTTTTCACAAGAGGGCAGACTCAGGTAATGTCAACATGCACACTTGCACCTTCTAGCGAAGCTCAGATGATAGACGGTATCACAGAGCAGACAGAGAAGAGATACATGCACCACTATAACTTCCCAGGCTACTGTACAGGTGAAGCTAAGTCACCAAGAAGCCCAGGCAGAAGAGAGATTGGACACGGAGCACTTGCTGAGAGAGCGCTTCTTCCAGTAATTCCACCGGTTGAAGAGTTCCCATACGCACTAAGAGTTGTTTCAGATGTACTTTCATCAAACGGTTCAAGCTCGATGGGTTCAACTTGTGGATCAACACTAGCTCTTATGGATGCTGGTGTTCCAATTAAGAGACCAGTTTCAGGTATCGCTATGGGACTTATTTCAAGAACAGAAGAAGACGGTAGCCAGAAAATCGCTGTTCTAAGTGATATTCAGGGAATGGAAGACTTCCTTGGAGATATGGACTTTAAGGTAACAGGTACAGAAGTCGGTGTAACAGCTATCCAGATGGATATCAAGATTCACGGACTTTCAAGAGAAATCCTAGAGAAGGCTCTTGCGCAGGCTAAGGAAGGTAGAGCGCATATTCTAGATGTAATGCTTGAGGAAATTCCTGAGCCACGCAAGGAGATGTCTAAGTACGCTCCAAGAAGCATCAATATGATGATTGATCCTGATAAGATCAGAATAGTTATCGGACCTGGTGGAAAGACAATCAACAGAATCATCGATGAGACTGGTGTTAAGATTGACATCGCAGAAGATGCATCAGGACTTATCAGCATCTACAGCTCAGACATGGCTGGAGCAGAGGCTGCTAAGCGCGAGATTGAACTTCTAACTAAGGACGCAGAAGTTGGTCAGACATATGAGGGTAAGGTAACAAAGATTATGAGCTTTGGTGCTTTCATCGAGATTCTTCCTGGTAAGGAAGGTCTGTTGCACATCTCAAAGATGGCAGACCACCGCGTAGAGAAGGTTGAGGATGTTATGAATGTTGGAGATGAAGTAAAGGTAAGAGTTTACGAAATCGACAAGCAGAACCGTATCAACCTTGAGAGATCAAAATAAATAACTAACTAAGCCCTGTACATCACAGGGCTTTTGCTTTGTTTATGGGGATTATATGGAGTATACAAATTATCTTATAATATCTTAGTTTTTTTTACAAAAATAACTTGAATTCTTATCTGCGAGATGTTAATATAGCATATAGTCGAGTTTGAGCTCGGCTAAAGCTTAATATTTAGGCTATGAAGGAGACAAAGTAGGTTTAGGCTAAGACCCTTACAGAGAGTAGATCAATTGCTGAGAGATTTGCGGTGAACCTAAATTCGAATATCACTCTGGAGCCTGACACTTTAATGAGAGGCACCTTGTCAGAGGTAAGCAACTAGGGTGGTACCGCGGTTTGATAATCGTCCCTATGCAGTTTTTTCTGTATAGGGATTAATTTTTTGAAGGAGAGAAGTATGTTTGAGAGATTATCCGAACAGCCTGTAGCTGAAGTTCAGCAGGAACAGGTTGAGAAGTGGAAAAGAGAGGATTTACTAAAGAAGTGCGTAACAGCACGCGAGGGGAAACCAAAATATGTCTTTTACGAGGGACCTCCAACGGCTAACGGAATGCCAGGAATACACCATGTAATGGCAAGAACACTTAAGGATTCCGTTTGTAGATACTGGACAATGAAGGGTTACCAGGTTAATCGTAAGGCTGGTTGGGATACACACGGACTTCCTGTAGAAATCGAAGTTGAGAAGCAGCTCAACATGAATGGTAAGCAGGATATAGAAAAGTACGGAATCAAGGAGTTTAACGAAAAGTGCCGTGAGTCTGTTTTCACATACACAGATAAGTGGAGAGAGATGACAGAGAGAATGGCATATCTTGTTGACCTTGATGATCCATATATCACACTTAACAACGACTATATAGAGAGCGGATGGTGGATCCTAAAGAAGTTCTTTGATAAGGGACTCATCTATGAAGGACACAAGATACTTCCATACTGCCCAAGATGCGGAACTGGACTTGCTTCACACGAAGTAGCTCAGGGATATAAGGAAGTAAAGGTAAATACACTAATCGTTAAGTTCAAGAAGAAAGGTGCTGATAATGAGTACTTCCTAGCTTGGACAACAACAGCTTGGACACTTGCAGCAAATACAATGCTTACAGTTGGTCCTGACTTTGATTATGTCAAGGTTAAGATGCTAAACGGTAAGGACGAGGGTAACTACTTCTACCTAGTTGAGGCTCTTGCAGATAGAGTTTTAGGCGAGGGTAACTACGAGGTAGTTGAGCGCATGAAGGGTAAGGATCTTGAGTACATGGAGTACGAGCAGCTCATGCCATTCTGCAAGGTTAAGGAAGGTGACAAGGCCTTCTTTGTTACATGCATGGACTATGTATCTATCGAGGATGGTACAGGTATCGTACATACAGCTCCTGCATTTGGTGAGGACGACTACCAGTGCGGTAAGAAGTATGGTGCTGCATTCCTTCAGCCAGTCGACGAGCAGGGTTGCTATACAGAAACTCCATGGAAGGGTCACTTCATAATGGAGGATGGTCTTGATGTAGAAATCATCAAGTACCTAGATGATAAGGTATTTGCTAAGCAGAAGATAGAACATAACTATCCACACTGCTGGAGATGCGGAACACCTCTAGTTTACTATGCTAGACAGAGCTGGTACATCAAGATGAGCGAACTTAAAGATCAGCTTGTTGCAAATAACAATACAGTAAACTGGTATCCACCTTTCGTAGGAGAGAAGAGATTCGGAAACTGGCTAGCAGATGTTAAGGACTGGGCAATCTCAAGATCTAGATATTGGGGAACACCAATTCCAATCTGGAAGTGCGACTGCGGTCACCTTGAGTGTGTAGGAAGTCGTGCAGAGCTAGTTGAGAAGGCTGTAGAAAATATCGATGAGAGCATAGAGCTACACCGTCCGTATGTTGATGATGTACACCTAAAGTGCCCACACTGCGGAAAGGAAATGACAAGAATAGTAGAAGTTATGGACTGCTGGTTCGACTCAGGAGCGATGCCATTTGCACAGTGGCACTATCCGTTTGAGAACAAGGAGCACTTTGAGGAGAAGCTCTTCCCAGCTGACTTCATCTGTGAAGG
>ERZ772935.19-NODE-19-length-84351-cov-7.203236_pt1 | contig 84351 bp, 102 predicted proteins | sample MGYA00511683_ERZ772935 | MGnify/ENA primary metagenome ERZ772935 (study PRJEB29015, sample SAMEA2738086) | human oral metagenome | biome: human oral; feature: human-associated habitat; material: saliva | place: China | collected 2228 ...
CCTCTCCAACTCTCGAAGGAGGATCGTGAACTCTACGACTACCTCGAGGACCTGTGGCTCGAAGATGATCGCCGTTACGGAGGCAAGTCGGTTCGTGTACTCGAATTCTTCCGTCTCCTCCGCTACTCTTGCCTAACGAGTGAGTCACTCAAGAAGACGACTTCGGAACTCGCTCTTGAACTTCCTCCGAAACTCCTCAAGAAGCTTTCGGCATCTACTTCGACAAAGCTTGAGCGAGTCTTAGATGACGTGGAATCGATTGTCGAGGGTGGAGACAAGGTCATCGTCTTCACTCACTGGACGAACTTGAGTCTCAAGATCATCTCGCGTGAGATGAAGTCTCGTGGAATCAACCACGCACTCCACTACGGTGGCCAGACGACTCTCCAAAACGAGGAAGCCAAGAAGAAGTTCAAGACAACCAGTGAATGCAATGTTCTTCTATCCTCAGACGCAGGATCGCATGGAATGAACATGCCGGAAGCACGAGTCGTCATCAACTTCGATTGCCCCTACGACTACGATACACTCATGCAGAGGAATGATAGAATCGACAGAGCCGATACTTTCCTGGATGGACTCGAATCGCGTCTTTACTACTACGAAGACACGGTCGAAGAGTACATTTGGGGAGTCAACAACGAAAGGCGTCTTCTTTCCTCTTCACTTCAAGGCACTCAAGAGTCGTTCTCGCGTTCGTCTTCTATGACAGAGGAAGCGTTCGGACTCGACTTCCTCAAGGAGCTCAAGAAGAAGAAACTCTTCAAGAAGTCGAAGGAAGACAAAGCCTGATCGTACTTTTAGCCGTCCACCCTTTGCATCAACAACGATGTGAAGGGTGGATTTCTTTGTCCTCTACGCGAGTTTCACGTCTTCTCTACGCCAAAACCCACTTCTCCACTCACCCTCTCACGGAACCTCTTCACTTCTCTACGGTTATTGTAAAGAATGTTTGGCATTAGTAATCAAAGATTACGGTACTCATACCCTATCGGGTATTCGTAAGCGAAGACTCAAAGAGTCTTCTTCTCAGACTACGTCTTCGAAGAATTCTCTTTCTCATCTTCTGGTTTGGTCACTACGCTCCCGCCCTCGCAAGGCTCAGGCGATCGCTCTGACCAAACCGAGACACCTCTCCGAGAGTGTCTTTGCTGCGAAGCTATACAATAGAGTTTCTTAATGCCATACAACCTTTGGCAATTTCTCTTGAGATTCCGGGAGTTTCTAGGCAATTTGGAGCAATTTTCGTTTTGCAGTTGTTTTCTTCGAAGAGAACCTATATACTATGTGTATAGGAAGTAAAGGTCTTCCTCTTGCTACCAAGCAAGGTTAGCCTCTTACTTCTGTCCCTTCCGGGGGTGGTCTTCTTTTCCTTGTAGGGAAGGCCACCATTCCTGATCCGGAGGGGACGGAAGTAGGGAGCTAACAACCCCCATCTACTTCAACAGGCAAGGGTAGAAGTAGGACACTAGACTTCTACCCCCTTCCTCCAACTCATAGTTCTTCTTTTCTCTTGGGGAGTTCTATCGAGACCTTGCCACCGGAGGGAGGGGGTAGACGTTTCTTCAAGAGAGTAGGCTAAGATGGCTTCACAACTTTTAGATACCTTCCTCAACAAAGTCGTCGAGGACGTGTACATGCCTTACATTCTTCTAGGCAAGAGTCTCACGAGCTGGAAGAACAAAGGCAACACGGTTGAGTCCTTCTTCAAGAAGAAGCTTTCCGAGTTCACCGAGAAGGACAACGTCGAACTCAATGAGATTCTCGTAGCCGTCGAGTTCTACCGCGTCTTCTTCACTGAGAACGTAGTGAAGTACGGCTTAGAGGGCGCTATTCAACTCTTCAAGACTCGTCTCAAGCGTCATTTGACCTACAAAGGGAACCTTCGAACCGTCTACGTTGGTAGGAAGCTCGAGGAAGTCACTCGCATCCCTACACCTCACGTGAAGATCCAGGACGTTCGAGCTTGGGTGAACAATCTCTGGTTCGAGGGTGTGAAGATCAACCCTGAGGTCTTCCAGGCGAGAGCACTCACCCAGAATACTACTCCCTTCTTCCTTCCCAAGGGATGGGTGGAGGATGTTGTCTCCAATTGCTACAATGGAGACCCTAGGAAGAGGGGAGTTCAATCCTTCCTTGGCCTTCAAATCTGGATCGAGCTTTCCAAGAGCGTCACAGAACTTGGCTTCTTCTCGCTCGAGAGACTCACTGAGAAGCTCGACAAGACCAAGAGCACGGTTTGGTCCACCCACAACTACGTGAAGTCCCTTGATCTCATCATGCTTGACCCTTTCTATCGTAGGGTTATCCAGTGGGGGAACAAGGAGAGGACTTGGGGCCGCATTGATTTGAGCCTCGTAGAGAAAGAACTCTACCCGTCTTGCCTCTTCGAGTTCGACCACATCAACGGACGTTGCCCGTCCGGAGCCTTGCAGGCCATTTCGCTCTACCCCTTCTTCAAGAAGCTCATCACGAAGAAAGGCCATGGTTGGGTTCTCGGAAGCTACTCCGTCCGCCAGGAGTGTTTCTGGAAGAAGAGAATGAAAGGCGAGCCGTATCGTCCTGAATGGCTTGAGCCGGTTCGATCCGGTTGCGAATACCTCGAGAAGAACCACATTCTTCACCTCTATCTAGGGACTATCGAGTGGAGGAGTGGTCTTCCCGAAGGAGCTTTCCACCACTCTTCACACGCTTCCCACTCGCAGTGGTTCGTCTTCACTTTCGTTCCGACCACGACTCCTGCCGCAGAGCTCTATGCCGCCTTCTCGAGGCAAAACGATACGATGTTTGAGCACTATCGAGTTCTCTGCAACACTGGTGAGGTTCCTGAGGTGGTTGAGGACTTCTCGCCCCGAGTCACTGGCAAGGAGTACCACCGCGCCGGAAGGAGAATGTTTGTATCTTCTGGACCCCTCACTCGTAGACCCCTCCATCCCAGTAGTATTAAGGAGAGACTTCGCTCTATCGGGTTGGATTACCGAACTTCGACGAAGAAAGAAACACGGTGTCTCGACCGTTGGGTTGACTATTTCGACGGGCTATCGGCTCAAGTACCGGGAGGACTTTCTCCAGAACCTCGCAGTATCTTTAGAGATAGTCGACCCTTCTCCCTCCGAAGCGATCTTCTTCCGACTTCTTGGACTTGTTCAGTTTCGAGCAGACCTCATCTCTCCTGCACGAATGAGCGAGTCACTAACGATCGTCTCGGGGAACCTAACGTCTCCGATCGAAGAGTTCTGGACCGAGACCATGTCTCCTCGGAGGATCGACATGTACCGAGAGAGAACTTCCCTCGTTTTGGAGAGTTTGGCCAACCGCTATACCAGGTACGGGATAGTGAAGCCTCTGACGTAGAACGCTACCAGTACGACGCTCACGGTCTTCTTCTCCGTGACTCCTACTACATCAAGGAGAAGTCGATCTCTCGTGACGTTGTTGACCGCCTCGAGTTCAATGGCTTGACTTCTTCCTCGTCTGAGTTTGAGCCTAGCGGCGATTGTAGTACATTTGACATCGCTGTCAAGCAACAGGTTAGCATCACCTCCGGTTACGGGTTCCTCCACTCTCGTACCGGTGGCGCTTACGGCTCTTACGATAGCCAGGCTCTTGGCTTAGGCAAGAGGCAAAACCTCGCTTCTGTTGCTTTCCCGAAGGACACCAAGGAGAGCCACAAGAACCTCAACAGGACCCGTGCTTCCCGCAACGGCCTCCCGGCCACGATTGACTTCGAACTTCCCGTTGATCCGCTTGGCCCCGACAAGGAACTCGAGAGAGTCAGCGAAGAGGCACAACTCTTCCGTGACGAAGTTGACCCGAGAAAGACATTCGTAATGTTCAATGATGAGAACGAGAGACATTGCCGAGAACTCATCGTCCAAGGGCGCAAGTACGTTTCCGAGATTGATGCGGATAGGTACGAAGAGCCCGACGATGACTTCCGCGATTGGGCCGGTTTCACAGTGACGGGTCCTGGTGGACGTGTTCTCGAGGAGGGCCACTTCAAGAAGATCATGACTCACGATGGCGAGGCTTTCGTTGAAGTCGGCGAAAAGAAGTACGTGCGTCCTACAAACTACGGTATCTACGAGGAGTTCTAATGATTTCGAAGGAGTTTCTAGAGGAACACAGCGCTTCCTCAGGCAAAGAACTCGATGCCTTCTATAGCTTCCTTCTCGAGAGAGGAGACATTTTCGAAGTCGAACTCTTCTCTCGTCTCTTCACTAAAGTCTCACAGTGGAACCCTGGTGAGGACGCCGACAATGTCTTCTTAGAGAGTTACGAAGAGGCCTTCGAGGAGTTCCGCGTTCGTGGTTCTATTCCGACCGACTACGGTGTCACCTTCCAGGTACTTCACATGGTCGTCACCAATGCTAAGAAAGGGGTTGAGTTCTTCAAAGCGCTTTCGTTCTTCTATCGTGCCATGATTTCCCAATGCGAGTTCGAGATCATTGCTTTTCAAGCGGAAAATGGTGAAGCTTCCAGTTGACCTTTTATAGGTTTTCCTATAAAATATAGGTGTAAGGAAGACAACCTCACCTACAAGGAGAGACATCATGAACGAGTTCCCCGAATTCGAAGTCCTCATCGACATGAAGCTCTATGAGCCCCACTACTTCCAGATCACGCCACTCGGCTACAGGGTCGACTTCAACGACGAGGCCTGGACTGAAGCCGAGTTCTCCAAGTACTTCAAGGGATGCGTGACGATGCTTCGAAACAACTCGAAGTCCGGTTATGTCTTCACTCCGAAGAAGTTCACGGGTGCTCCTAAGGACGGCATTCAGGGAGGCGTCCAACTCGCTGTCCAGGCGAAACTCCCTCCGTTCCGCAAGGGTGAGTCGATCTCGAAACTCGCGAAGTGGGTTCTCAGTGAAATTAGCCCCTACTACTCTCTCACTAAAGAGTACGAGAAGGGCGAATCTACTCGAGACGCCTACTACCTCTACCAGTTCCTCTCTCCGATCATCTCGACCGGGAGGGTTGTCCTGGAATCCGGCTTTAGGAATGCACGATTCTCCCTCGAGAAGTATCTTCTCGTAGGCAAGTTTAGTTCCTACGACGAACTCGTCGGCTCTCTTCATCGAGTTCCGTAAAGAGTTCAAGACTCTCTAGCTCAGTTGGTAGAGCGCTTGGTTTACACCCAAGAGGTCATCGGTTCAAGCCCGGTGAGAGTCACTCTCTTGCCCAGTTTTTGTCTTTCCTTCCTGGGCGAGAGTTAGCCTCCGTAGCTCAACGGATAGAGCGAGGGACTTCTAATCCCGAGGTTGCAGGTTCGAGTCCTGTCGGAGGCACTGGAGAGGCTAGTATGAGTGAAAATGGGTTGCGGCTAGCCTCTCCTCCTTTCCGGATAGTGTAACGGCAGCACAAGGGTTTTTGGTGCCCTTGGTCTAGGTTCGAATCCTAGTCCGGAAGCGACATGACAACAACTAAAGGGAGAGACTCATGATCAACCCACTCGAGGAAGTCTACATCATCTTCGAAAAGTCCTCTGGAGACCTTAAGACCGGCGGCGGTTCGTCGACCAAGCCTTCCGTCCATGCCTACCCTACGGAAACGGATGCGTATCGTGGAGCGCGACGGATTGGCTACCGTACCCCAGACGAATGGGGTATTGCCAAGTACAAACTCGTTGAGACGAAAGAAGCTTGACAGAGACTAACAAATCTGTGTCTCACCGATGAGAGAAGTGCCAAATCGCATTGGTGAGAACTTGCCCCTATAACTCAATTGGCAGAGTAGCGGACTTTTAATCCGCGAGTTCCGGGTTCAAGTCCCGGTGGGGGTACTCTTCCCCAGGTGCTCGGTGCTCAGTGCCTGGGGAAGTTGCGCTCTTGGCGGAATTGGCAGACGCAGTGGACTTAAAATCCACCGCCTATGGCGTACGGGTTCGAGTCCCGTAGGGCGCACTTTCCAGTTGATTGTTTATAAGAAAACCTATAAAATATAGGTATGAAAGACATCTACCAAGTCGTCGGAGTGCCAGGAATGGCCACGGACTCCATTCCTGGAGAGGGGTGGGTCCTTACTCCCTGGTACTACGGAGTAGGCGTCCTCGTTGAGAAATCCGGGGGAGTCGTCACTCTCAAGACTGGCAACGGAGTCGATCTCGCCGATTGGGTTCCCGAGTTGGCTAGTGAGCTTAATGAAGAACTCTCCAATGGAACCACTTTCTTCGGACAACTCGGGTGTCTAAACGAGGATCTCACCGTCTCAGGCATTAGTGTTCCCTCGGTTTCTACCGTGAGAACCTTCCAAGTCTTCGCCTGTCTCCCCGAAGCTTCCCTTCTTTTGCAGAGAAAGTTCGGGACGCCTACCCTCATTCTCCAGGACGTCTATGAGTACAACAGGATCCAAGTCTCCGAACTCGGCTTCCACGCGAGGAGAAGTTTTCTCGAGGAGTGTCGTACTCGAAGCACAAAGCTTTCTCCCTTCTACACCGACGTAGCACACTTCGAAGACGTGGCTAATCTCCTCCTCGAAGAAGGCACCCCGAGCCTAACTTTCAAGCACGTCGCCTCCGGTCTTAGTAGAGACTTTCTCTCCTACGCTGAGAGGAGTCACTTCTACGTCTTCGTAGATGGCTTCTCCAAGAAGTCCGAGGAGAGGCAATTGAAGAACAAGCCTCTACTCAACTACATTACGCTGTCCGTGTTCTCCGGAAAGAAACGTGTCCAGGTAGGGAAACTCTACCCCTCTAGAGAAGACCAGGCTTATTGGAACGCGATTCGCTCTAACTGGTCCTCTCTAGACCGCAAATACCCGCGAGTTCTAAGCGTCGTAGGCCGGACGAGTCCAGTTCCTTTCGGTCCTTCACTCAAGTTGAAGAGTGTTAGACTCGTAGAACCACGCTATGACCTGGACGCACATAAAGTTTGTACAAGTTCACAATTCACCAACTAGGAGAAGAACATGAGAAAGTTCACTGTTACCAAGGAAGTTGAGTGGGATATGGGCCACCGCGTCCCTAACCACAAGTCGAAGTGCCGTAACCCTCACGGCCATCGCTATCGTCTTCTCGTTGAGGTCGAAGGGCCTCTCGTTGACGATCCCGACAACTCCTCCGAGGGTATGGTCATCGACTTCGGCGACCTCAAGGGGGTTATGAAGACCCAGATTCACGACCTCTTCGACCATGGTACCCTCATCTATGTGGGTGACAAGGAAGTCCTCGAAGCCTACCGCATTAGTGACGTTCCTAGCGAGGGTAAGATCGAGGGGGTCGACGAAGAGAATTGGGTTCTCAAGCTCGACAACACTCCTCACAACTGGAATCTCTCCGTCTCTTCTTTCGTTCCTACCGCTGAGAACCTCGCCGCCTTCATTTTCGGACGGATGAGCAACCTTCTCAACAAGGGCGAAGTTCGCGTGAAGAGGGTTCACCTCTACGAGACTCCGACCTCGATGGCAACTTACGGGGACTAAGATGGCGGAGATCACGCAAGTTCGAGTGGACGTCTCACTCAACGCCACCATCTCTGTGAATGGGGAAGCTTGGGTCAAGCCGGGTTGTTCGGCTGGTGCCTCCTGGAATGGCGTTCCTGAGGACGGAGAACTTCGTCTCGTAGTCGACCATCTCTCCAAGACTCTCATTGAGCCTACCGTCGAAGAGTTGACTTCCATGTTGACGCAACAACTTCGTCCCCTTTCAAGTTGACCTTTTATAGGGTTTCCTATAAAATAATGGTATAGGAGAAGCCTATAAGCCATTCAGGAGGCAATCATGTCAAACAAAGAACTCGCTACGATCCTCACCACGATCGTTTCTTCAAAGCCTGAGAAGGCCAAGAAGGAGACGAAGAAGGCCGCTATCGAGTCTTTCAAGAAGACGACCACGGAACTACTCCAGTCCGGAGCTCTTGAAAGTCTCTCCGCAGCACTTCTCGACTACGAAGAGAACCTTCTCGAGAACCTCACCCTCGATGAGCCTCGTAAGCTCACCCAGGAGGAAGTTGATCTTCTCGCCGCTGAATACCACCGCTCCGAGAAGATCCTCAACGCCCTCCAGGCAAGGAAGGAACTTCTCCGTCAATACGTCTTCTCAAGCCTTGACGAAGAGTTCGAGTCGGTAGGCGTCGAAAGTGATACTCCGGTGTCTCAGATGCCTGGACGTCTTGTCTCCAGCGATGGAGTCAAGTTCTGTCGAGAGGGTGGGGCTCGGAAGAAGGCGACTATCGACTCGGAGGGTCTCAAGGAGGCCTTTAAGGACAACCTGGATCTTCTCTTCGACAAGGTTGAGATCCCGGCCTCCGTCTCCTACACGTTGTCTTCCGAAAAACTTGACCAGGCAATCGAGTCGGGCTCCATTAGCATTGAGGAGCTTCGACCCTTTGTCAAGCCCGGAGATTGGTCATCTCCTCGTTTTGTTATCAGGGAGTGATAGAATGAAGACTCAAGAAGTTGCTAGACTTTTCGGTAAGTCTAGCTCCTGGGTTCGAGCCGCCGAAAACCTCGGCTATTTCAAGGATAGCGAGGGTGTAGCGCCCGACATCCCCCGCACCAACAAGAACATTCGAGACTTCTCCGAGGAGCTCGTTCTCAAGTTGTCGGAGAATCTATACAACAGCGGACGTCTTAGTGAGGAGCGTTATCTTCTCATCAAGTCGACGCTTGAGAACCTCAAGGAGCTTTCTTAATGTTCGCCATTAGCGTCTCGGGAGTTCATGGCTCCGGGAAGACTACCTTCATCAAGGAGCTCTCCCGGAAGCTTGAGCAACTCTATCCGAAGAGGAAGCCGGAGATTCTCCCGTCCTTCACTCGTGAAGTCATGAAGGAGCAGGGTTGGGAGAACGGTGAGAAGGGTGAGGCTCTTCTACCCGCCGCTTGCTCCACCAAGAGAAACGAGAAGATCCACGAGTACGGTTCGTTCCGTGACCCTCTCTTCCTCATCTCGGATCGTTGTGCTATTGACGAGAGAGTCTATGCCGAACTAACCGAGGGTGGAGAGGTTTCTCTCCCAGTTATCGACGAGTGCGAAGCGGAGGAGAGTGAGTTCTTCACCTTCCGAGTTTTGAAGAAGATGCCTTCCTTCCTCGAACTTGAGGATGACGGCGTACGTCCTCAGGACAAGGAGTTCCACCGTAAGGTCGAAGAGAGGTTCGACGAAGCTTTCAAGGAGAGATTCCTTCTCGATAGCGGTGAGTACTCTCCCTACGTCTTCATCACTGATCCGGACAAGGACGTGCATGAACTCGTGGAGGAGTTCGTACAGCGCATTCACGATCTCGAAGGCGATGAAATCTACTTCCACACCTCGTACGACAACTACTTCTAACTAGGACAACACAACATGAATTCTACTCTCTTCTCCTACACGGCGGGAGCACTCAAGAAGATCGAGAAGTCTTCCGGGGTTTGCATCTCTTGCCGCAAGACCGATGACGAGCTCCTGGAGAGTGGCAAGAAGGTGAATAGCCTTGTCCACAACTCAGGTACCTATATGGCTCCTCACGTCTACACCGACAAGGAAGTCTTCTTCTTCTGTGAGGATTGTGCTCCTTCCTCTGGTGAAGACAAGAGACTCGAAGAGACTACTAAGGGGATGACGGAGACTCTCAAGGGTCTTCAATGCAATCTCAGTGACGAGAACTTCGCTGGGACTCCCGGCCGAGTTTCTCGTTTCCTTCTCGGCCACTTCCGTCCTATCGACAGGGTAGCCGATGAACTCTACCGTTACAAGTTGAGCTCCTTCCCGTCCGACTATCGTGGGATTGTTTCCCAGTCCGGAATCAAGGCTTCGGGTCTTTGCCCCCACCACTTCCTCCCAGTGATCTACGATGTGGATGTCGCCTATGTTCCTGGTGGTAGGGCGGTTGGCCTCTCGAAGTTGGCTCGACTCGTGAAGACGATCGGTAACCTTCCTCTTCTCCAGGAGGATTTCACGAACGAAGTCGCGGCACAGATTCGCCAGATGGTCGGCGCAAATGACATCGCCGTCATCGTGAGGGGCACCCACACTTGCATGAGTACTCGTGGTGTTAGCTCCTCCGCTCCCACCGTCACTTCCTGCATGGAAGGCGACTTCTTCTTCGACATCAACTCTCGCAATGAGGTTCTCGAACTCTTCAAGAGAGGTCGCATCTAATGATCAACACCTGGGGAGCCGAACTCGAATGGACCGACTGGGATACTCGCATTGAACTCCCAGGCTACTTAGGAGTTCTCGATGACAAAGAGACCGACGTCTGCAACCTGGACGGTACCGCCTATGGCCACACTCACATGGGTGGTGAGATTTGCATGGTTCCGACCTTGACCGCTTCCCAGTTGGTGGAGAACTTCGCTACCCTCAAGTCGGTTTGCAACCCTGGAGTCAACTATCGCTCCTTCACTCACATTCACATCGGTGGAGTGACACTTGAGGAAGCGAAGCAAATTCTCACCTACTCCGTTGAGATCAAGGACTTCGTCAAGTACCAACTCTCGCCTACCCCTAACCCCGGTGGACTTGATGAGGAGTCGGTTAAGAACTGGAAGTCCTATCGCGGGAAGGTCAACTCCTGGATGTATCGAGTTGTTCCTGCTGTTTGCGTGGAGGAGGCTCTCAAGGCGGAGACGATTGACGAACTCGTAGAAGCCCACTATCCAAGACACAAGAACGGAAAGGGTCGCACTTACTCAGTTACGCCTAGGACAGGAGTGAATCTTCGTAGTCTTCGGAAGCATGGCACGGTTGAGTTCCGTTTCTTCTGGGGTACGGTTGACGTGGAAGAGTTCAAGGAGTGTCTTCGCTTCGTTCAAGCCTTCTTCGATCATGCCTGTGGTGATCGAGCTCCTATCGAAGAGTGGTGCGTAGACTTCAACCTTCCCAAGGCAATTCCGTTCAATCCCGAACATGAAAAGACGTTCCTAAAAACCTGTTCCAGTTGAAGTCTTTTATAGGAAAACTTATAATATTAGTAAGGAGTTGATATGAAAGCAGCAGTTAACCCACCTTTCGCAGCGCAACATTGGGACCTTGGTTCCATGTCCTACGCTCTTGCACACCTCGTAGAGCAATCCCCGGAGTACAAGAAGCGCACTCTCAAGCTCACCCAGAGTCTCCACGAGAACCGAACCGCTCCTCTAATCCTCGACAACGGAGCAGACGAACTCGGAGAGGGGTTCTACGGAGCTCGCTTCTTCGACATGATCTCCGAGATTCAACCCTACGAGGTCATTGCCCCGGATGTTCTCGGAAACCTCGAGAAGACTCGTGAACGTACCTTCTCGTTCCTGGATGACTCCAACGACCAGATTCCTTACGGGACTGGAATTATGGCAGTTCTCCAGGGAGACGACCGAGACGAAGTCCTCGAACTTCTCCGAGAGTACGAAGAAGATGACCGAATCACGACGATTGGCATCCCTTACGATCTCCTCTTCGAGACCTCGACAGACATCGAACTCCCCTCCTTCTCTACAGGTCACAAGTCCTGGGAACACTCCCGTCGACGTGCCGCCTTCCTCTTTAGTGAGGACTTCCAGGCGACCTGCAAGAAGGAGATTCACCTCCTGGGAATGAACACTCTCTGGGAGTTCTCCCTCTACAAGAAGTTCGAGGAGAAGGTTCCGGCAAACCTTCGTAGTAACGATACTACCGCCCCGTTTGCCGCGGGACTCAATCTCAGTGCCTGGAAGTCGGTTGAAGACTCAGGTGACAAGAACTGGCCCGCACTCAAGTTCGAGTGGAAGCCTCTCGCCGACCAGGCCGTGAAGTCTCTTCACAACCTCATTCTCTACTTCGATGCCGTTGGAGACGTTGAGGCACTCAAGAGGGCTCAAGCCCTGGAAGATTCCGGATGGACTTATGGCCGCCAGTAAAGATCCTCTTCTCCTGATTCTCGACGGGAACAATCTTCTCATCCGTGCTTTCTTCGCTCACCGCTGGAAGACCGAGGACGGGTACGAGTACCTGAAGAACGCCGAAGGCGAGTTGACCGGAGGCGTCTACGGAGCACTCTCCTCACTCTTCAAGTACTACCGGATTTTCCAGCCGACCCACATTCTCTGGACATTCGACTGGGGTAAGAGCGAGTATCGCTCCTCTCTCGACCAGGACTACAAGGGTAATCGGGTTCACTCGGAGAAGGACGGGGTTCTCACCCAGTTCGGTCCCCTGGAGAAGGCTCTTAGCCTCTTGGGGGTACGACACTACCGCGAGAAGAACGTTGAAGCCGATGACATCATGGCGGCGGCGGCACTCAATGCGGAAGCACTCGGTGTCCCCTCGGTGATTATCTCCACTGACCACGATCTCCGTCAACTCATCAGTGACAAGGTCACGGTTGTCAAGCCGTCCATGGGGAAAGCACCCGAAACCCTCTTCAACAAGAAGAAGGCTTCCGAGTTCCCTCTCCCTCCCCGGCGTATGCCTGAGATTTGGGCCTTGACCGGTGATTCTTCCGACAACATCGCAGGAATCAAGGGTATCGGCCCCGCCAAAGCCAGGAAGCTTATTGAAGAGTACGGCGATCTCGACGCTCTTCTCGAAGAATACGACAAGTTCACCGAAGAGGAAGTCGAGCGGGTACGCACTAATTACCGGCTCATCAAGTTGAGTGGAGAACTTGCAACCTACTCTAACTTCCCTCTTAGTAGCTGTGAGTTTCTCCCCGGTGAGATCGACATCGACGCCCTTAATGACTTCTTCGACAAGTACGGGTTCAAGAAGTTCAAGACACAACTTAAGGAAGGAGAACTACTATGACCCTCAACATTAACGAAGTCTTCGGGCCTACGATCCAAGGTGAAGGGCGATTCACGGGTCGTCGAGCCTTCTTCGTGAGAACCTCTCGTTGTCCTCTCGCATGCTCCTTCTGTGACACCCCCTACACCTGGGCTTTCACCGAGAACAAGGCTAAAAAGCATCGTGAGGGTATCAAGTACAACCAGGTTCTCGAAGAGCATCAAATGTCTTCCGAAGAGGTTGTCGAAAAGCTTGATAGTCTCGGACTTAGGCTAGGTGACCTCGTTGTTCTCACGGGTGGGGAGCCCCTTCTCCAGGCTTCGGAGATTCAAGGTCTCGTCAACCTTCTTCTCTCTAGGGGATGCTTGGTCCAGTTCGAAACGGCCGGGGTTCTCAAGCCTCCTCACTTCGATGATGATCTCCGCGTCTTCTTCTCTGTTTCTCCGAAGCTCGAGAATTCTGGGAACCCTCTTCGAGTCCGGTTTAGGCCTGAGGTTCTTAAGGAACTCAACTCTCGTAGTGCGGACTTCAAGTTCGTTTGTGCCTCTCTTGAAGACCTCGACGAAGTCCACGAGTTTTGCCACACCATCGGCATTAGTCCTAGAAGTGTTTGGATTATGCCTGAAGGTGTAACCCACGAGACTTGCCAGGAGCACGCTAGGCTCATCATTGATAAGGCTCTCGAATTCGGATACAACTTCTCGATGAGAGTCCACGTAGCGATTTGGGGAACGGAGCGAGGACGATGAGTGACCAGTTCGAATGGCTTAAGGAACTCTCTTTTAAGTCTCTCAACCTGTCTCACACAAGTGACACCATTCTCGAGATGGCAAAGATCCAGGCCGAACTAAACCCTTACTACAAGAAGTTCCTTGAGTTCAAGGGGGAAGATGCCTCCCAGTGGGAGTCCGTCGATGACATCGTTCCGATCCCCATCGAGATCTACAAGGAGTCGAAGTTCCTCGTCAAGTCCGGATGGTTCGAGCCTGTGAAGGTTTGGGAGTCCTCGGGTACCTCGGGTAACTCCTCCCGTACCCCTCTTGAAGACACCATGGTCTACGACAGGACTATCTCCAAGCAATTCTATGAAGTCTACGGACATATTCCTCGTCTAAGCGCTGTTGCCTTCATCCCTACTCCCACCGAGTGGACTCACTCGTCTCTGGCCTACATGTTCGACGTAGGGATTCGTGAGAAGCTTGAGCCAGAGAGCATTCTTCGACTCGTTAAGGCCCCTCAGGTGACGGTCGAGGTGGCTAGTAACCTGGCCAACCTCGTTATCGAGATGACTCGCCGGTCCCTTAACGGCGGCAGGCTTTTCCTCTACGGGATCTCCTACCTCTTCATCATCGTCATGGAAGAGATCCGCAAACTTGGCTTCAAGCCTTTCCTCGGAGAGAACCCAATCGTCACCGATACCGGAGGCTACAAAGGGATCACCAGGAACTACACTCGTGAAGAGTTCGTCAAGCTTTTCGACGAGACCTTCTCCTACAAGGGTGAAGTCGAGTTCATAACCGAGTACGGAATGTCCGAACTCAATTCTCCTTTCTGGGGAACAGGCATCGACTCAGTCTTCCGTATTCCGGATTGGGTCCAGGTTAGAATCGACGAAGAGACGAACCAGTTGACCATCTTCGACCCAGGTCTCTACTCCACTTGTGTCGCTCTCAAGACTCAAGATCGAGCCGAACTAGTAGACAAGAATCACATTCGTCTACTTGGGAGACTCCCAGGGGCTAGTATGAAGGGTTGTTCTATTTCGGCCGAAAGGGCAAGGCGATGAGCTACCTACGCAAGGATGCACTTCAAGAGAAGGCGATGAAGTATCTCGAGGCCGTTGACCTCCTCCCTCGAGAGGTAGCCAAGAAGGTCTCGAACTATCTCGGAGGAAGTGCTTCAGACTACGTTTTCGACTTCGTAGAGGGAATGAGACTCGAACTCGTCTCTACGAAGGTCGGAGTGGTTTTGGCCTCCACCGGATCGACGACACCCTATGAGTCTCTCTTCTTCCCTTTCCTCTTCTCGGATGAACTCCGTGTCTCAGTGAGTCGAGACTACGAAGACAAAGAGTCTCTTGGCAAGTTCCTCAAGAAGCTTGGCATTCAAGAGTACAATCGAGACACTTTCGTATTCGAAGACCTCGATAGTCTCGTTCTCTACGGCTCTCATGAAGTTCTCGACTTCTACCAGGAGAAGTTCCACGGCAAGATTGCCTTCTATGGACCTGCTCTTTCGGTTGCCTACGTTACTCCGGAGGATCTCAAGGACGTCAAGGTGATCGAAGGACTCGCCGAGGACGTCTCCGTAGAGGGTGGCTCGGGTTGTCTCAACACTAAGATCATCGTCTCAGATGCTCCCCTCACGGAGTTCATTCCTGTCGCAGGGTCCTTTAAGCATCCGTGGAAGAGTGAAGACAACGCAATCGTTAGGGCAATCACGACAGGCGTAGAGGTTTCCGGGCGTTTTCCGTTCTTTTCTAGTCGTCAAATCTTCCCGCTTCCTGGTACGAGTGCACTTGTCATCCCGACACTCTCCGTCCACGAGGGGCCCTATCACGACTTCAATCCGGATTGGGTTTCGACACTCTCGATCGCTTCGGAAGAACGACTCAAGGACGAAGTGGTTCTTAAAATTCTTGAGAAGTGGAAGCCTACACGCATTTGCCTCATTGGTGAATCCCAGGAGCCTACTACGAATTGGGCTCACGACGGTGCCGTTGAACCCTTCAACTTCTCCATCTTCCGCAACTCACAGTTAGGAGCATCTAAGTGACTATCCAGCAAGATTTCCGAAAGTACGTGGCTCAAACCTCCCCGTCTCCCTACGGACTCGTTGTAGAGAAGGCGGAGGGTTCGTACCTGTACGGCTCTTTCTCCGGTGTTGGAGAGACTCGACCTTTCTTCGACTTCACTTCCGGCATTGGAGTGAACTCCCTGGGAGCGAGGAACCACAAAGCTACCTTCGCACTCGTTGAACAGGCACTCGATTACGGACACACTACGGTCTACGGAGAGCACGTCCAGTCCGCCCAGGTTGAGTACGCTAAGGCTCTCGTTGAGAAGTGGGGTGAAGGGGGCCAAGTCTTCTTCCAGAATTCCGGGTCGGAGGCAAACGACCTCGCTTTGAAGATGGTTCGCAAGATCACAGGCAAGAAGAACGTCTTAGCACTGACGAAAGCTTTCCACGGACGAGGCTATGGCCCGATGCAGTTGACCTGGAACGCCAAATATCGTGAAGGCTTCGGGGTAGACGACTCTTGCACTCGCTGGATTGACCCCTTCAAGCCTCTCTTCACCCAAATCGAAGAACTCGAACCCGACTTCCTCGAGAACCTGGGTGGCGTGTTTGTTGAACTCGTCCAGGGTGAGGGCGGTTGTAGAGCTCTACCCCAGGAGTTCGTGGATGAACTCTTCACCTGGTGCCACAAGAACAACATCATGACCGTAGTCGACGAGGTCCAGACCGGATTTGGTCGTACTGGACAATTCTTCGCCCAGGACACCTACAGCGTTCGAGCCTCCATCACGACCATTGGTAAGGCGGGTGGCGGTGGTCTTCCGTTCGGAGCGGTCATCTCTTCGAAGAAGAACTTCGAGAAGCTCCAGGACCCGCCTCTCTCCCACTTGACTACTTTCGGTGGTAACCCGATCGTATGTGCCGCTGGACTCGAGATCCTCAAGCAGGTCACCCCTGAGCTACTCAAGAATGTCGAAGAGTGTTCACGCTTCATGACGGCCCAATACCGCATTTGGGCGGAGAAGTACCCGAACGTTGTTGAGGGATACAACGGACGTGGCCTAATGCTTGCTCTTCGTCTCAAGAGCAAGGAAGCGGCTTGGGAGCTCTTCGAAACCGCTCGTGAAGAGAACTTGATTCTCGCCATCAAGCTCAACAACCCGACCGTCGTAAGAACCACGATTCCTCTCAACACGCCTCTAGACGACCTCAAGAGTGCATTCAAGAGTCTCGAAGCGGCTATCGCCGTAGTTGAGAAGGAACTCTCGTGACCACGGCGATTCTAAACCCACGACGTCTTGCCACCCTAGGGGTGGTCACCAACCTTCTCCAGGAGAACATCTCCTGCAACTCGATTGACCTCCGTATTTACCGAGTGTATGAGATCCGGGGACACCTCGACTTGACCCAGGAGGAGCGTATTCTCCCGGAGTTCGTTGAAGTAGAGTTCGACGATATTCTCGAACTCAAACCTCACAAGACCTACCAGATAGAGTTCTACGAGAAAGTGCACTTGACGAGTTCGCTATGCGCTATCTCTATTCTACGCTCTACTCTCTTCAAGTCGGGTGCCTCCGGTGAAGTAGGCCTCTATGATTCCGGCTACTCGGGGTCGACCGGAATGACGGTTACCCCAAGCATTCCTCTCTACGTTCGTAGAGGGACTAGTATTGCACAACTTCTCGTCTTCTCTTGTGATTCCAACAAGGTCTACGACGGATTCTACAAGAACGATAACTGGCGCTGACACATTTTAACACTTCAGGAGGTTCAAATGAAGTTCTTAGAGCTTGACAACTTTGAGAAGAAGTACTCGCTTCGAGTCGAAGACTTCGACAAGAGTCGTCTCGGAGAGTACTACACTTGGTTATGCTTGACCTACCAGAAGAGGGTCATTCCTCGTGAGGAAGAGCTCAAGTTCGCGAGACTTTTCTGGAACACCGTACTCCGTCTCGAGAAGACTGAACTCTTCAAGGATCGAGACGTCTCTCCTAAGCTCCTCCTCAAGTGGATTTTCTGGCGAGACTCCGGCTATCGACACTATTCCGATGGGGACCGTCCGATTCACCCCGGATGGTTCCTCAAAGCGAACTCGGATTGGCAAGAGTCTCAATACCGCGATATGACCACTCAAGTCAACTACGAGACAGGTGTCGTCTCTATGCAGGCCAAGAAGCCGGTCGTCTCTGGCATCTTCGAGGAGTTCTAATGAGGTCAATCAAGGGAGAGATTCTCCGCTATCGGTTTCTCACCGACAGTGAAGTCTCCTACCTCGCCTCTACGGATCCTCGATTCTTGAGAGACCCCGACGAGTTTTGCCCCACTTGTGGTGGTGAGAAGAGTTACAAGTTCCGTGGAACCGTCTACGAATGCGACTGCCAACTCCAATGGCAACTCTGGAAGCATTACAGCGTCTCCAACATCGGCTCTACCTACCAGCGTCTCGATTGGGTGGACTACACCTCTGAGGAGAGGGGCCCGTTCGAAACCGCTATTCTCTTCCGAGACAACTTCAAGGAGTTGATCTCTCGAGGGTTGGGTCTCCTCTTCGGCGGCGGAGTTGGTGTTGGTAAGACGATGCTTCTCTCTCTTCTCCTCAAGGACCTGGTCAAGTCCGGTGTCTCCTGCTACTCCTCGACCGCAACTCAACTCATCGAGACTTTCGACAACGGCTATCACGACTACGCTAGGAGGGAGTTCTTCGAAGAGAAGACGTTCAAGTCCGAGGTTCTTCTCCTGGACGATCTAGGCCGTGAACGTGAGACAGTTCACGCGAAGGAGGTCATCGAGACGATTCTTCGAAGAAGAACCCAGGCGGGTCAAACCACACTCATCACCACCAACAAGTCCAAACAAGACCTTGAAGCCATCTACCCTCCCCAGGTTCTCTCTTTGATCTTCGAGAAGAACAAAGGCATCTGGTGGAATATCGAAGACTTCCGAGCACCCGAAACACATCGGGGTCCTAGCATGGGGTCGAAGCAAATCAATGAGGTTCTCTCAGGCGAAAGGAGGCCGATCTTTTGATCGATCTAGACAAGTCCCTACTCGGATTCATCGAGCAAGGCCATCTTCGCCGTATTCTCGACCTTGGTATCCGCCCTGAACACATCTACGACCCTCTCTACCGGAACGCTTTCGAATTCTCACAGCGGTATTGGGAGGACTCTTCTCTTCTCAAGACTCCGACCAAGAGGGTTCTCCTCGAAGAGTTCCCCTCTATCGAGGTTGTTGAACCGGAGGAGTCTCTCACTTGGGTTGTTGAGAAACTCCAGGAGAGGTTCACGAGGACTCGTGTTCAAAACGTTCTTCGTAAAGCCGCCGAGGACCTAGACGAACTCCCACTCGAATCGGCACGTGAGGCTTACCAGGAACTCTGGGAGGTTCTCGCTTCGGTGACGGAGAGAAAGAACCGCTCTGATATCTCCTCGAACGTTCTTGAGAGACAATCACGTTATGCTACCCGAGTCTCCGAGTTCGACCCTGACCCGTTTGGTCTTGGCCTCCCCGACGTTGACAAGCACATCGGTGGCATTCGTCCAGGTGAACTCGCTGTCGTCTCCGCCTACGCCAAGACCGGTAAGACTCAACTTCTCTGTAAGTCGGCGGTTGAGGCGAGGAAGAAAGGTCTCACTCCTCTTCTCGTCTCCATGGAGGTCTCCGTTCCAGACATGGAAGATCGCCTTGATGGCTACATTAGCGGTTTGGACATGACGAGTATTAGCAACGGCAATCTCACACGTGAAGAGGTTCTTCACCTCAAGGAAGCCCAGGAAGAGTTCGCTTCTCTTGGCCACTTCTACGTTGAGAAGCCTACTCGAGATGATCGCACTGTCCAGTCCATCGTGAATAGAGCACGAGAAGTTGAGGCGGACATCATTCTCATCGACCAGCTTTCATTCATCAAGCCTCGACGTGACTATCGAGATCGTCGTTCCGCCTATGAGGAGATCATGGAGGACCTCAAGTCCTCGATCTCCGAAGATGAGGAGTCGATGTTCCCGACTATCATGGCGGTCCAGTTGAACCGAGCCTCCGTTCAAGAAGGCGAAGAGCTAGGCATGCAAAACCTCGCTGTCTCCTCCTCGATTGAGCAGTTCGCCGACATCGTCTTCGGTCTTCAACAGTCACGTGAACTTCGTACGAACAACTCTATGTTCCTCAAGATTCTCGGTATCCGTCGTGGTTCCCCTGAAGAATGGCTTCTAAACTGGAGTCTCAAGGGGCAAACGAAGATCGAGTCTCGTGGAACCATCGCAAGTGTGACTGGAGTAGAGTAATGAGAAGTGGCTTTTCTAGTATTGCGAGGGCTAACAAAAGGCAATACCTGCAGGTCGTCAAGAACATAGACGCCGAAGACGTTCTCGACTACTACCAGGCCGATAACATCTCGCTCTCTCACTCCTCCAACGGTGATGAGTTAATTCACAGTTGTCTCATCGACCGAGTTGACCCTCACCACTCTCATGGAGACTCTACTCCTACGGCTTGTCTAAGCGTTGACGATAAACTCTATCACTGTTTCGCCTATGGAGGTGGAGATCTTTTCTGGCTTCTAGAGAAGCTTGAAGGTTCCTGGGAGGGTGCCGTCAAAGTCATCCAGAAACTCTCTCGAGGCGTTCAAGACCAGGACTCTAAGTCCTTTCTTGAGGAGATCAACAAACTTCTCTCGCCTGATTATAGGGTTAAACCTATATTACCCTCTTACTCTCCTGAGATTCTCGATGGCTGGAACTTCATTCACCCCTACGTCTCCTCCCGTGGCGTCTCAGATGATGTCATCATTCGCCATAGAGTAGGGTATGATCCCGAGTCGAATCGGATTACACTCCCGCTTTTCTGGGAAGGAGAACTCGTAGGGTGGCAAAAGAGAGTTCTTCCTCCTCAAACTCATCCCAAGTACCAGAATTCACCTGGGTTCCCGAAGAGTGAAGTTCTCTACTTGGGTGGTGAAGAATCCGACGAAGTCCTCGTAGTAGAGTCCGTTTTCTCGGTTCTCGTAGGAGAGACTCTCCAGGAGAAGGGTCTACTCCCTGGCCTAAGACTCGCTTCTACGCTTGGAGCCAAGGTCTCGGACGAGCAAATCAAACTCCTGCGAAACTACTCGAAGGTCATCATATGGTTTGACGACGACCAAGCAGGCAAGAGTGGGGCTTTGAGACTCTTGAGAGGACTAAGCGACTACACAAGTGTGAGTGTAGTCAACGAGACGAGCCAAGCGGACGATCTTGCTGGGTTACCTCCCGAAGAAGTAGTCAAGCGTTTCGAAAACCGGGAAGTGAGCTTCCTAAGTGAGGCGAGACTTAAAAAGCAACTAGCAGTTGATGGATTATAGGAATTCTTATATAATTAGTAGTACGGACTAAAGTCCTACCCATAGATACACCTAGGAGAACACAATGTCATTCAGAAGCGGTTTCGGAGCAGTTGAAAAGGCGGCCCAGTCGACTAACCAGAACTCAGGGGGTTCCTGGTTCACGATCTACTGGAAGGACTCTACAGGTCAGGGTGACCTCAAGATCCTCCGCAATCTTTCGGACGACCCCATCGTAGTAGGTCTCCACGAATATATTCCCTGCAACGACGGAAAACGTCGTACCTTCGTATGCGCCAAGGAGCTCGACAAGAGTCGTCGATGCCCCATTTGCGAGGATATGGTCCAGACGAACCAGGATGGAACCACTCGCCCCTACCGTCCCCGTGACGTTGCTATTTCTCTCGCGGTTCTTCGTGAAGAGAAGCAAATCTCTCGTGGAGAGTTTGAGTACTCCGATGTCACCGAAGAGGTTGAGGTGACGAGTGAGGTGGCCGAGAAGGCTAAAGCTCTTGGTCTTGATCTTCAGGTCGGCGAGAAGCTCACCGTTCCCCAGGTCGGCTTCGTCCAGAACTCTCTCACGAACTTCTGGAATAACCTCAATGGGTTCTTCGCTCGTTACGGTACGATCATGGACCGTGACTACGCCATCACCCGCCACGGTAACGGACTCGATACCAAGTACCAGATCGTCCCGTGTGATGTGGTCGAAGAACTCCGCGATCCCGAGAAGGTCGAAGATCGCTACAAGATCGCTAAGCTCTTCCACCTCTCCGTCCAGGATTACCTCGAGATTCTCGGCTCCGAAGGCTACTACAAGAAGCATCTTGGACCTGACAGCGATCCGGCCCCTGCGCCTTCCTCCAACTCCGCTGGGTCTCTCTCCCTCCAGGACCAGATCCGCGAATACCGCTCCAAGTAATTCTCCCCTACTCCCCGTCCACTTCAATGTAGGCGGGGAGTAGGTTTCCTGAGGAGGGAACATGGGTAAGTACGTTTCGCTTCACACACACAGCGAATTCTCCTTTCTCGACGGGTATGCTTCCATCAAGCAAATCGCAGATCGCGTCAAGGAGATTAACGGAACGGCCGTTGGCCTCACCGACCACGGTGAAGTGAGTGGCCACATTTTTCTCGAAGAAGCCTGCAAAGAGGTAGGCATCACTCCAATCTACGGCATGGAAGGCTACGTCGTAGACTCCATCGAAGAGACTAAGGAGACGAAGTCTCGACTCAACTCCCACTATTGCGTTTGGGCCGAAACCTCGAAAGGTCTCTCAAACCTCTGGGCAATCTCCTCTCTCGCCTACATTGAGGGTTTCTACTATCGCCCCCTCGCCGATTGGGAGATGCTCAAGAAGTACAGCGAGGGCCTCATTGCCTCCGATGGGTGTCTTCTCTCCAACACGGCACGGTTCCTCGTCGAAGACAAGTACGAGGAAGCCAAGGCGTGGGTTTCGAAGTTCATCAGCGTTTTCGGGAAGGAGAACTTCTTCCTCGAACTTCACACGTGGCAGATGATCGACTCCAAGAACCCTCACGATCTCGAGGTGAGTCAGCAAATCACCAAGATGAATCATGGGAAAGTTCGACTCGCTCGTGAACTCGGCTTAGGACTCATCGTAGTGAATGATGCCCACTACGCCGAGAGATGCCACTTCGAGAACCACCAGATCGTCTGGGCAATGTCCACGAACCAGGACCAGTTCGACACTAGAGGCGAAACCGCTGCCTGGATCATGGACGATGATGAGATCTACTACTGGATGAATCGACACGGTATTAGTGACGACATCATCGAGGAAGCAATCGAGAATACTTCCAAGATTGCCGAGAGGTGTAGAGGGGTTGAAATTAGTAAGAAACTCCACGAGCCTCTCATTACTGGGGACTTTATTAAGGACGAGCAACTCTTCCTCTCCAACGTAGAGTCCGGCTTCGAAGAGAAGATCGTAAGGCAGTTCGATGCCGGTGTTGAGATGCCCGACACTCTCGAGAACTACCGGGAGCGTTTAGACTACGAACTCTCCATTATTCTGGCAAAAGGCTTCCCCGGCTACTTCAACATTGTAGCCGACTATTGCAAGTTTGCCAAGAACCCTGCGACCGTTCCCTTCAAGAAGTCTTCTTGGCTTGTAGGACCTGCTCGTGGTTCGGGTGGAGGCTCTTTAACAGCTTTCCTACTCGACATTACTGAGATCGACCCTATTAAATACGGTCTCATGTTCGAGAGGTTCCTCAACCCCCAACGAGGTTCTCTACTCTACATCGACGTTGGAGTTGAGACTCTAACTCTTGGACCCGGTGAGAGAGCCTTCCTCGAGGATGGCAGTGAAGTAATGGCACGCTTCCTCAAGCCCGGTGATTGCATCAAACTTCAAGAGACCAAGAAGAAGTCGATCGACTATAAAGACTTCGGTGAAGATCTCGTAGGCGAAGTGGTCTCGGTTGAGGAGAGAATCGGTGGCCTACCGGATATCGACCTCGACTTCCCTCAATCACACCGTGGACAAGTCAAGGAGTACCTCTCCTGGCGTTTCGGCCGTGATAGGGTTTGCGGTATTGGAACATTCTCACGTCTCCAGGCTCGTGGTCTTCTTCGAGATCTCGGTAGAGCACTTCAAATCCCGCTCGAAGACGTCAACAAGATGTCCGAAGTCATCAACGAAGTCAAGGACCTTGACACAGAGAGAATTGAAGTCTCCTGGGACCAGATTCTTCGTGAGACCGGAGGAGAACTCGCTTCTTGGGCCACCAAGTATCCTCGCCTCTTTGAGAAGATGTCCGAGATGGTGGGGATGGTTCGCCAGTCCTCCAAGCATGCCGCTGGAGCACTAATCTCGGACGTCTCCCTGATCGGTCAACTCCCCCTCCGAGTCAAGAACAACGAGATCGTCACGCAGTTCGACGGACCCACCGTCGAGAAACTCGGGTTCATCAAGTACGATATTCTCGGCATTCGCCATCTCGATACTCTCATGGAGTGTGACAGGCTTGCACACGGAGAAGAGGACCCGAAGCGTCTCTATCAACTCTCCGAAGAAACTATGGCTTTACCTGAGATTTGGGAGCAAGTCAACGGAGGCGACTCCACTGGTATTTTCCAGATTGAAACGACTTCCTTCAAGTCACTTCTCCCCGATTTCAAGGCGAAAAACGAGAGAGACATCGCCGACCTCATCGCTGTCAACCGTCCTGGTGTTACGAGGTCAGGCCAGCTAGACGTCTACATGAAGCGTCGAATGGGTGAGGAAGAAATCAAGACCCCGCACCCGCTTATGTCCGAGGTTCTCGCTTCTACGTTCGGAGTAGCGGTCTACCAAGAGCAAGTCATGAAACTCTTCCAGGTTCTCGCCGGTTACTCTCTCGTAGAAGCCGATGGCATTCGCAAGATCATGGGTAAAATGCTCTTCGAGAAGATGCTCGAAGAGAAGCCTAAGTTCATCGAGCGATGCGTCAAGAACCCCAAGTTCCTCGAAGGATGCGTAGGCGATCCTGTGAAGGTCGCCAATGAGTGCTGGAAGATGCTCGAGAAGGCGGGTATCTACGTATTCAACTCGGCTCACTCACAGGCCTACGCCATGATCTCGACGTGGGGCGCCTATGAGAAGCACTTCTTCCCGAGAGAGTATCTCACAGCTCTCATGCGTACCGATCCTGGTAGAGCAAATCTCTACGTGAAGGAAGCCCGACGCACTGGTATCCCCATTCTCCCTCCGGACGTAAACGAGTCCGACGAGAGGTTCACCCTAACCAAGAGTGGTATCCGCTGGGGTCTTGGGGACATCAAGAGTGTAGGCGCCTCCGCTGTTAAGGAGATTCTCAAGTATCGCCCCTATGAGTCTCTCGATGACTACCTCTCCAAGACCTCGGGTAGAGGTGGACGGAAGAAGACCGTTGTCGAGAATCTCATCAAGATCGGCGCTTTTGACTCTCTCAACCCAAATAGAAGTGAACTCCTCAAGTACTTCTATGAGAAGAACAAGATCGACTCTCTTGTCCCCGACCTCTCCGATGAGAATGTCATCTTCGACATTGAGATGGAACTCGCTGGGAACTACATTACTCAAGACCCTCTCGAAAAGTATCTCGACATTCTTGACGCCATGGCACTCAAGACTCCCCGAGAGATGAATGAGCTCAAAGTCGGTGAGGTGGCTAGAATCGGTGGCATGATTTCTAGTCTCCGCACTCATCAAGCCCGAAACGGTGAGATGGCCTTCATCGAAGTGACCTACAATGAGGAAGTCTTCCCAGCGACCGTCTTCTCGAACAAGTGGGTCCCGAACAAGATTCTCTATCAGGTCGGTCGACCTGTTCTTCTCGAAATCAAGAGACTTGATCGGGGTGTCATGGTGCAAGAAGTCTTGCGTCTTGACTACCTTCAGGACTAGGTTTCTGTTTTTCGTCCTCTACCCTATTAAACTAACACTCGATTTAGTGGATTGATTATAGGGAAGAGACACGAGAGATATCGAGAGTACTACCACTACTCCTCCCAAGCACGAGTTCTTTCGTTAGAAAAGGTTTTTTCATGGCACGTATTTCAACACTCGAATCACTCAAGACCCAGCTCCAAAACCGTTACGGTGAGAGGTCGGCAATGCTCGCTTCCGAGATTCCGCCCTACCGTACCTTCTCAACCGGCTCCTTAGCACTCGACTACGCTACGGGTGTTGGTGGCCTACCCACCAACCGAGTCGTAGAGTTCGCTGGAGCCCCAGGCGTAGGCAAGACGACGATCACTCTCCACGCGGTGAACAATTGCCTCAAACTCTTCCCGGATAGGTTTTGCCTCTACATCGACGCGGAGCACCGTTTGACTCCCGATTGGGTGAAGGCCTTCGTTGAGGATTGGGATAGGGTCATCGTAGTAGCCCCGGACCACGTGGAGCAAGCGACCGATATGTACACGGATGCCGTTTCTACCGGAGAATGCGCTATCGCCGTCTTCGACTCTATCGGTGGTACCCCTTCGCAGAGAGTTACAGGCAAGTCCGCTGAGATCGGGAACATTGGTGGCAACGCTCTTGCCATCACCCGATTCTCGCAGTTCGCCCAAATCATGTCCGGCAAGTACGAGACTTGTACGATTGGCATCAACCAGATCCGTGAAGACATGTCCGGCTACCACCGCCTAATGACTCCGGGTGGTAAGTCCTGGCAACACGCCGCCTCTCTCCGTGTTGAACTCAAGAGAGGCCAAGGCAAAGTCTTCGAGAAAGTCGATGGAGATGACCTGCAGGTGGGGTTCTCAGTTGTCGCCAAGGTTCACAAGAACTCTCTCTCCGCTCCCGGACGTTCCACCTACTTTTGGTTCTACAATCTCGAGTCCAAGTATGGGTTCGGCATCGACTTCCTCGATGAGATCACTCGTTTGGCTATGCTGGCGGACGTCATCGAGAATCCGGCGAGAGGAACCTACACCTACCCCGAGTTCCCGGATGGCAAGATCCGCGGCAAAGACAATGTGATTCTCTTCGTGAAGGAGCATCCGGAGATCCAGGAGGCTTTGAAGGAGAAGGTTCTCGCGAAGCTTAAAGGCCACGAGATTCAGGGAGTTGCCCAGTCCTTCGACATCGACAACGCCGCAGGCTCCGATTTCGATGAGAGTGGCTTCCTGAAGCGTCTCAACGAAGGCTAGATCCTACAATTTTTCCAGGTTTCCGGTTGATGGGTTATAAGATTTCCTATATAATTAGGACATGAGTAATCAGGGTTCAACTCCGGAAGTTGACTGGAAAACACACGAGAGAGAGGTCGCTGAAACACTCGGCCTCTCTCTCACTATTTCTTCAGGGAACCAATTCAACGATCCAGGAGACGGCGTAACTCCGGGACATTGGACGGAGAGTAACTTCCCTCTCCTCGTCGATTGCAAGGCTACGAGAAAGAAGTCGTATAGCCTTGAAAGAGTCTTCCTGGACTCTTGGGAGGAGAAGGCGCGGGGGATGGGTAAGACCTTCGCACTTCCTGTCCGCTTCGAATATGAGGAAGGCTCACAGACGAAGAAGTCGGATTGGATCGCTCTCCCTCTCCGAGACTTCTCCGAGCTTCTCTCTCTCAAAGAGCAACCCAAGCCCGTCAAGCCGGATCTAGAGAAGGTTGTTGAGGTCATTGACTTTCTCGAGAAACTCTACGACGCCTACAAGACCCCGCCCATGAAGACTAGAGTTCTCGAACAGATGAACAAACTCGAGGAGTTTCTCAGTGATTGGAACTAGACTACTCGATTCTCTTGGTAGGGGTGAACTTCTCGTTCCCTACCTGGAGAAGTCGATTCTCTCCGACAATTGGCCTGACCACTACACCGTAACGGTTGACTCGGGTCCTTATAGAGGTCTCGGAGACAAGTACTTTCACCCTTCTTCGGAGTGCCTTCCCACCGCCAAAGCACTCTATGAAGCCAAAGCACCGGCTTACGGGTTAGGGGAAGTGAAGCCTCAACATCGTAGTATGGGGCTTGAGATGGCCGCTTCCATTGGGAAGACCTACCACGCGATTCTTCAAACCCAACTCATTCAAGCAGGACTTGCCAAGCCTGAGAACATCGAGCGTGAAGTCCACAACCACGAGGTCCACGGTAGAGGATACGTTGACGGCATCGTCGACCATCCCTCGGGTGAGACTTTTCTTCTCGACATCAAGACGAAGACCTCCTCGACTTTCATGAGGATGTCCGCTCCCCAAAAGGAGTGGGTCTACCAGATGAACGCTTACATGCATTGGCTTGGCCTCAAGAGATGCATCATTCTCATGGTGCAAACCGAGTACCCCTACCGCATGAAGGAGTTCATCATCAAGTCCACTCCGGAACTTCTCGATCCGGTCTACGAAAAGTGGGCTTGGGTCACTCATCTTCTCGAAAACAAGCTTCCTTTTAGAGAGAAGGAGAACTAAGTGTTAGTGTTAGGCATCGACCCGGGAGCGGTTAACGTAGGGTACGCCTTCCTCGAAGATGGTGTCCTGGTGAAGGCGGGTCTCTTCTCCCCCACCTTCAAGGAGACGACTCTAAACGGGAAGACGATCGAGGGCATGGTTGCTTTACGGAACTTCCTGGATAGAGCCGAAGAGAAGATCGGACACATCGACGCCATCGCCGTTGAACGTGTCCCTACTCAACACATGGGTCAAAGAGATCGCATTCTTGGAACCGAGAATTTCCTGAGGTCCTTCGCTATTCTCGGAGAGAGGAAGTACAAGGAGTATGCGGCCGTTTCCGTCAAGAAGTTCGTGACAGGCAACTACCGCGCTTCCAAGGACGATGTTCGCCAGAGCGTCTCCGAGATCTTCAACCTCAAAGAAGAGAAGGGTGTCAAACCTGACGTCTTCGATGCTATCGCCATTGCCTACACGGGGTTCAAGGAGGGTGAGTGGGATGAATTCACTCGATGAGGGGAAAGACCCTTACGGAGAAATCGCTGAGAAGCTCCGCAAGCAATACCAGGAAGACATCGACTCCGACGTAACCGAGACGAAACTCTCGGATGGAGTCGCTTCACTTCGCAGGAAGAATAGCCTCTTTCGTCGTCTCTCCTACACTTGGAAGCAGGATGACAAAGCCATTCTCTCCCAAATCAAAGCCGCCTCGGATGGAATGATCGGAGATGTCTTCGAATCCACTCTAGCGGCTTTGGACGACCTCTACGTGATGGTTCGTAAACCTGCCGTGAACTCGAATGGCATTCTTCTCAAAGACGAGAAGGGTCGAATCATTTGGGAGCTCGACCGTAAAGGCAACCCGAAGGAGGATTGGTCTCTACTCACTGGACAAGACATCGAAGAAACTCTTCTCAAACTCTCCCGAGAGCAAATCATTCTCTCACAGCGAGTCTCCGATCTTCTCCTGGAGGCCACTTTCGCCAAACACATCGCCGATGACTCGTGGAATAGCTTCTACGAAGGATACATGGATGGTACTCAAACCGACAAGTCCGCGAGAGCTTCTCGAGAGTCTCAAAGCGAACGCTATCAAGCCTTCTTCCGTTACTTCCTGTGGAGTAAGGCGGATGCACTTCAAAGAGAGACTCGCCAGGTAGTGAGGATTCTCGAACGTATTCGCGAATGGAGGATTCGTCGTGGAGAGGACTAAGGCACTCAAGATTCTCGAAGGATGCTTGAGGAACCTACTCGCTTGGGAGGAACTCTCGAAGAGGGAGGGGTGCTATTCTCTCAACATCTTGGGTGAAGACTTCACGATCTTCGACATCAAGGCTTGCGTCTTGAAACTCGATGACTCTCATCGGGAAGCGGTCAACGAAGTCTACATCTACTCACGAGCCGTTTCAACTCTCACAGGGTTGAAGTACAACAAAGTATACAACATCAAGGAAGTCGCCGCCGAGGGGCTTCGTATTCTAGCCGAGGAGCTGGGGTTATGAAATACGGGATTGACGGACACTTAGAGGACCTCACCGAAGGTCTTCTTGTGGAGTGGAGGCGCAATCTTCCTCCGGAGAAGCGTACGGCCGAGAAGAGAAGGACTCTCTTGGCTACTCAAATCGAGTATCGTAGAACCCGTGAGGTCTACAACAAGAACGGCTTCCCCGAAGCTTCCCTTTATTCCGGGAGTTTCTCGAGGGCTTACAACCCGAACTCTCGTAAGCGTGGTTGGGGCAAGACGAGAGAAGACCGATGAAAGCAACCTACGACGATAAAGTATTCGGTGGTACTCCACTCGAAGAAGCGCTTCCTGTCAACCTCGGTGGAGGCAACCCAGAGTTCACCTATGAACCTCGATGCCGTGTTTGCAAGAAAGGTCGAGACTTCGTTGGGACAATCAACACTCTAGTCTTGTCCGGACTCGCCTACACCGAGATTCTTCGGATGATCGAGTCTCAAAACGAGAAGTACCGCGAAATCGGTGAAGGCATCTCTTACCAGAGCCTCTACAACCACGTACACAACCACATGCCTCCGAAGTCGTGGATTGTACGTAAGAGTCTCGAGAAGAGAGCGCTTCAAGCCTCTCAAAGCCTCGAGAAGATGGTGGATTCACTCGTCACGGACTCCTCCTACGCCGAGACTATGATGCAAATCGGCTTCCAAAACATGGTCGAGAATCCCAAGACCGTTTCCGCACGTGATGGACTCGATGCGGCCAAGACGCTTCACGAGTTCGAGAAGGAAGCCAAAGAAGACTCCTCGATGGTTGAGGTCATGGCTCAACTCTCTCAAATCATTCAAGCGGTTCGGGAAGTCGTCACAGAGGATCAAATGAAGCAAATCCTCGCGAAACTCGACAACGCCTCGGATTTCGAACCCGACGATGAACCCGAAGAACTCGAAATCATTGAGGATTGAGGTAGCAAGTGAATATCGCTGAAGTATACGACCAGTTCAAGAAGTACGATGTCTTCAAAGCGTCTCTTGGAGAGTTGACGGTTCTCGAAACCTTCCCGAATGGTGAAGTAGACACACTCATTGGAGAGAAGCAATTCCACTTCTACCCCGAAGCCGTTCTCTCTCTCGTGAAGCTCTTCGATGCCTCTCAAACGTTTTGGAGCAAGCAATCCGTCACGGTTCGCGATTTTCTTCTCAAAACCTGGTTCGAAGAGAATCGCGAGAAAGTCGTCTTCCTCAACACGGATGGAGTTGGGAACATTCTCGACTCTTATCCTCGTGAAAGTCCCGCTCCCGTCTATGGGGTTCTCAAAACCCTCGCAGCGAAACTCCCTCAAAACCTCGACTTCGATAGAGTCATCATTCAACCCTCTACACTCTATCTTCACTCTAAAGACTTCACACTCTCGATGTCTCCGAAGATCAAAGGCGGTGTTCTCAAACTCGCGGTAGGCTCACCCTCTTCCGAAGTCTACACGTTCCTGAAGAAAGACTCCGAAGTCTTACTCTCACAGTTAAGCGATCTTCTCGACTCGATTGACTTCGAAGCCCAAAAGCTCTTCTACGATAAGATCCAGTTCGAAGAAGTCGCGGAGGTTCTCTCCTCAAAACTCGCTCCCGAACTTCTCGACAAACTTCTCACTTCACTGAGAGGAATCAAAGAACTCGATTCTCGCGATTTACTCACTCAAATCCTCGAACCGAAACTCGCGATGAACTCACTCCTCAAACTCAACTTAACTATAGAAGAGATATACGGCCAATTGTGTTTTAGAGAGACTTTCACTGAGGAGACACTGTGAACACCCAAATAGCCTCCTCATCTCACCCCACTCCATATATATATAGAAACACCCTACCTAACGTCTTCTATGACGCGTTGATGAGTGCGGGGGTTTTGGCCCTAAGTTCGAAGGGTTCTTGCGATCGTCGTAGAGTCGCTGCTTGTCTGACAATCGATGGAGTTGTTGTTGGTTGGGGCGTCAATCACTCGAGGGAAACTCCCCAATGTGACGAGGCTGGACACCTCATGTCCGATGGCCACTGTGTGAGGACCATTCATGCTGAGGAAGCCGTTCTAACTCTTCTGGAAAAGGAGAGAGAGGGTTTTTCTACTCTCTACATTTCCGATAGTCCGTGTTGGGAGTGTTGCAAGAAAATCGCTTACTACGGCATCGATCGTGTCGTCTATGTGAGGGAGTATAGGCCCCCCTACGCGGGTTTTAGGCTTCTTCAAGAGTGTGGAGTGTCGTTAGAGCAGTGCGAGTTTCCCTCCGATTTTCTGGAAATTCTTGTCTCTTCTCCGCTTTTCGATCTACACACTAGAACCGTCAATCTCGACTCCGAAGTCGTCAATCTCGAAGGAGAGTAGTTTCTTGTGTCTTCCATCATCTTAGTCGCGTTTGGGTTTCTCTTCGCGCTTCTCGCAGTCGTGTTCTTTCTTCTCTCCCGCGAATTCTTCTTCAAGGCAGTGATGCTTGTCTCCGAGACGTCTTCGAGACACTATCACTTTCTCTCGAGAGTTCTCGGCTTTCTCTGTTTCCTCTCCACAGTCGCCGTTTTCCTTGATATTATTGCAGTCTTGTGGAGTCCCCGGTGAGTCCACATATGGGTTTTGCTCTCAGAGATCTTTCAATCTTTTCTCCGAGCGCCTTACTCGAAATTCACGCCCTCTCACTACCTTCTAGGAGTTCTTTCATGCGTCCGTCCGAACTCGTTCGAGAGTTTCACCACGTCTACGATATGCCTGTCTATGATTCCCCTCATCGTCCTTCCTCGGAGAGGGTTAATCTTCGTGTTGGTCTCATTCTCGAGGAGTTCTGCGAACTTCTCTCGGGAGTCTACGATAACGGCTCCAAGACGTGGACGAGTATCTACTCGACGACGATCAAGAACGCGCTCCCGCCCTCTAAAGACCCTGAGGGTTACAATGAGGTGGAAGTCGCTGACGCCTTAGCCGACCTTGTCTACGTGATTTACGGTATGGCTCTTGAGCTTGGCATCCCACTCGACGATGTTCTTGAGGAGGTTCACCGCTCGAATCTCTCGAAGTTGGGTGAAGATGGTAAGCCGATCTATCGCGAAGATGGGAAAGTGATGAAGGGCCCGAACTTCTTCGAGCCGAACATTCGCAAGGTTCTTCGAGACCATCACAAGCCTGGTTCTTTCTAGTCCTATAGAACAGCTAAGCTAGTCCATATATATAGGACTCCTCAGTCGACTCCTCCCGATCGATTTTCTCTAGTTTCTCCTGGCTAGTCTAAATCGATCGGGAGGAGTTTTGTGTTTCCAGTTGATTATTTATAGGTTTTCCTATAAAATATAGGTATGAGGTCGACAGGAGACCTCTCATACAAGGAGGAAAGACATGCAAACGCTCATCGTTGAGGCGGACAAGACCACTGTTCTCCCCGTCTTCAAGAATCCGGACGGGAGTTTCGAGGTTATCTACGAGAACTTCACGAGGACCTACACTCACGAGAACCTCAAGAACGCTTTCGAAGGAGGAGCGCTCGTAGATGACGGACGAGTCCTCTACTTGGTTCTCCCCAAGACTCCGCAGGAAGACGCGGCTTGGCTCACTCCGGTCGACTTCTACCTCCAGGAGTTCAAGGTCAACGGAGAATACGTCGAGTACTGGATGCGAATCAACAAGGATGACGTCTGGACTCCGATTCACGTTTCGAAGAAGGGACTCAACCCGGTCACCGAGACTCTCGACTACGACGAGTTCTTCCACCGTCGGGTTCTCCCCACGGGAATGTTCCCGGTCGACGAGACGCTCCACTACTCCGACTACTTCTACCGGGTTCACTCTACTCGGGAATACGTGGAACTCGCCCGATTCAACAACGATGAGGCCATCACGGACTTCATCGAGTGGCTCTAGGAGAAGAGAGCAATGGCTACCTACAAGGAACTCGAGTCCGCAATCCTCATTGAAGCCCGAAAGTTCGGGGGATTCGACGAGATGGACTTCGAAGACGCTTTCGAACTCATCGTGGAAGTCCTCGAACAGTGTGGCGCCTACCATGATGGAGAGGACTTGGTCTACTACTACGCTAACTACAACGGTGAGCCTCGACTCATCGAAGTGAACACTCTCGACTTCGTTGGCTTCTTCCTGAGGTGACTTCAATGACCTACTACCCGACCCTCGACTTCATCTTCCACTCCGTAGACCGTCGACTCGTAGACAGTGACGGAATTGCTGGAACCCGCTTCGACGCTTTTGAAGAGGAGCTCCTCAAGTTCTGCGTTGAGGCAGGCAACATCGACGAACTCTCACGTCTCGTCTCTTATCGTCTCGATGGGGTAAACCACGAAGAGGCCTTCGAAGAAGTCTCACGTCTCCTCTACAATCGAGCCGTTTACGGGAAGTCTTATAGTGAAAACGCTGTCACTCCCGCCGACTTCGTCTCTAAACTCAGCGAAAACACTCGAGAGAGGCTTGGACTCTACCTCGATTCCTGCGTGGAAGGACTCCAATTCTTCCCGAGCCCTAATGCCAAGACACTCTCAATCCAGTGTCCCGCTGACTTCGACCATGTCACTTACGGGACTGTAGTGCAAGTAGGCTTGGAAACCTTCTTCCTAACTCGCATGGGTGGGAAGAGTTTCTGGGTTTCGGCTACTGGCACACACTACACTCTCTTCGAGTTCTTCGATTTTCTCGTCAAGAAAGTCGCTCTCGGAGAAACACTTCATTGCCTCTACACTAGTTAAGGAGCTATTATGAGAGACCACATGCTTAGAAACTTTCTCGAAGAGACTCGCATCAAGATGGCCAACCTACACGCTTTGGCACTCGACCCTCAAGGACGCGTGTCTATCAAGGTCTCAGGCCTCGATGACCCTATCACGAGTTTCACTGACCTCTCTCGAATGAGGGTTGGGACAATCATCTCCACCTCCATTCACGGAGAGTTCGAGAAGATGAAGTTCGGCAAAGTCGAGAAGTGGGTCGACCGTTACGGAAGCCAGGAGTCTAACTCTTTCTTCTTCTTCACACTCGTCGAAGACTACTTCAATGGAGACTACGTGGCTCTCGTGAGAGGAGGCTTCTCTAATGATCTCTGACGAAGTCTTCCAGAACTTTCTCACGGACTACAACTTAGCCCGTCTCGAAGTTGAGAAGGTTATCAGCGAAAAGTATGACGTGAATCTCGAGATCATTGACCTAGATGAGCCTATTCACAACTACGATGACTTTTGGCTCACTTTCGTTCCAGGCGATGTTCTCGTCACGAATAGTCGACTCGTCTTTCTCAAACTTGAAGGGTTCGAAGGCCGCTGGGTTGACTCTCGAGGGGCTCAAATCACGGACAAAGACCTCTTCTACAAACTCGTCTCTAGAGCGTTTTACGGAGACAAGATCAAACTCGCTCACGTAGTCGCTCAAAGCTTCTAGAAAGGAAATTCAAGTGAACAAGGAACTCTACGCACTTCGATGCCAAATCGCGAAGTTCTACGATGAAACCCTCAAGAGTCTCGAGACTTCACCCGCCTCACTCCCCATGAAGGATCATGGAGGCGAGTTTGGTCTCCCGTTTAGAGACTTCTTCAAACTAGGAGTAAGCTCCCATATCAAACTCTCGGATGGGACCCAACTCTTCAAGGTGAGCCTCCCGAAAGACACTTGGGTCAACGGCTCGGGTTTTCGTCTTTCTAACTTCGAAGTCATATGTCTCATCATTGACTCCTACCTCGCTTCCCGCAACCCGGCGTTTCTCATTAACCTGGAGGTGGTTTCTCAGTGAACGTTAACGACTTCAAGACTCTCCCGGTTGGCCAAGTCATTCGGACGGGTATCTTCGAGTTTAAGAAGGTGAATCCGTCCTACTGGAAGATGTCCGCTTCTGCGTCTTTCACCCCTGGAGACATGGAGACCGTTCTTCGTTTTCTTCAATCCGAGAAGTCCGACCTCGCGATTCTCAATCTTCTCGACAAGAGTAGCAAAATGCCTCCCTACCCGGATGGAGCCGTTTCTCATGAGTAACTACGAAGACATTCTCGAGTCCTATTGGGAGTGTAAGTTCCAAGTCGACCAGGTTTTCGGCAAAGAACTCGAAGAGTCTATCGTAATTCACTCCCGAGTTCCCAATGAACTCTCTCTCTCACGATTCACTCGATTGCTTCTCTTCGGAGTCTCCCTCCTGGTGTTCGTCTTAGAGTCAACAACAGCGAGTACATGAGGGTTTCTTGTAGTCCTGGGTGGGTTTCCTGGACGGGTTCCTTTCTTGGCCATGATGAAGTCTATCGAGCGATTCTCTCTACGGCGTCTAGGCGTCTAAGGGGAATTGCCTCTCGATTTCCCGCTGATTTTCCTGTTGTTCCAGTTGATTGTTTATAGGTTTTCCTATAAAATATAGGTATGAAGGCCAATAAGGAAGGCCTTCCTACTACAAGGAGAGAACAATGAGCTACGCTAAGATCATCGGAGAGGCGAAGAAGGCACGCTTCGAGGCCGCCCAGATCTTCAACGAGAAGAACCAGATCAACTTCACGATCCCCGGAGAGAAGAAGGCCGCTTCGATGACGGTGAAGAGCTTCCGAGACATCTCGAATGCTCCTTCCGGAACGATCATCACGATCAACACGTACTCCTACATGAAGACGAACAAGGGAATGTGGGTCTACCACGACGGAACTTTCCTCACTGAGTTCGACTTCTTCATCTCTATCCTCCGAGCCGTGGGTTCTCACATGGAGATTTCTCTCGCCTACTACCCCGGCCGCCACTGAGAAAGAGAGAGAGCAATGGACGCTAAGGAACTCTACGAGACCGTAGCGAGACTCAATGAGAGACTCCGCGAACTCTCCCAGGAAGGTCTCTCAAGGCCGATCCCTGTGAAGAAGAAGGAGGAGAAGAGGAAGAGCTTTACGAAGCTTTCGTTGAGAACAAGTTCATCGACTTTGGCGGCTACAAGCTCCTCCTCGATGGCTGGAAGGCGACCGGGGGCGACGTAATCGTCGTTAACGGCTCTTCTTCCTTCCAGGTCACCGCCTCATCAGCCCACACCGGTGATTGCTGGATTAGGTTTGAGGACGGTTTTGAAACCCACTCGCCTGAGGGTAACGTGGAGGCAATCACTGAGTATTTCCCGAGTTTCCCGCTTCGCTTCGAAGTCTACCCTGCTCACATTTAGGAGAATCACATGAGAGGGTTTACTGCAAAGAAATCAATGAGATCGCTGAAGTCTTCAAAGCAACCCTCGGGGCCCTTCTAAGGAAGGTTCCTCGAAAACCACCCTTGACTTCACTGTTGAGGGTGGTTTTCTTTGTGTTCAAGTTGATTTCTTATAGGTTTTCCTATAAAATATAGGTATGAGGCCGAGAAGAGGACCTCAACTACAAGGAGAACAACCATGAACTACGAACTTTCGGACAAGCTCAAGAGCGCGATCGAAGAAGAAATTGCTCGACTCGCTTGTCTCTCCGACATATCCAAAGAAGTCGCACTCGGAGAAGACTTTTGCTTCACTCCGACCCAGGGAATGCACGCCGGATTCCGAGTGAACATCTTCGCAATCCACAAGGACGGCTCCAAAGTCCAGGTCGGAGAGAATGTCTACACCTTCGGGGACCACCTTTGGCGGAAGGAGAACTCCTGGATTACAGAGACGTCCGGAGGACTCTCCTTCGAGTGCCGTGAAGCTCGTCGAGCTGGAAAGATCGTCGAGATCCTCAACATTGCCGGAGAGGGTGAAGAAGAGTGATTTCTACAACCTTCATGCTTGACCACGAGGCACTCGATGCCGCACTCTCCTACCTCGAAGACACCGAGTCGACGATTCGAATGAACATCTACAAGAACTCGAAGCCCTGGCCCCAAGCCGATATTGACCTCTCTCAACTCGACTCGGGTTCGATCATCGAGTACTTGGGGTTCATCTTCGTCAAGGAAGGCAGCGTGTGGCGTTACGGAGAGTGGGTTGAAGCCGTGTCTCTCGTAGATAAGGCTATGGCGCTTCTCCTCAAGAGGCATGGAGACATTCCAGCTCTCATGAAGAGTGTCGTCAAGACTCCGGCCAACGCTTGAGGAGACGACAATGATCAAGAATCTCGAAGAGCTTGAGGAACTCGTGGAAGAGGCTCGAGACGAAGAAAACTTCGAAGAACTCGAGAACGAATCTGTCGTGATCTCGGCTTTGACGATGTTCTACACCCGACCTGTTTGGGTGAACTTCGAGAATCTCGCCGAAGGCCAATCCGCGACTCTCGATAGGTTCATGTTCGTCAAGAAGGACGGCGTCTGGGTTCTTCAAACGGACGGCGCTTGGGAGCATCTAGCGCATGGAGGTGATGTCAAACTCACGAATCAAGAGTTTTCCTGGATCGCATTTAAGGCCGATGTGACTCCACTCGTGGGTTGGCCTGTGTCCGAGCCTGTTTGGAAGAGTGAGTCCAAGTGGCCTATTCCGAACTAACCGTAGAGAGTCCCGTTCTCAACGTTTTGACGTGGAGTAAGTGGCGTGGATGCCACGAATTCGAAGAAGGAGAAAGAAAGTGAACAGCGAAGAGTTCGAGAAACTCGTGGAGAAGCTTCGTGAAACCCTCGTAGACGAGCCTACTACCCGTACTACAAAGCGTCAAGAGTTCATAGTTCGAGCTTCGGAGGGGGAGGGCGAATGCTTCATCAACATTCTCGATGCACTCCCGGGAACTCTTCTCAAGCTCAACGAGGTCTACTACTTTAGGCTCTACGATGAGTGGGTCGCTCCGCAGGCATACAACCCGACTTTCGATGACTACGAAGTCGCTATGATGGGTCGAACTATCGTAGAGAACGGCGCTCGAGTCGAACTCCTCAACTGGCCAGAGGAATAATCCACTTCTTGCTTCCTCTAAGCTTTGAAGGATCCTTCACTACTACTTAGGAGTGATGCATGAGGAGACTCACTGCAAACGAAATCAATGAAGTCGCTGAGGTCTTCAAAGCGACTCTCGAAGCTTGTGCCTCGCCGAAGAAGGCTAAGAGAGCTGAAACCAAGACCGCGGCATCGAAGACCACAGTCGTGATCGACGGACAAGAGGTCGACCTCTTGTCCCTCCCTGTTGGTACGGCTATTACTTGTAGAGGCTTCGTCTACTTCAGGAATGAAAATGAGTGGGACGGAGCCATGTGCGAGAAAGACCCCGAGGGTAAACACGCCGCCTACGAAATGAACAGTTGGAGCGACGGTAGTCCAGCCGAGTTCATCTATCGTCCCGACAACCCGAGGTCCCCGGACGGCACCGCCTACTTCGAGGATAAAGAAGAACTTCACAAAGCCATTGTCGAAGATAAAACCCTCGACTTCGGAGGCCACCAATTCGTCGTCGAGCAGGGTCACATTCCGGAGAATGCCGTAATCGTCGCTAATGGTAGAGAGATTTTCTTGTTTAAGGACCCTCTCTTCTACTTCCATAACGTGAAGGGTTACGCTCCTCGTCCGAAGGAGTTCCCCGAGTGGTGTGAAGAATCCGGCTTCCCTCTTCGTCTCGACTTCTTCCTGTCCCCTCAAAAGCCCGCTTAAGGAGAATCTATCATGAGAAAGCTCACCGCAAGAGAAATCAACGAAATCACCGACATCTTCAAGGCTACTCTTGAGGCTTGCTCTTCGAGAACGGCGAAGGTCAAGACCGCCGGAACCTCGGTTGAGGTCGATGGTCAGGAAACCGACCTCGCCTCGCTCCCCATCGGCACAGCTATTGCCTGTGATGGTGGCCAGGCCTACAAGACTTCGCAGGGCTGGACCGGGACTGCTATCCCCGGCTACTTCCAGGACGATGAAGAAGCCGCCGCCGAACTTGCCGAGGAGTCTTCGGTTGAGTTCCTGTACGGCCCGTCGTCTTCTCCCGTCGCCTCTGTCACCTACGAGGACGAGGATGAGTGGTTTGATGCCGTTGCCGAAGATGAGTTCATCGACTTCGGTCAAACCGCACTCGTTCTCAACTCCGGTGATTCGGCCGGTGGTCCTGTGATTCGCATCAACGGCACGGCCACCTACTACTTCCAGATGGCGGACTACTACTACAACGAGGCGGGTGAGACGCTTTCTTCCCCGGCTAAGCTCGCTAGAGACGCCGCCAAGTATGGCTTCCCGCTCACCCTCGAGCTCTTCTCCCCCTACCGCTGACCCTTTCTAAGAAAAACACCCTCTAGACTTCATTGTTTGGAGGGTGTTTTCTTTGTTTCCAGTTGATTCTTTATAAGTTTTCCTATAAAATATAGGTATAGAGGCCAACAGGAGGCCTCCCAACTACAAGGAGAACAATCATGCGAAACAATTTCGAGACCGACGAGATCATCGCCGATGCGATCGGAGAGTCCTTCAACGTTCCGACCGGGGTCACGATGTGGGGAGGACCCAAGTCCAACGAGAAGGTCAATGTCGACCTCAGCGAACTCGAGATCGGGACCGATATCTTCATTGACGGACGTCTCTTCACGAAGCTCGAGGAAGACGAGTGGGGCTACTCCATTGGCTTCAACCCCGCTACTCACTTCCTCGATTGCGAAGTTGCCGCCATCGTCAACAAGTTGAGCGACAAGTCCTCGCTCTAGTAGAAACCCGCATTGCTTCTCATAGTGATGCGGGTTTCTCTTTGTCCACTTGATTGATTATGGGTTTTCCTATAAAATAGTGGTGTAAGAACCCATCTTCTAAGGAGAAGAAGTGATCGAAACACAAGAAGAGCTCGAAGAAGCTCTCAAAATCTCGGAAGACAACCGTTGCTTCAACGACATCGACGAAGTCTGCGATGAACTACGCTGGGAAGCGTTCGGAGACTCAGCGACTACGGACCGTATAGAATACGAGATTCGCAGGGTAGCCGACCGAATCACAGGATTCTACGAAGGAGACACCGTAGTCCTGAGTGGCTACTACTTCACAACCGATCCGACGGATCGTCTCAACGAGATCGACTACCTCAAGGAGCTCGAAGACTAATGGAGTACCACATCGCAGTAGACCGTTCTAGTGTGCGGGTTTCGGCAGTAGAAAAGCGTCCAGGGGGAGTCTATCGAGTGAAATCGCTTGCCCCAGGGTTTCAACTCTACTGCGAAGACGACTTCCGTAGAAACTTCAAGGGAGCGGTTTTCATCGAGAACGAGTCGGGCGGCTACCTCGTCTCTCCACTCCCGAAAACTGGGATGGAGGTTTTCTCGATCCAGACGACAATGATGTTGTCTCAACACAACAGCGCTATCAAGGACTTCTTCCACCTCGCGAAGGAGTATCTTATGACTCAAATGGACGTCTACCAACTCTCCGAGGACTCCACTTTCTTCATCTCTAAGGGTTTCGGCCTCGTTTCTCATAGAATCTACCCTCTCACAGGGAGAATTCTCCCATGGGCTAGGTTCCAATCCGATTTTCTCAATGGGAAGACACTTCTTCTCGGATCCTCAACCAACCCGAACGAACTACTCGACCGCATTTCCGTACTAGAAAGAAACTAGCATGCAAATCTTCACTCACCCGCTTCCCGAAGACCCGACACGGTCTTTCATCACTTCACTTCGTCTTGTTCTAAGACTCGCCGAACACAAGGCTCTCCGCCAGGAGAAGGACAAGGAGTGGGAGAAGCTTTTCCTCAAAGAGCTTGTAGAGTACGTCTCAAACCTCGGTGGAGAAGTCTTTTTCGACGTTGACTTTGACGACTTCACTCCTGAGCCTAGACGCTTCTACTTCATTTGGGGTACTCTCAAGCTCTTCTTCCCAGTGAAACTCGCTCCGATTCTCTCTTTCCCGAGCGAATTCGTCCAACACAACGGGAAGTGTCTCACTATTCAGGACACCAAGTCGAATCGTTTCTATATGAAGACTCGGCTCACGGTCTTCAAGCCTCTCGAAGACGGGAAGTTTGAAGTCTCCTTCCCGGATACGTTCTAGGGAGAGTCATGAGTCGCCGAGCCGAGAGGTATGCACTTCTAAGAATCTGCGAGCCTACCCCTCTAACACCGGAGATGGTACGCAAGATGCTCGACATGATTCCCGAATACGCAGACATCGTTAAGATGGCCGTCGAAGAGGAATCCGAATCAGTCCCCAAGCGGAGAGTCGCGATCTACTACACTACTACAATGTCTTGGAACAAAGGAGAAACACAATGAGCACTAAAGCATACGACTACTTCATCACGAATCTCGGTGTCTTCGAAGCGGCGGATCGCATTCGAGAGACCATCAACCCGATTTTCTTCGCCAAGTTTCGTGAACAACTAGAGCGTCTTGGAGAGCGTCTACAACACGACGCTAGTCTCACTTGGGAGGATGCGAGTTTCGATGCTCTTCTCGTAGATCTACCGTCCGATACTAAGCGTATTCTCCCGGAGTATATCGATGACTACGCCAAGTGTAGCAAGCATGACTCCGTAGCCACCCTCTATAGGCGCATGGAGGAGTTCAAAAACACTTCGATGCGCACCCTTAGCCCTCTTGACATCTTCTACGACGCACTAATCATGCGTGGACCCGAGGAAGACACGGTCGTATTCAAGGTGTTCTCCGAATGCCAAGACTACACAGAGGCGCTTTCAACCCAAGATTGGTGTAGCGACTTCTCCTATTGGAACAACACAGACCGGGACGAGAATGTTTCGGAGAAGGAGTGGAAGCGTAGAGAGCGTTTTTGGGACGCCGCAGGGTGGACTCCTCCTAGTGAACGCTCCGTAAGCTTCACTCAACCATGCGAATTCGTAGTCTTCACGAACATCGACCTCTAGTTCCCTGGAGAGTTTCTCTAGTTTCTCAGGCATTTTGGTTTTCCAGTTGATTGTTTATAGGAAAACCTATAAAATAATGGTATGAGGAAGACCGACTTCTTCATTAACCCGGAAGGAAAAACCCGTGAACACACGAACCGCAGGAGGAATCCTCCTCACAGGAGCACTCCTCTTCTCTCTCTCACACGCCGCCTACGCTTCTACGCCGATCAAGGCGGAGATCACGAAGGCGACGTCCTCGTCTCGCCAGACGTCCTCGGAGATCAACGTGGGAGGCACCTGGTCCACCGAGAGACTCGAAGTCGGCCAGTCCTTCACTGTCTCGACTACCCCGAACGAAGGCAAGGCTCCGTTCGAATGGTATGCCAGTTTTCCGTTCACACTGGATGACGGGTCGGTTGTCGGTGAGTGCACCGCCGACCAGGCAACTCTCACGTGTAAGGTCAACGAAGTTCCCGCCGCCTACGTCGACAAGACGGACGTTCACGGAACCTGGTGGGCCCGAGCACGTCTCCTGGGAGGTGCGATTGGCACTAACGAGGGTACGATTACCCTCAACGGTGAAGTCGTGAAGACACTCATCTGGGGTGACAAGGAAGGCACCGGCGAGTGCACCAATGATTGTAGTGGCCCAGCCCACTATGAATTCGCAACCCCCGAAAACATCAAGTTCGGGTGGTCTAATGCCGATAGCACCATTTCTTGGGGCATCAAGTGGATCGCCAACGGGGGTGTCGAGTACACGGTCAAGGACTTCGACGCGAAGCTTGGCCCGACTGTGAAGTGCGCTAAGTCCGCTACGTGGGATCCGGCCACGACTGAGACTATCACTGCCAACCAGGTCGACGAGAATACGATCAAGTTCACCGCTCCGGAAGGCACGAAGACTTGTGTCGCCTACCCGCCGGAGCACACGGTGGTACCCGAGGGTCAAACCTCTGCGACCAATCATGCCGAAGTCAATGGCATGAAGTTGGAGGCAACCGCCGAAGTTCGCTCTAGTGGTGGTACGGATGGCGATGGCTCTACGAAGCCTAAGCCTCCCACTCCTTCCCCTGAGCCTTCGAACCCGTCTGTGGCGCCGGAGCCTGAGCCTTCGAAGCCGTCCGATCCCACTCCGGAGCCTTCCAAGCCCTCGGAGCCTACCCCCGAACCGTCGAAGCCTTCTAACCCGACCCCTGAGCCTTCGGTGACTCCTAACCCGGAGCCTTCGAAGCCTTCTACGCCAGACCCGGAACCCTCGAAGCCTTCTACTCCTAACCCCGAACCTTCGAAGACCCCTGATCCTAAGCCCTCTACAACTCCGGCCCCTGAGCCTTCTAAGCCCTCGGAAACCCTGAAGCCCTCCGAGACTCCTAAGAAGACCGAGGACAAGCCTCAGTCCGACCCGACCCCGTCCCCTGAAAAGCCTCAGGAGAACTCTCCTAAGAGCCCCGCCCCTACAAGCCTCGCTCGTACCGGCTCGGATTCTACTCCGCTTTTCATCGGCACGGGTCTTCTCACGGCAGGCCTTGGGGCCCTCGCAATCCGACGCATGGCAGGAGACAAGAAGTGAGTGAGTTAGAGCTCTACCCGGACGAGATGAATCGTATTACTCTCGTTTGGGCGGAGATCCAGAATGAGTTCATCGGTCGCAGTGACGATCTTCGCACCCTTTTCGATCTCAAGAAGAGAGCGGAAGACAAGTTCCGTGAAATCGGCTTCCTCGTTGAGGTCGATATCGCTAACCAGGAACTCGGTGACGATGGCTTCCTCTACACTTCTCCAGTGATTCACCCGTACGGTCGAGTTGTTGGTGAAGACTCCCACGATCACGAGAAGCATGCTCGCGAAGTTCAGGCCGGTCTTGAAGACGGAATCACTGGAACAGTGCGTGAAGATGGTTCTCTCGGTGACTCTAAGTTGACTCTCATTTAGTTAAGGTCACTCTAGAGGTACCTGAAACCTCGTAGTGGATCCTTGTAGAAGGGATTTGCTACGGGGTTTCCTATTCCCATCTTGTTCTACTCGCTGTTCTCTTGTTAGAAAAGGTTTTCTTCCAGTTGATTATTTATAGGTTTTCCTATAAAATATAGGTATGAGGACAACACTCGCAGAGGAGCGCATCAAAGCGCGAGTAAGGCAACTACTCGCACTAGCTTCGTCGAGTCCGTCCGAGAACGAGAAGAAACTCGCTTCCATCCAAGCCGAGAAACTCATGAAGAAGTACGAGATCACCGAAATCGACGTAGACGGCGAAGATGACAGGAAATTCACGTACTCGGACAATCCTCTCACGGCCAATGCGCAGTCATTCATCCTCACAGCGCTTTGCATTGCATACGAGATCACGCCGAGATACACCCTACTCGCCGAAGATTCACGCTATCTCACGAGAGAAGTCACCCTCTCGGGAAGTTCTCAAGCGAGAAGTCGAGTCCGCAAAGCCTACAAAGACGTCATCAGGAGGTGTCAAGAAGAACTCGATAGGCTCAACTACCGCAAAACTACGATGACACTCAACTCGATCTACTGCGGAGTCGCCGAGAGTCTCCTCTCGAGACTCCCTCCAACCCCAAAATCCACCTACGAAGACGGGTTAGTACCCTACAAACCTGTCAAAGTCGCTGAGCCGCCGACTCAAGAACACCTCTTCGACGAAGGAAAGCGGTTCGGAGACACACTCTCATTCTCAACACTACTACAACTCGAACAAGTTCAATTCGAACAAGGAGAACAATCATGAACACGAAGATCAAGATTCTCGCTAGTGCTCTTCTCGGAGTCTCCGTACTTCTCGGAGGTTTCGGTACGGCTTCGGCGGCGACTTCCGGAGATGAGCCCAATCTCCCACCCACAACAATGGTTATGGGTGATGAAACGTACTACGTCCGGTCCGCCAGGGAGGCAACAGGAGGAGGAGAAGTGATTTGCGGACCCTATAAAGACGACTCCACCCGAACGGTCTTTCTTTGCCTCAACCCCAAGACAAAAGTTGGCGTCACTGGAGTGATCAACACAGAGAAGATGGGAGGAGACGCCTACCACATCGAGAAGGGGACTAGTCTCGAGTCGGGAGATACTGCAGACCTCCATCTCAAGGAGATCAAGTCACTGAAGGACCAAAAGTCCTCACTCAACTCCCAGTGCGGGGCTTTAGCCGCAGTTGTCATCATCCTCCTCATCATCATTGGCAGTGGAGTCTACATGATTCGTAGTCTCCGCAAGAAGAACGCGATTCTCGAGAAGAAGGCGAAGGCTTACGACCAACTCCAGGACCTCGCCGAGGGTCTCAAGACCCACTACCCTCTTAGCTCTGGAGAATGATCACAATGGACACCAGCGAAATCATCGAAACCACCCGTGAAGCCATAGCGGTTCTTAGGCCTCTCTACGATGCCGTCAACGATGACGAGATTCACGGGAGTTTTCTTAGAGGAGCCATTCTCGACTCAATGGCTCAACTCACGGTCGTCATTGATGAGGCCGAAGATTTGGAGTGATTCACCCCTCTTCCACTTGATTCTTTATAGGTTTTCCTATAAAATAGTAGTATGAGGCCAAAGGAAGGCCTCCCATACAAGGAGGAAAGACATGAAGTACAAGATCGACTGGATCCAGTTCGCCTCACTCATCATCGCATTCACCGCCTACGCAGGGGTGGTTTGGGTGATGTTCTCGTTCTGGGCGCCCTGGCCGATCACTTTCCCGCTCATCATCATCGCCATGATGGCGTCCGGGACGTGGTCTTACCGCTACTCTCTCCACGAAGAAGAGGAGAGGAACCGTGAATCTCACTGACTACACCAAGGGATGGGTGGAGAGGAAGGGTGAGATCTCCTCTTGGGGAGGCAACTCTCTCGAGATTCCGGTCAAAGGACGAGCGAAGCCCGTCACCGGACTCCAGGATCTCGAGAATCTCGAAGGGCGAGTGACGTTCACTTGCATTAGCCCTTACTCCGAGAAGACGACCTTCACACGTCGTGAATACCGCGACAAGAACGTCCGCTGGATCCGAAACGATGACGTCCCGATCTACACCGAAGAACTCCTCTATTGCCTCGCTGCAACCGTTCTCAACGAAGGCGAAGTCTCCATTTGGACGGATGAAGCCTACGGCACCATGAGTGAGAGAGAGCTTCTCTGGTTCGTAGAAGGGGCCAAAGAGCGTCTCCGAGACTACATCGACTTCACTACTATGCCGGAAGCCGTCTCAATCAAGGCAAAGAAGCTCAACCGGCCTATCCGTGAAGCGAAGGACCTCGACAAGCTCCCGGACGGAACCCGCTTCGAGATCAACCACGGAACCTTAGTCTTCGAGAAGGAGACGTATTTCGAGAAGATCATCCGGTGGAAGTATCGCCAGCAAATCCAGCTTAGTAGCTCGGAGTTTCTCACCATTCTCGCTCAAGCCGCACTCGACAAACTCGACATCGTCTACAACAACGAACACACCATTTACTTCTAAGAGGAAAGAATCATGATCTCCAAGGTCTACAACTCAGAGACACTCGCCGGACTCCTCGAGAAGGCGAAGAATCTCACGGAAGAACTCGCTTCGGCTAAACTCGGCCACCCTCTCTACATTAGTTGCGAAGAACTCGTCGAGAGTATCGAGATTCACTCCGCCGAATCCTTCAAGGAGTTTCACCCCGGTAGTCTCATCACTATCGGCAAGACGTCCTACATGAAGGTCGCTAACGGATCTTGGATTGACCAGTCCGGCGAATTCTACACTCAAACCGAGTTCTTCTCGCTTTTCCTCCGCACTCTCTCCAAGAGGCCTATCCCGGGTGTCTATTGTCCCTACTTCGGTGAAGAGGAGAAGATTGAAGAGGAAGTCGAGGAGGATCTTGCGAAGGAACTCGATCTTCTCGAGAACTCTTCCCGGGAGAACGGTGAAAGCATCCCGATTCGCTGGGGCGACAAGGCCTATCTAGTCTTTTCTCCGGCGGATCTCAACCTCGAGTTGTGGAGCTACTTCGAAGACTCGAAGGGAGTCACCTATACTCGCAAGAAGACCGACCACGGCGAACTCGTTTGGGTTCTCTCCTTGTCTGAGTCTAACTCTTCACTCGGGGGCGAATTCGAGAAGGTTCTCTCTAACTCCGAACTCTTCGAGTTGATGATGGAGCGCTTCTACAAGTACGGTGAGACTTACCGTTCTACGCGTTTTCTCAACAAGCTCTCCTCCTCTTCCAGTTGATTGTTTATAGGAAAACCTATAAAATATAGGTATAGAGGAAGGAAAGAACAATGTACACTCTCACAATCGACCCGAAGAACTTCGAAGCATTCCCTGTCAAGACGACCGAAGACAGGACCTACGAGATCTTCTTCCACGAAGAACCCGTGACTCTCACCGAGGAGGAGCTCAAGGAGGATTGCAACGGAGGAGTCCTCGTCTCCACAACGCGGGGGATCTTCCTCGTCCTCCCCAAGGGATTCGATCCCCGAGATGGATGGGTTGAGCCGGTTAAGTTCGGCATCCAGCATTTACTCTCGGATGGGACTTGGACCTCCAGCGAATACGAGAAGGGTGGAATGGGAGAAGCCAAGAAGGGAACGCGGGAGGACTATTTCTATCGTCTCTTCCAGTCGGGCGACTTCCAGGAACTCGTCTCTTTCGAGGAGAAGGGGTCCTCCTACCCTGTCCAGTTCAATTGGATCGAGAAGTGAAATGGAGACACGTCAAGACCTCGAGAGGGTTCTCTTAGATGAGTCCATCTCCTACTCTCGATGCTTCAACAGCAAGTTCGACGTCTACATGGACATCAAGGGTTCTCTACTCTCGCATTTCTCCAAGTACGACCTCGTGAAGATCGCCCGAGAATGCTATGAACTCTACGAAGGACCCGAGTTCGAATTCGATGAGGAGGGTAAACTCGGCAAGCGTGGATGGTACCGCGTCGTGAGTGACAAGGAGTTTTGGACGTCGGTTTGGAGAAACTGGCGTGAAGCCTCAATGCCCTACACGATGGTTCTCCGTCCACCCTTCTCTCCTGACGCTCAATGGCTCATCGGCTCGTCTACGGGAGTGACGTATGGGATTCTCGGAGAGGGATACTTGGGTGGACGTGTTCAAAAGGCATTCTCAAAGCTCACGAGGAAAGACAAAGCCAAGATCCGCAAGTGGTTCAAAGAAGCCCAAGAAGGACGATGGACTAGCCCCGTGAGTTTCTTGATCACCTCAATGCTTCGCAATGTCGACTTCGAAGAGTTGCGAGAAATCGCTGACCGAATCGGACTCCTCGATGAGTACATTCCGAGTCAAGTGAGGAAGGAGACGGTGAAGATCGAACTCGAGAGACTCTTCTACGCCTATAGGGGGAAAATCTTCGGAACCCTGTGAAAAACCACGGTAAAACCGCCTAGTGCCTATGTGTTCTAGGCGGTTTTATCTTATAATAGCGCATATAAGGAGGCTAGATGGTCACTAAGCGGAGTATCAACCTCTCGAGTCTTTCCTCAGGTGTCGACCTCATTTCACAGTTCCGTAACGCTTTGACACCTCAAAAGCCTTGGGAGTCCATCATTGATTTTGCTACCCATCCGAGCTTTTGTGGCCTCAAGCTTTACCCCCGCCAACACACTTTCCTGAAACTAGCCTACCTCGAAACGGAGGCGATGACTCAATACGACCTAGACGTCATTGAGGAGTGGCGTAAGGGATGGAGCCAACCGCAACCCGAAGGTACTCAATCCGACATTTGGTACCGCATCGACTATCTCAAGAAAAACGGCTATACACACTTCCCACACATTCAAAACGTTCTAGGGCGTCGAGCTTCTAAAGGCATGCTCGGTGGTATTCTCGGAGCCGAGAGACTCGCCTACTTCTACTCGCTCGGAGATTTTCAATCACACTTCGGGCTTCCTCCAGGCAAAGACGCCTACCTCTCGGTTATCGCCACAAACACGGTTCAAGCCAAGAAGTTCCTCTTCGCCGATATTCGTCAAGCGGTTGAGCAATGCCGTTATCTCGAAACCGCTATCTCGACTTCGAATGAGTATTCTCTTAGTCTCCGCACCGAAGCCGACAAGAGACTCATCGCCGAGTCCGAAAGACGCGGGATTAGGCTTGACCACGAAGTAGCCACGGTTAGAGCAATCGCCGCCTCCTCCACTTCATCCTCCGGTCGTGGTGGTGTAGGCTTCGCCAACTTCTACGATGAGTTCGCCCACATGCAAGCTGGAACAGGTGGTCCGAGAACCTCGGAGGAAGTCTACGAAGCCTATCAACCTTCACTCGACCAGTTCGGTCGGGAAGCACTCACCTACATTCCCTCCTCACCCTACACGAAGGTCGGCAAATTCTACGACCTCTACAAGTCCGGTTCCATTCTCCTCGACTCTTTCCTCAACGATGAGGGTAAGAAAGCGTCTTCCGACTACGTCAAGGACGACACCCTAGCCGAAGACCTCGAATCCGAGGAGAAGATCGCTTACGCCGACCCTGAAATGCTCATTGTCCAACTTCCCTCTTGGGCTCTCTACCGTGACTGGCAACACGCTTACTCACTCGTAGGGACGACTTTCAAGGGAGCGATTCAATACGAGCCTCTCCGAAATGGAGTCATCGAGAACGAGCGTATGGTTCGCCTCGAGAGGAGAGACCCTGAAAAGTTCAAGGTCGAGCGTAGAGCCCAATTCGCCGAAGTCATCAACTCCTACCTGGAGCCCCAGAAAGTCGATGAGATCTTCGAGCCTCTTTGGGATGGTAGGGTTCTTTCGGAGCAAAACTCCGGTTCCCACGCCTTCGTCTACCACGGCCATTGTGACCCGTCTAAGACTAATGCTAACTTTGGCCTCGCTATTGGCCACTTGGAGGAGTGTCCTGAGCCCGACGAGTACGGGAACAAGTGGAAGCACGTCGTCTTCGACTTCCTCTGGGCCTATCAACCCAAGGACTTCCCGGATCACACGGTTGACTACATTAAGATCGAGAAAGACATCGAGAATCTTATCTCGAACTTCCCGACAATGGAACTCTTCACCGCTGACCACTGGAACTCGATTCTTCTCTTAAGCGAACTTCGAAGGTTCACTCAACTCAAGAAGCTTGGGACGAGGGTTGAGGAAGTCAAGTTCACCTCCTCGAGAAACCAGGACACCGCCGAAGCCTTCAAAGCCGCTATGAACCTCGGATGGGTTCACGCCTATAGAGACTCACTCTTCAACGATGGGCAAGGAAGCCTTCTCGAAACGGAGTTGAAGTTCCTCACGGAGCAAAACGGCAAAGTCCAGAAACAATCCGTAGGCCCGTGTACGACGAAGGACTTGGCCGACTGCGTCATGGAAGTCACTGTGAGGCTTCTAGGCGAACAACTTGGGTCCTGGAATAGAGAGAAGCTTTCCTCTCCGCCTGTTTCAGGACTCCAGGGAGGATACCCGACCCCGGGTTCCTTCTCAAACGACACTTTGTCTTCTCTCAAGTCTCTTTCGCAAAGAAGAACACCAGGTATGGGGAGAGCATCTCGAGGAAGACGAGGCTACTAGGAGAATCATGACCGAGTCTTTAGAGAAGCGACTCCGCTTTCTTAAACGAAACCTCTACCTGCAAGAAGACCCTTCGACTTTCCTCCGCGAAATCGAAGAGATCGAAGCCACACTCTCCTCCAAGGTAGAGAAGGAGTTGACTCTAGACGACCTCAACCTCTCTCCAACCCTATTCTCCGAGCCCCTCCCGGAGTATCTCACACGTTTTTGCTTCACCAACGCTCCTCTCTTCCTCAAAAACAACCCCGACGCCATCGAAGACGTCAAGATTCGCAGAGAGAAGGCCACTCAATTCGCCTTCGAAGCGAACAAAACCCTCTCCAAAGACCTTCTCGAGAGAACTATTCTATACTTCATTGAAGAGGTAGAAAGAGTTCGAGGCGAAAGTTTCAGGCGTTGGCCTCTCTACACGTTCTGCGGAGACAAGTGGCATTCGGAGCCCAAGAAGAAGTCAGGAGAAAGAAGTGAGGTTTACTAACGTCGGATCCACGGGGTATGCCGGAAACGAGATTCAAGGCGTCGTCTTAACGGTTAGCATCGAGTCTCGCACAGTCATCCTCCAGGAATCCTACGGAGACATCCTCGAAGTTTCCTTCGAACTCTCGAATTCACCCATCTTCACTGTTCCAAGCGTAGGCGAGGAGTGGATTTGCACTCGAATCGGTGGGGTTTGGTACCTCGATAAGAGGACTTCTAAGCAAAACACAGCCCTAAACCGCGATCTCAAAGAGGGAGACCAGGTTTGGAGTAACCGTTCCGGACGAATTCTCGTCGAGGGAGCCGATGGAAGCGTCATGGCTATCAGCGGTTCCACGAGTAAAAGCCGCCCTAAGACGCCTCTTGGACTCCGTCTCGTCACTCAACGCCAGGAAAACGGTACGTCCACTCTCAAAGTCTTTTGGGCTGAGGTTAATGAGACAGTGGATGGCAAGAAACTCAACGACGTCAAGTACGAAGTATGGGTCTCGGAGGGTGCCGGATACTATCTCTACGGGAAAACTTCGGAGAGCTTCCTGAAAATCACCGATTTCCCCGAAGTAGACGCGTTGTTCTTCAAGGTGAGAGCGGTTACGGACACTCTCTTCGGCGACTTCACTACGCCTGAGTCCGTGAGATCCTCGAGTCTACGCCCAAGCGTCACCCAGAAACCTTCTACCCCGGTTCTAACCTCGGTTCTCGACCGTCTTAGCATCAAATGGGATGGACTCTTCGAGGATAGAAGCCAAGCACTCTCGCTTTCCAAGGTGAAGGCTTTCGGAATCACGTCTCGAGACCCCGACGAGATCATTGAACTCGGCTCACTCTACGGTGCCGGCGAGTTGTCTTACGCGTTTTCTTTCCTCCCCGTAACGGTCACTGTCTACTTCATCGGCTATGACAACTGGGGACGACCCACCGAGCAATCCGCTCAAGCGGTGAGAACACTCACAGGCGCTTTGAACACCGAAGCACTCACTCAAGTCCGTGGAGAAGTCGAGTCCAAGGTGAGTGAAGCGAGACGAGAACTCGAAGCTAGTACGAGAGAACGCGAAGATGCGTTGAAGAAGGCGGTTGACTCCAAGTCGACCATCATTAGATCCGGTTCTACACCCAACAAGCCAGGTACTACACCTGGAGATTTGTGGTGGCAATACCCCAATAGTTCCTTGGAGGGCACCGTCATTGGCCAGTGGGTTTGGAATGGTGAGAGTTGGAAAGAGAGTCTCATCGGATCGTCGATTATCGCTGATGGAGCCGTAACCGCTGAGAAAATCACGGCTACCGAGAGTCTCATGACGAAACTCCTCTCCGCGAGAAAGATCTACGCCAACGATTTAGTCGTGGGTGGCGGGGATAACCTCATTCGAGACCCCTTCTTCAAGTTCACAGAGGGCGATTCTCGTCTTTGGCTCAACGACTCCGGCTTCTATATCGACGTAGTAGATGAGTCCAACGCTCCTGCGAAGACTTGGCCAGGCACTCCGAACTTCTTCAAAGTGACGCAGCAAAGTAGGTCCGGGAATTTCTTCTTTTACAATTGGTACTACGATTGCACTCGAGTAACCAACATCCAATTCAAGCCCAATCACCCCTTCAAGCCTTCACAATCGCGTAAGTATGTTCTCCGCTTTGAAGTCGCGATTCCTCAATCCGTCGCGAGTGCTTTCGTAGAGTACGTCAATAGCGTCTTCACCCCTGAACTCTACTACTTCGATGCTCGGGGATGGGTTCGTACTTCTAGTGTCGACTATAAGTCTACCCGACTCGTCGCCACCTCCCTTGTTATCGACAATGACAAAGTCGTGCATACGTATGAGTCTATGTTTGAACTACCCGATGAGGCGGTTGAGTTCACTCTTAGATTCCGAGCCTCTGTTATCTCTTACAATCAAGCGATTAGAACCACCTCCGTACTCTATGTGAGTAATGTCTCACTCAAAGAGAAGAAGTCCTCCGCTGACCTCATCGTGGACGGAGAGCTTTGGGCTACTCTCGCGAAGTTCGACAAGCTTGAAGTCCTCGATAAGCTCACGGCTCAAAACGCCGAGATTCCTGGTTCCCTTATCGGCAACGATATTTTCGGCAAGAGTATCTATGGTGGCCAAATCGCGGGTGCGAAGATTACCCAGGAAAACTACACTACGAGCTCTACAGCGCTTTTCTGGAACTTCCAGAACACTACTATGAGTCTTTGGAGTGGGACGAAGGGTCCTTGGAGTGGACCCATCAAGAGTCTCTACCCTGACTCTCAGTATGACATCACCACCGAATCTCGCATTATTTCGAACACAACCCCCATCGAATACCTCCGCTCCTTCGACTTAGGCATCGTAGCAGCCGGCAAGTCCAGGAAACTCGTCTTCTCTTTCTACCACAAGTCTGGGCCCCGGGCAATCATCAACTACACTCTCACGCCGTCTAACACCTCCCAGAAAACCATTACAGGGTCCTTCGTTTCAAGTCTAGGACCGAACCAAGTCGAGATCAACCTCAACGATGGCGAGATTAACTCTCACAACTTCAAGCTCACGACGAAGAGTGTAGAGCCTGTAGAAATCATCCCCTACAAAGTTCTCCGAGACGTCAACACACTCTCCGGTCTCATCGAACTCGACAGTAAAAACAACACCCCCACCCAGTCATTCAAGACCCTCAACCCGAACGAAGAGACGAGGATGACTCCTACGGGTTTAGAATACTACAAGGGTGGCGTTAAGAAGGGTTCATATGCCTGGGAGAACTTCGTAGCGCCACCCACTGGCTACCTCTTCGTACCTGACCGTTGGCTCTCGTTGGCTTCTTCGCCTAACCCTACGGAGAGTTACTGGAAAGTTCTCCGTCTCAGGGAAGCCGAGCAAGCCTTCTTCCAGGGGAGAATCGTCCGAGACGGTGACGGAATCAAGATCACCGAACCTGGCTGGTACGAGATTTACGGCATGATTCGCTGTGTCCCGTCCAAGTGGGGCGATATTTGGGGATGCGGTGTTTCTCCCTGGGGTAAACCCTTCGACCGTACCTGGCCCTACCAGTACGGAACCTCTCCTGGTATTAGCGCTGGTTTAGTCACGATTGAGGCACGCCAGATCCGGAAATTCTCCGAGCAAACCGTGATTCACCTCAAGGCAATCCACATTGGAAGCGAAGACACAGTAGTCAACTCCGCGTGTCTCTACGCTAGGTATCTCGGCCCTATTTCTTAAACCCCTAGCCTCTTTCTCGTAAGGAGTGGAATTACCACTACTCTAGGAGAGGGAAATCATGGGTAACGTTCAAACCTTCATCAACACCATCGCTTGGTGGTGTGAGAACGGCGATTTAGGCTACGACCAGTGGAACCGCTGGGATATTCGAGAGGGCGGCGAGTGCGATTGCTCTTCTCTCGTAATCCAGTGTGCTCGCTGGGCGGGTTTCGAGACCGGTGGAGCGACTTACACCGGCAACATGCGTTCGGCCTTCACCGCCAACGGTTGGGTTGCACTTCCCAACGATGGCAACCCCTACCCGGGTGACATTCTGCTCAACGATGCCAACCACGTCGCCGTGTATCTCGGCGGTGGTAGACTCGCCCAGGCCTCCATCGACGAGAGAGGCGAAATCGCGGGTGGCCAGTCCGGCGACCAGATCGACTACGAGACCAACACTCGCTCTTACTACGACTACCCGTGGAACTGCTACCTCCGCTACGTGGGTGGCGAAACCGAGGCTACGGGTTGGGTTCCCGCCGACGACCCGTACAACCCCAACGGCTACGGTGAGACCTACGTCGCTACTATCCAGACCCTTCTCGCCCAAAACGGCTACTCGGTTGGCCCCGACGGCGCTGATGGTGTCCTCGGTGAGAAGACCTTCGAAGCCATCAAGAAGTTCCAGGCCGACCACGGTCTCGAGGCGGATGGTATCCCCGGCCCCAACACGGTTTCCGTACTCCACGGCAACAAGGCTTCCGGCCCCGAGCCCATGGAGAAGAACGAGACAGACGGCCAAATCACCCTTGAGGTGGATGGCATTCCCGGTCCTGCGACTATTGCTCGTTTCCAGCAAGTCATGGGGACGGAGATTGACGGTGTCCTGGACGAGGACGGCTCTCCGGCCGTTAAGGCTTTCCAGCACTTTCTCAACTCCTACGTGCCTTCCGGAAGCATTCGTGACCTCAACGGAGACGATGCCGTAGAGCTCGATGGCATTCTCGGCCCCAAGACCTGGAGAATCTTCCAGTACTGGGCTTGGTGCAACCACAAGGACATCGTCGACCAGTTCGCCGCCTCCTGGGAGTTCGCCGAGTTCGTTGACGGCGAAGATGGAGTAGTCACCTGGAAGGTTTTCCAGACGCTTCTCAACATCTCCTACGCCTACAGTGAGAGAATCGCGTAATGGCCTTCGCTTTCTTAAAAGGGGATATTCAATCCCCCACAGGAGAGCCTCTCGTATGCACTATTGGCCTTGAAGGCACTCGAGCCTATACGAGTGAAGGAGCCCTGGTTATTCCTCCGGGGCTCCACAGGTTCGTAGGACACTGCGACTTAGCCGTACCGGCGGGAACCTTCACTGTCGTTCTTAGAACCGGGAGGGTGAGGCTTCAAGCCGAAGTGACCTTCGAGGAGGGTAAGACCTACACTCTCCAGGAACTCTTCAACGGCAATAGTACAGGGAGGGCTACTACCCCCAACACAGGGTCTACTACTCCCGACACAGGGGCTTCTATTACCAACAAGTCTCCCCTCACTATCGTTGTAGAGGACGGAGTCATTTCGGTGAGGGGAAAGAAATGACCACGGAAGACAACCCCGAGACTTTCTTCCAAACCTATACTCGCGAAAAAATCGACGAGATTGTAGGTGAAGTGCGTGGAGAAATCGTCTCTAACACCGAGCCTCTTAAGACTCTCCAAACGCAAGTCGAAGAGAACTTGAAGAAGGTGACTACTCTCCAGGCGGAGTCCGCCGAAAACAAGGAGGGTATTCGAGGGCTTCAAAACCGTCTCTCCGAGAGTCAAAGCCAGGCAAGTAATCTTGTCCAGGCGGCTAAAACCGACCTCGAGAAGAAGAATAGTGACCTGGCCGCACGTGTGGGGAAGCTCGAGTCGGCTCCTCCTCCGAAGGCGAGTGTTAGTATCCCCGAGAAACTCGACTGGCTCAACCGACTCTACCAGTACGAGACTTGGAGCTACAAGATCTCCGTCTACCACATTGTCGGCCCCATCTACTACGTCTATATACACCTTTCAAGCAATCCGATTCCTAACAGGGACCGCAAAGACGTTTCCTACCTCCAGGTCTCTCGAGAGATTGCCGACCTCAAACTCTTCTTCACCCCCCAGCAGTTTAGCGGTCTATCGGGAAGTAATACGCTTTGTATTAGTTCTATGAAACCCGGTAGTAACTCCTTCTTACTTGACGGAACAGGAAGCCCAGAGAACAGTGTAGGTAGGGTCGGAGTCTACGCAATCTCCGTGGTTGATTCTAACTTCCCCGACATTGTGACGGACTACTTGTAAGAGAGGTTTCTAGATGCTTATCGACACTACTAAGCCCGACTTCACTACGATGGGTGACGTAGAATTCTTCAACTTCTCCTCTTCTTGCCTCGCTGAGAAGAAGAAGAGGGAGAGAGCTCTACTCTTGAAGGGAGAGATCGAGGAGAAAATCCAGGAATACCGCAACTACGTCCGAAATCAACCCCCGATTGACGTCAAAGATCTCAAGAGGGAGGTGGGCCCCGGAGAGCGTATTCTCGTAGACGGCGTAGAATACGAAAACATTCTCCCTCTCTTCCTGGATTTAGAGTCTCAAGACCCCTTCAAAGCTCCTTGGGCTTGGCGTGAAGTCAAGGCGAAGCCTGTTGACTGGTTGCCTGACGAGTTCTACGAGAAGGGCGTCTATATACTCTTCCAGGGTCAAACTTACGAGGTCATCAACGACCACAAGTCGGACCCTGAGAAGACGCCGGATAAAGATTCGGTGAACTACAAGAAGAACTAGAAGGGAGAAGAAGTGTTTGATGTGAACACTCTCCTCGTCGGGATCGGGTTCAACCCCGAGATCGTAGCAATTTTGCTCGGTCCTCTCCTGACGACTGGCCTGGCGGCGGTTGACCTGCCGCATTGGAGTGCTACCAAGAGACGAGTCCTCGTCATTGTGGCAGCCGCCGTCCTGTCCGTACTCGTCTGGGTTTTCGGGGCTTACCCCGCTGCTTGGCAGTACTTCATCGCCGTCTGGGGCGTTATTCTAGCATCCGCCCAGACGTCTTTCACGATCCTCAAGAAGCTCGGCTTCGTGGATTGGGTAGGGCGCGTTACCCCCGGTGGCGAACCCAACGTAGACACCTCTAGTGACTGAGATCTACACCAACAAAGAGGTCGTGAGTGCCCTAGCCGTGTTCATCGTAGCACTGCTAGGTGCCCTCGCGGCCGTTGTTAGACTTATTCCCAAGTACTTTGAGAACCTTCTCGATAGAAAGCTTGAGAACGTTACGGAGCACGTCAAGACTACTCGGAAGGTCGCTGAAGGTGCGGAGCGTGAAGCTAGACTCGCTAAGGAAGAAGTCCAAAACGACCACTCCTCGAACATTAGAGAAGACGTGGACGCCTCCATTGAAACCGCATGGATAGCCGTCAACGCTATCGAAGACGTCAAGAAGACTCTCGGAAGTGTGAACGAGACCCTTGCGGACAACGCTTCACGTCTTGAGAGTACAAATCGTACGGTTCGAGGACTTGTTAGAAGAGTGGAAGAGCTTTCGGAGCAACAAGGATCGCTTCTTTCACAGCATGAGCACCTCCGTGAAGATCTTCGCCTCGAGAGACTCGAGAAAACGAAGGAGCTTCAAATCCTTCGAGAGCAATCCCACGACGAACATCAACGACTCTGGCGCGAACTAGGGTCAAACTAGCCTACCCTACTCTCGTTTAAAGAGTAGATCTACTAAGGAGAAGAAATGAAACGACTTTCCGCACGGGCTATCAAAGCCTTGCATCCGTTTTTTTCGGACTATCTAGCAAACGCCAAGACTTCGAGTAACCTCGAGGGTCGTCTTTGCCTTCTCCGTGAGGACTTCTACAAGAGGGCACAAGAAGTTCTCCCCGAAGCATCCGATGAGGACCTGGACGACGCTTTCGACGACTACGAGGAATACGTTACTAGCTCTAGAACCTTCAAGAAGCGTAAGGCTAGTGACGAGTTCATTGCTCCTAAACTCCCTCAATACGGTTCTCCGGACCTCGAGGGTGAAGAGTTCAACGAAGACGAGTCGATTCCCTGCCCCGAGTGTGGTGAGGAACTTGAGAGCAAGGTCGGCTCCCAGAAATGCTCGTGTGGGACTATCTCCAACATCTCCCTCGTAGAGACCCCGACCAAGACGAGTTTCTATCGCAGGATTGTCCCCGACCGTTCCACGATGAAGATCGCTGGAGGTCCTCCGGACTCCTACTACATGTTCGATCCTAGAGCCGACGTAGACGACTATGCACTCGAGAGAATCGAGGAAGACGTCCAGGACCTCATCGACGAACACGTTGAGAAGGTTCTCCAACTCAGCCCCGACGATACCGAAGCCGTAAGGGCCGAGGTTCGGGAGTTGAGTGACGAAGCGGAGCGCCTCCCCTACAATTACGATATCTACGACTACGACTACGACCTAGAATCCGGTACGCACTCCCCTGAATGGATCCGGAACCACCCGCTCTACAAGGAGAGATATGGGGATGGTGGGCCTGTCGAAGAAGACATGGAGTACTAAATGGGCTTCAGGCAACGCGTAGCCAACCTCATTGCGGGGTCTTCCACTGTGAAGGCTCCGCCTTCGGGTAAACTCTCGAGTCTTCAAATGGCTCTACCCAAAACCCGAACGCCTCTCAAGACTCTCGAAGACCTGGGAATCAACTACGACCTCACCGAGAGTACAAATCGTAGCCAAATCCGTGAATGGTGCCGTGGCTACTACGCTACCCACCCCATCGTAGGCACTTGCATCGACATTTACTCGAGATTCCCTGTTCAAGACTTCGAGATCAAGTGTAAAGACCCTGAGCTTCAAGACTTCTACGAAGATCTCTTCCTAGACGAGAATCGTCTCAACTACAACCAGTTCCTCGTAGACATGGGTAGAGAGTTTTGGACGGTGGGTGAGGTTACTACACTCGCCTCCTTCAACCAGGAACTAGGGGTTTGGACCTCTGAGGAGATTCTCAACCCGGACGATCTCGAAGTTCTCCCGTCGGCTTTCTCCGCGGACCCGATTGTTAGAGTCTACCCGCCCCAATACTTGCAAGAAATCTTCCGCGGAGGCTCTCAAGGCGATTATCTTCCCTCAGAACTCGATGCTATCAAGAGAAAGTTCCCGGGTATCGGCCAATCGAACTTCGATAGTTTCCTAGACGTCGACGCTTCCAACATCTCGAGAATCGTCAACAAGGTTTCTCCGTGGGACCTCTACGGTACTCCTCATCTTCTCCGCGTTCTTAGGCTTCTAATGACCGAGGAAAGCCTAAGCGCCGCCCAAGACGCCGTAGCCAATAGACTCTACGCGCCCTTCATCCTAGCGAAACTCGGTTTAGACCGTGTTGACGGTGGAGAGCCCTGGATTCCCGACTTTGAGGACCTCGAAGCTACCCGAGATCAAATCAACGAGGCTCTAGCCGCCGACTTCCGCCTCCTCGTACACCACTACGGACTCGATATCCGCTCGGTGTTTGGCCGAGAGTCGATGCCTAGACTCGACAACGACTTCGATCGAGTAGAGAGAAAAATCCTCCAGGCATGGGGCATCGGCGAGTCTCTCCTCTCCGGATCTTCCAACGGGTCCTACGCCTCCTCCGCACTCAACATGCAACTCGTGACCCAGCTAATGACGACCTACCAAAAGTGGCTTCAAACCCACTTCCGCCGTAGAGCTGCCGTCATCGCCGAAGCTCAAGGCCACTACGACTACGAACTCTCAGGTAACTCCTCGGAAACGGTGTATGAAGAGGCACTCTACCTCGATCCCGACACGGGTGAAACCTACCTCGAGAAGAGACCCAAGCTTCTCATCCCCGAGTTGAAGTTCAAGACCCTCGACTTGAAGGACGAAGAGTCGCGTAGAAACTTCCTCTTCCAACTCAAGCGTGATGGCATCCCGATCTCCGACGAACTCCTCGTCGCTGGCCTCAACATTGACCTTAAGGATGAAGCCGACAAGGTCCACGCCGAGACGGTGGCTAAGGCGGTAAGCCAAAAGAACATCGAGAAGGAGATCCTCGAGAAGTCTCAAGAGGAAGACCTCGGAATCACCGAGGAAGAAGCCGAAGAGATGACTCCCCCGGTCGGCCGACAGGCTTTAGAGTCGAATGCGCCTAGTACCACGCCTCCTGGTACGGACTCTAAGCCTGTCGGTGAAGTCTCAACCCGCCCGTCGGTTTCCAACGAGTTCTAAAAACCTCCTGGCACTCAACGGAAGTAGTGAGACGAGTTTCTCCTAGTAGCAAGAGAAAGGCTACTAGGAGAAACGTATATAGCAAAGGAGGAGGAGATGCGTCTAAAGTTCGCCGAGTTCGAAGGCGACTTTTACGAGATCCTTGACACGGCCGAAGGCGAGTTACTCATCTCGGTTCCTGGCCTCAACCCTTTCTGGATTCCAGAGGAGGGGGTTGAATCATTCGAGTTTAGTAAGTACTTCGACAACACGGATCCCTACGAAGAGCTTATTGAAGACCACCTCGACGCCGACTTGACCAAGACCGCTTCCTGGAAAGACATCCAGGATAAGGCGAAGCGCTTGAGAAGAGAAGGCAAAGTAACCGTCATCACCTTCAGGGACTCGTACATTAAAGCCCAGGTCCAGGGTGACCACGACCTCTACAACGTTGAGGTGGTCAAAGACCCGATGACTGGCTCTAAGATCGAGTCTTGGAGTTGTACGTGTGGTTGGGGCGAGTGGGCCTTCAAGAGAGAACACACCTACATCGGTAGAATGTGCTCTCACGCCTTAGCCGTCTACTGGGAGATGGCTTCACTTGAATTCTACCAAGGATACGAGAAAAACACGATGAAAACCGCCGCATTAGACGATTCCGGCCGTGAAGCAGAGATCTCGGAGTCGCAAATCTGGGACGAACTTGACGCCTACATCCAGTCGACCGAGGACTACACGCTTGAGGATCTCCTGGAGGATGAAGATGATTCACTCAAGGTCCTCAAGATGTTCATTAGGGCTTACGGAGATCGACTCCCCCACTATCTTCTCTCTCCGGTGAGACTCTACCGCGAGCTTAAGGCCGTAGTCGACTACCAGAATAGCCTCCAACCGTCGACTCAAAAGACTTCGGGACGCTATTTCACTCCTATGGAGCAATTCGCTCTTGAGGAGGAAGAAGGCATGGCGAGACAACTCCCGAACCTCAACCTCTCCCGCATTTACGGCTAGGAGAAGCCATGAAGAAGAGTAGTATTCGCCAGGAATACGAGTACGTACCCGAAGAGGAGTTCAACTTTGAGCCTCAAGAAGGATGCGTTTACGTCGTAGTGAAGGCGATTTCTGCGAGAATCAACCAAAACTACGATGCTTGGCCTTCCGAGGAACTCCGAGACAACTACGAGACCTTCATCGGAGACCCGGTTTTCGTCAACCACAAGAACGAAAACCCCGAGAGAACTCGAGGGATCGTCCTAGACGCCAAATACGTCGAAGATGAAGTCCTGGAAGACAAGTACATTCTCCTCCTCATCGAAGTGGACGGCGAAGCCTTCCCGAACTTAGCCCACGAAATCGTGACGGGTGGCATCGACTCCGTTTCGATGGGTGCCGATATCGAGTACTCCACGTGTTCGATTTGCGGAAACGAGGCAGTGACTCAAGAAGACTTCTGCGTACATGTGGAGAGATATAAAGGATGCTACCTCAAGGACGATGGCGAAGAGAAACTCGTCTACGAGATTTGCCACGGCGTAGAATTCTTCGAGATTAGTTTCGTCTTCGACCCCGCCGACGAAACGGCACTCTTTGAGAAGGTCAAAGATGCAAGAACTTCCTCCCTCCCCAGCGAGTCTTTCGGGGTTGGGAGTGTTGAAGACCAGGAAGAACCCGTCCTCATCGCGGTTTCTCCGGTGCTGGAAGATGAAGAAGAAGAAAAACCCTTAACTCCTTCTTCTAAAGAGATGAACCACACACTCACTCCTAGAAAGGAATCAGTCAAAGTGGCTAGAAAGAAGAAGAGTCGCAAGTCCGCGATTCGTGCAAACCGTCGCCTCGCCAACGAGACTCCTCAGATGGAAGCCACTGAGGAGCTGGAGGACGAGGACGACGATGTAGAGGACGAAGAGGTAGAGGAGGCTATCCAGACCAAGGAGGCCGCCCTGCTCCCCGCCCACATCGAGGTCGAGCCCGCCGAGGGTTTTGAAGAGGTTGCTCACAGCGTCCTCGACAAGTACGCCCCCAACGGTGACCTTGCCATCTCTCCCGAGGGTGTCATCGAGTTCACGACGGACGATGCGATCGTGAACCTCCAGGATGTAGCGAACGAGCTGGCCGAGGCCGGCTTAACTGTTACTCTCTTCGACGTCACGGTTGAGGAAGGCGAGACGGTCAAGGTTGACGACTACGGCGTCGAGATCCCGAGCCCGAAGGAGGCTCGTCTCTCTGGTCGTGTTCGTATGGCCAAGGCTCGTCGCAAGGCTAACCTCCGCCGTCGTGCTTCGGAGGAGGACACCAACCTCCTGGACGATGAGCCGATCGAAGAGATCGACCCCGAGGTTGAAGAGGACGTCGAGACGAACCCTGATACCCTCGATGAGACCTCCGAGGCGCTGGCCATGAAGACGGCCCGTCTTGAGGTCAAGGCTGGTATTCTCGCCCCTCAGGATATCTTCAAGAGAGCCGCCAAGCTCGAGAAGATGCCTCTCCGTAAGACGGCCGCCATCCACGCCGCCGCCTTCCAGCTCTACCGCAAGCAGAAGAAGGCTCCTCAGGCCCGTTCCGCTGGTAGAGTGACCAACACGACTCCCCGCCGTGTTGCGGCCCGTGAGGTTCCCCGCCTGAACCCCACTCGCACCTCTTCCAAGCGTGGCGTTGACTCCGACGCCCTGATTCTTCTGTAAGGAGAAAGAATGTTCAAGGTTACTCTGGACAACGTAGACCTGAAGCGGACGATCCGTCCGGTCTACGCCGATACTCAGGCTACCCCGATGGCGACCTACCTGGACCCCAAGTGGGATCGTTCCGTCGACATCCTCCCCGGTATGGTCGTTGCCCGTACCGCTGGTGACAACGTCACCCTCTTCGGTACCGGTACCACCGCTGGTAAGCACGTGCCCCTCGGCCTCTCGGCCCTGTTCGTTGCTCCCAAGATGGGTGTTGACGAGGTCCGCGCTTCCGGCTCGAACCTGTTCGCCACCTGGGTTGGTGACAACCAGTCCGTCTTCGAGGTTCTCGCCCCGGCTTACGCCACGACCGGCGTCACCTGGAAGACCCCGGATGAGACCACCGGCCCTGTCGTTCTCCGCGTTACGCTTCCCGGCCACGCCGATGGCGCAGGCAAGCTCACCAACGAGGTGGCAACCGCCAACAAGGTTTCCGACAAGATCGCCGGCCGCCTCATTGAGGTAGCGGGCAACAAGATCATCGTCACCCTCGACCAGACCGCCGCCTGATAGGAGAAGAAGAATGACTAACTCCATGCAGCGTAAGGCTAAGGCTTCGGACGCTTACGTCCGCGAGATCCTGGCCGCCCAGCGTAAGCTCGGCTCCGACAAGCTGTCCACCGCCCAGAAGCGTGAGAGACTCGCTTCTATGAACCTGAACTCGAGCCTGGGTCGCCACAAGCTGGCACAGTCCATGATCGGCCCGATCCAGCTCAAGCTCCGTTACCAGGGCCTCCTGCGTAACGTCCTGGTTGAGGATGCCCTGACCCCGGGTGTCCCGATCGAGTACGACGTTATGGACGATCGTGGTCAGGCCTACATGCTTCACGGCAACGAGGGTGAAGTCAAGATCACCCCGTTCGAGGGCAAGCGTCTCCCCGTGACGCTCTTCCGCATCGCGGCCTTCCCGCAGATCAAGAAGGAAGACGTGTACTACCTCCGCACCAACGCGATGGAGTACGCTCAGGACGAGGCCAAGCAGGCCATCATGAAGCAGGAGGACTCCCGCCTCGTGACCCTGTTCGAGGCTTCGATGAAGTCCTACCTGGCGAAGAACCCCATGACCCAGACGGGCGAGGCCTTCGTCAACAACGTTACGTTCTCGGGCGATCACCTGACCCCGAACGTCTTCTATGACGCCGTAGCGAACATCGAAGGCAACGAGCTGGAAGCGAAGAGAATTCTCTTCTCGACCAAGCTCTACCGCGACCTGTACCGTTGGGACATCAACACTACGGGTTGGGCCTTCAAGGACAAGGTCGTCGCCGGCGAGAAGGTCCAGGAGTTCGGTGAATTCCAGATCGGCCGTTCGGTGATTATTCCTCCGAACACGGCCTACATGACCCCGGCTCCCGAGTTCCTGGGTGTCTTCCCGGTTATGTACTCGCTGGATGTGGAAGAGGACAACAACGCTCCTCGCTTCCACTACGGTTGGGTTATGGACGAGCTGGTTGGTATGGCCGTCCTCAACCCGCGTGGCCTGGTCAAGATTTCCAAGGCCTGATTCAACGTAAAGGATGGAGAAGGGGATCATCTCTTCTCCATCCTTTGCTATATGTCAAGAAGGAATAGGGATGGCAACCAAGAAGCTCAAGAAAGGAATCCTCTCTCCGGAGGATCTCCCCTACGTCGTCGATGAAGTTCTCTACGTTAGAAACAATCTAACTGCGAAGCTCATCCACACCTCCCGAGACGAGGTTTCCCTCGAAGTAGGCCCGTCTCACTCGGATGAGAACACTCAAGTTCTCCCCATCGAGATCGCTAAGGCTCCTGGCTTCCAGAAACTCTGGCGTCGAGGGGATGTGACGGTTTCCTCCGACCCCAAATGGGCGTATGAAGTTGTGGATAAGGAAACGTATGTCCACCCTGGAGTCCTCTCTCCGGACGAGGTTCTAGAAGCGACTCCCGGCTCGAACGACTTCACGATCAAGGAAACCCTTGGCGATGTAGGCATCGACTTTGAAATGGGTGAAGACAATGCCTAAGGCAAAGAAGGAAGAGACCCTCGACCTCGAGACCCCTATCGAAGAGGTAGTCGAGACTCCTATCGAGAAGACCAAGGAAGAGCCTAAGGTTAAGGTTGAGCCTAAAGCCGAAGAGGCCAAGGTCGAAGAGGCCAAAGTCGAGGAGTCTAAGGTAGCCGAGGTTAGACACGAGGTGGCTAAGCCGGTTCTCAACACCGAACTCTTCGCCGTACAACACAAGAGAACCGATTACTAAGACTCTCGATAGGAGACTCGAATGGATGAAGAAGTAGTATCGTCTAATATCTTCCAAACCCAAAGCGTTATTAGACGTCAAATCTCACGCTATCTCGAGTCTCCTATCGGTCTTCGAATCCTTGGACCCACCGGGGCGTTATGTGACCCCGACTCTACTCCCGTAGTCACCGTAGACTTCGAAGGCAACTTAGCCGACAAAACCAACTACGAAACCTCCCTTCCCTCTCCGGAGGTAGTCCGTGAAGAGGAAGGCGTCTACTCCTCTACTATCCCCCTGGAAGCGGTTCAAGAGGTTGGACTCCTCCGAGTCACTTGGACCTACACCATCAAAGGGCACCAGGTAAAGTTCAAGGAGTACTTCGAGATTCTCGAGTACATGCCTCTCTACCAGTCACTCACCGAAGGCGAAAAGAGCATCGTGGCTCGAGTAACCTACCTCTTCGGTGACCTCATGGACAACACGAGTGGAGGCGTCCCGTCCTTCTACGAGGAGTTCCAAACCCACTTCTCCTATGAGAGACTTGCTCAACTCCTGCAAATCTCGGTGGACAAGATCAACTCCACCCGCCAACCCGTAACCCACTACTCGGTTGCCGGTGGAACTCCCTTCCCTGAAGAACACTACGGACTCCTCACTCAAGCACTCTACCTCGAGACTTTGAGACACTTCGTTAGAACCTACGTAGAGCAACCCCAAATCTCAGGTGGGGGCGTAACCTACGCCGACCGTCGAGACTACATGACGAGATGGCAAGGCGTTCTTAGAGACGAAGAGAAGTCCTACAACGATATGCTCGCCACCTTTAAGAAGAGTCTCATGAAACTCGGACGTGGAGCACTTCTCGTATCGGGTGGTATTTACGGGAGTGGCTCTTCGTTTAGGTCGGGTGCTTACGTTGGAGCGGTTCGAGCGGGTAGATGGTACCCGGCTTCCCCTATGGCATTAGTGAGGTAGAATGACTCTTGTTCGTCTTCCGCGCTATCACAGTGTGTCTAAGCTTCAAAAGCAAGTCATCGACGCACTCAAAACCCAGGGTGAACCCGCCTTCGTCATTCATATGGGTCACTCGGCAGCTCAAGACTCGTTTGAGAACCGGTGTCCTTCGTGTTTTGACCCAGTCTACCTGCAGGCCTCCTACTCGACCGAGTGCCCCTATTGCTTTGGTACAGGGTTAGATCCCGCGGTCATTCAAGCGACTCTCACCTATGTGATCTTCTCCGACAACAACAATGATGAGAAGATCACGAAGCAGGGCGAGTTTCTCCCTGTCGAGTCCACGGTAGTCATGGATGGTCTCGTTGAGGTGACCCAAAACGACTTCATTCTCCGAGTCGACTCCTGGAGAGGAGATGTGCCTACTTCTCCGGTCGAGGCTTTCACGATTAGCCGAGTGTCTAAGACGACTCTCAGGGATGGAATGAGGAGAGGCGACTACTCCGTAGACATCATCCAGCAAAAAGGGTCGGTGAATCGCCTTACAAACACTCATCCGATCTACAAGCTTCTCCTCGAGCCTTGGGAGCAAAACAAAGAACCCTCCTTTAGGCCTTCAACTCCTGTTAGACTCACTGAGAAACTTACCACTACGCCTGTTTTCGAGGAGCATTCGTATGAGAGTCTTCAAGGTTTCTAAGGGACTCTCCCAAAAAATTGCCGATGAAGCGGCTTCAAGGGCTTGGGAAGCGACTTCTAGGAGAAAATGGACTACGGGACACAAGATCGTCCCGGTCGGAGAACTAGGAGCGGCTTCTCTACGCGTTCCAAGACACTACCTCTACCAGGAATACGGTACGAGACCTTTCGATATGACCTCTCTTGAAGGAAAAGTAGTGCCTCTACCCCAGGGCCCCAGGAGAGTCAAGGGTGTAGGCCAACCTGGATGGGTGACGTTGCCCGGGGGAGTACGTGTTTTCCGGGAGAGAAAATGGCATCACCCGGGAATCAAGCCTACCTATCTTCTTAGAAGTTCACTCAGGGATGCTATCCTGGAGTTTTGGCCTGAGATCCAGGGTGAAGCGGCCAAATTCTTACTCTCAAAAGACGGTGAGGTTGTGTAATGACGGTCAAAAACTATAGCACTTACAGCGTTTTGGAGGCCGTGAAGAGAGCCGGGGTTACCGCTCTCCGTAAGGGTCTAAACTCGAACTACTTGGGTCCTCAAGACGCCTTAGCGATGCTCAAAGACCAGATTAGCATGGAGTACCCGGAGAGAGAAACGCAATATCCAGGCGTTTGGGTGAGATTCTCGTTTTCGCAGTTGCAAAGACTCTCACTCGACCCCACTTTCGTGGAGGAAGGTACTTCGAGAGAGTTCCAACTCGGGTCTTTTAAAGGGCGAATGTCCTTTTCAATCCTCGCTCTTTCCTCGAAGGACCGAGACCAAATCGCTGGAGCCCTAATCCACACTTTCCTCTTTGGTAGAGAGTCCGAGACGGGAGGAGGGTTCCAATCCGAACTCTCGAACAACGACTACATCAACATCACACCCCAGGAAGCCCTCCTCACACCCGGAGGCCAATCAGAGACTATTGGAACTCCCTGGGACCCGAACAAGATCGTGTATGAGGACTCTTACTCCCTCAACATTCAAGGCGAGTTCGCTTCGAACATCAAGACCGGCGAACTTGTCCCGTTGAAGTCGGTCGAAGTCGTTCCAGAAATCAAGGACCAGGCGTGGGTATAATTTCCCTCCTGGCAAACTACGAAAGAGTAGAAAGAAAGGAGAGGGTATGCCCGACTACACCGTACCCGGTATTCTAGTACAAGAGATTGAGGGGCCGATTATCGGAGCCCTCACGACTTCTTCGAGAACGATTGCTCTCCTCGGTGAGACCCAAGGAGGTGTTTCCGGAGTCGAAAGAACTCGTGCCTCCGCAACTGTGACACTTTCTACGGCGAACATCGTCAAGGAGTCGATCAAGGTCTTCAAGGAAGCTACGGGTGAGGCTTACACCCTCACGACCGACTACGCGATCGAACAGTCCGGCAAAGAGACGAAGATCAAGCCGGTTGCCGCCAAGATTCCGAACGACACGGACCTGAAGGTGGCCTTCCTCTCCGTTCCGGACAACTACTACGATGCCACCATCTTCACGGCAACCGAGGACCTGGCGGAACGCTTCGGCCCTGCCTTCAAGGCTAACGGAGAAGTCAACTCGCCTCTCACCCTTGCCGGCCAACTTGCGTTCGTGAATGGAGCATCCTCCATCCTCGCAGTAGCCGTTAAGAAGACCGGCGCCGCCGTTAAGGCGTCCGACTTCGAAGAGGCACTCGCGAAGGTATCCGGTGAGAGGGTTTCGATCATCGTACCGGTAACCGATGCCTCCGCCATTAAGGCTCAGGTCGCCGCCCACGTCACTAGAAACTCCCAGGGTGGAGCGGAAAGACGAGCGATTCTCGGCCTGGATGGAACGGTCAACACCGTCACCTCCGAAACCCGCAAGACGACGGCGGAGTCGATTCGAAACGCTAGAGTTCTTCTCGTCTCGCCTTCGGCTATCTCCCTCTACGTCTCTACGGCCAACAATACCATCACGGTTGGCGGCCAGTACGTTGCCGCGGCTCTTGCCGGTTTGGCCTCAAGCCTTGGTCCTGCGATCCCTCTCACTCGTAAGTCGATCGTAGGCTTCCAGTCCATTCCTCGCCAGGAAGCACCCGCCGTTAGAGACCTCGAGACTCAATCCGGTGTTACGACTCTCGAGCAAACGGCTAACGGGTCTATTAGAGTACGCCACGGTGTGACGACCGATCCTTCCTCGCTTACCACTCGTGAATGGTCTATCGTCGGCCAAAGAGATGCTATGGTCTCCGCCGTCCGTGACACTCTGGACAACGATGGCATCATTGGTTCGCTGATCGACTCCCTGACGCTTTCCAACGTCAAGGCATCGGTGGACACCGCACTCCAGGGACTCGTCAACGCTGGTACGATTCTCTCGTACACCGACCTTAAGGTTCGCCAGTCCCCGTCTCAACCCGACCACGTCGAAGTCCGCTTCGCCTGGAGAGCCTCCGTCCCGATGAACTACGTCGTAGTCCGTTACGCGCTCAACATCACTTCCGGATCCCTCGAGACCACCGAGAACTAAGGAGAATTAAATGGCTGATTCTAACGTACGTGTCGGCGGATCTGGATGGACCGCTTTTACCTGGAGAGGCCAGCGTCTTGCTTGGCTTCAGGTCATTTCGGACACCGCACCCCGTCCGGTTGCTACCCCGAAAGCTATCCAGCCCCTCGATGCCGAGTACCCTGTCGAGATCCTCACTCCCCGAGCTATCGGCGCAGGTACCCTCCAGTTGACCAACTTCGAGCTCTGGAACGAGTCTGTTTGGCAGCAACTTCCTGGACTCGAGTCGGCTTCCGATATTCTCGACGTCTTCAAGACGCAGGTGGCTCTCGGAAACATCTCGTGCCAGAAGATCATCAAGAAGCCTGGTGGTGGACAGCGCATCAAAAACTACTATGGATGCACCATCACGGATATCCAGGACTCCGAGCAAATCCGAATCGACACGATGGAACTCCCGAAGTCCATCACGGTCATGTACACCCGAGCGAAGTGGCTTAACTAACACTTCGAACCACACAATTTGCCCCTCCCCTTCCACCATCCCGAGGGGAGGGGTTCTCGTTAGGAGAAACTAATGACGGACGAACTCACTCCCGAAGAGGTAGAGAAGATCACCTTCACTGAAAGCGAAGAGTCTCTCCTCAAATCCCATCTACTCAACGGCTCAAGAACGAAGACGGTTGAAGTCCTAGGCCACTCTATTCTTCTCCGAACTATCTCGGTTCGTGAGGAGCTCGAAGTCATCTCACTCATCAAGGAGTGGGAAGATACTCGAGGGTTCTCGAAGGCTTTCAAGACGGCGGTTCTTGCCGCGTCCATCGTCACCATTGACGGTGAGCCTCTCTACACACCCTTCTCCACCGAAGAGAAAGCAACCCTCCCCAAGAAGTTCGAGAAAGTCGGGAAGTTCTACCCCCTCTTCGTCAACAAGATCTACGAGGGGTTCCGTGAACTCGAGGAAGACACCGACAAGCTCCTCCAGAAACTCACCTCGGGAAAAGACTAGAGCCTAGACTTGAGTCTTTTCTTCGTCTAAGCAAGGAGTCCGGGAACCTTCAAGGCGACATAGACAAGATTCAGGTCTGGGCGCTCTCTTACCTTCTCCACATGGAGGACTACACTAACTACAAGCGAGAGTTGAACTCCTTGAAGTTCCAGGCGTATTTCCAGAACCCCGAGCTTTTCTTCAAAGCCTTCCCCGAAGAAGGTAAAGAAACAGACCCGGAGGATGCCTCCCTGGAGATTACGAAAGATGAACTCCAAGGCCTAGACGAACTACTCTCGAGTTTCGGAGAAGTAGAACTTAGAGACCCGCAGTTAGAGGAGTGGACCTAGTGAGTATTTTTGAGAATGACGAAGTAAGCGTCTTAGCGCGTCTCGAGTTCGGAGCGGACGATTCGAAGGAGGAACTCCGCGTTATTCAAACCGAAGTCCAGGAGCTTTCGGACAAGTTTAGCATCCTCTCCCGCTACTCCACCGAGTGGAAAGACGTCCTCAACCCCATCTCGAACTTCTACGGTGAAGTCGCCCAAAAACTCGAGAAGACTCTCGACAACCAAAAAGACCTCGCCAAGTACCAAACTCTCCTCAATGAGGGGGTCGAGAAGTACAACGAGCAACTCGAAAAGAGAAGAGACCTCGAATACGAGATTATCAACCAGCGAGAGCGGGCTTTACCCGAGACGAGCTACTCCTCTGCTCCTCCACCCACCAAACCTCCCGTAGACACCGATACTCTCCCGACTCCTCCGGAGGAACCCGAGAGACCTTCACGTCCTTCTAGACCTGAGTCTTCCTCAGGGGACGGGTTCTCGATTGGGGACTTGGGCAAACTCAAGAACGCCGGTCAAGCGGCTTTGAGGGGTAGAGGAGTAGACGGTTTAGCGAATGTCCTCTCAAAGTCGGGTGGCTTCCTCGGTGAACTCGGCTCAGGTCTTGCGGCCGCTGGCCCTTGGATCGCTGGAGCAACCGCCGTTATTGGTGGAATCTATGAGGGTGTCAACACTTACGCCGATTACCAGAAGGAAGGTCAAAAGAGAGGTCTCTCGGGTGGGGACGCGGCTCTCTTCAAAGTCCAGCAAGACGCCGAGATTAAGGCCTTAGCACTTGACCCCTGGATTAGCACCGAACAGGCACGACAACTCGTCATGGCCGGACTCAACACGGGTGCTAAAGGCGACAATTACGACAAGATCACCGACTTCTTAACCGAGAATCTCCGAGACATGAATGTTTCGGTTAGCAAGTCGATGCAACTCATGAAGGCTTCGGTTCAAGAAGGCTCGATGTCTATCGAGAACTTGAGTGCTACAATGAAGAACATTAGAGCGGATGTAGGGGAGAGGGAAGGTGACCAGGAAGCCGCACTCTCCCGTGCACAATCCGCCGCCGAAACTGCTGGTAAAGTGGGTTTGAACGCCGATGCTACCTCCGCTCTCATGGAGGCTTCGGGAAATATGCTTGGAGGCGCCGAGGTTTCGGAGGAGAAGAGAACTAAGTTCTCCAACGCTCTACTCTCAATCGGTGGAGATGACCCCTACACTTCCATGATCTATAGCCAAATCGCGGCACGTAGAGGGATCGACGTCTCGCAGGTCACCGAACTTTCCTCCGAAGAGTTCGTCCCTGAGTACTTCACTGCGGTCGGCGAGTACCTCAAGTCTATGGAGGGGTCTAACCCGCATGAGACCTACGAGATCGCCAAGTCGGCGATTCCAGCGGTCAAAAACATGTCTTTCCAGGAGTTCCAGGACTTCTACAACACCTTCACTGACCCTGAGAAGACCAAACAAGCGGTCGGCATGGATGAGATCACCTCGAGAAACAAAGCTCAAGCGGTCGATGCTAAGGACATGGATAAGAGTAAGTCGGGTGGAGCGATCGCCGGACAGGGCCTCAAGATCCACACCGACACCGATGCATGGTATAACATGTTCGGTACGGACAATGACGTGGTGACCAATTGGGGTATGGAGGGTGACGAAACCGGTGCCATCCTCGGGGCGGCATACGATTCCGGAAGCCTAAGCCAGGTCGTGTGGAAGGACTCCCAAGGCAACGAGCACACACTTCAAGAGTACTACGATGCTTTGAAGGAAGAGCAAAGAATTGGGGCGTCAGGTACCGATGCCGCTCTCACGAAGGCGCAAAACTACCACGAAGAACACGCCTGGATGGACGACCTCGACACAGCGGATGAAGCCAACAAGATGGCTTGGGGCGTCAAGACCGCTACAGGTGAAGTCAACTACAACACTGGCCTGGGTCTTGCACAGATCGTGAACTCGGCTAAGAACGGTGTCTCTCCTCAGGACCTCGTTAGTGGAACTGCTGGAAAGACTTCCGCCGAAATTACGCTTTCTCCTGAAGCGAGACGCTGGTTTTCGATCAACGACCCCGAGGGTGGAACTCCGGACGAGAAGAGAACCCGTGAAGGTAACTCTCCCTCCAACGATCCGAAGTCGAAGAGAGGTGACTAATGACCACGACACTTTCGGCACCTGGAGGACCAGGTGGGTTCACTTTCCCGTTTGACCCCGACTCTTTCACCTGGAGATATTCGCAGAAGACGACTTCGCAAGATACCCTGGGTGGGAGAGTAGTCCAACTCTTAGGCATCTCCATCACTGGTCTAACGCTTCAAACCCACTTGAGGTCACGGGAGGAGTTTCACCGCTTCATCCGCTTCGTGAGAGACCTCATCGCCTGGCAAACCGACGACCTCGAAGAGAAGAGAACGGCGCGTCTTTTCTACTCGAAGAGAAATTGGAGCTTTTCGGTCTACGTCCAAAGCCTCAACATCTCCGATAGCCTCGAGAATGTGACTTTCCCCGTCTCTTTGACTTTCGCAGTTGCCGAAGACGAAGACCTCACTCCGGTTCTCAGCGAACTCAAAACTGAGGCGTTGACGAAGATCCAGGACGGAGTCGGGTATGTCGCCGAAAACTACTCGAGTCCCGAAACGGAGTACAACACAGAACACGCCGACGAAGCACTCCACTACGAATACGATGAGAGTGCTAACAACGGAGCGTCCGGAGGTTCGGCTACCGCGACGGGTTCGGCGGCAAGCATCATCGAGTTCGCAAGAAACGCTATCGGAACGCCGTACGTTTGGGGTGGTGAATCCTCGGCTGGATATGATTGCTCCGGACTCACTCAAGCGTCTTACCGGTCTCAAGGCAAAACGCTTCCTCGTACAGCCGCCCAGCAATACCAGGCGACTACGTCGGCTAAGATCCCCTATAGCCAAGCCCAACCTGGTGACCTTCTCTTCTGGGGCAACTCAGGTGGAGTCTACCACGTCGCGATCTACACGGGTAACGGACGAATGGTCCACGCCCCTGTTCCTGGTGACGTCGTCAAAGAAGTTCCCGTCTATTTCTCGAACATGATGCCTTACGTAGGGAGAATGTAATGCTTATCCCAAGTTTCCCTGTCTCTGCTCCTGTGAAACTCCCCGTGAAGGAGGACTACTCCGCGGGTGGATTCGCCTTCTCAGTCAAAGAAGGTCTCTACCCTCTCCCCGATAGAGGCACAGAGGACCTCCAACTCCCTGATATTGTAGGCTTCAATGAGTAAAGCATACTTCTCTTGCGCTGGACAATCAATCTCGGTGGTAGTCGTAGGGTACTCGACCACTCTCGGGACCCAACTTCTCGGCTCACAGTTGAGAGACTCGAGGCAAAACTACCCGATTAGGGCTCGTCAAGGTTCACTCTCCCTCAAGCTTCAGATGAGAGGCTATGAGGAGCAAGTCTCCTTAGCGGACTTCTTCCGAGGAAGCCATCTTCTCTCCGCAGCCCGAGTTGACCCTCTCGTGAGATTCACCTACCCGGAACTTGGGATGGATTACTTGGGCTACATCCCTGATATTCCTGCAGGATTGACGACTGGAAACTTCTTCCCAACCGTCACAGTCACGATGTCTCTCGCCTCCGACCTCCTCATGGGAAGAACCTACACGTCTTCTTGGGGTACTTCGTGGGACAAAGTCACTGGAGGCAAAGTCAACATCGACCGGTTGAGGCAAAAAGACGCCTCCAAGAAGTCGTCAAGCAAAGACAAAGCCCTAGAAAATAACCCGCCTGAGAAACCGCCGGCCTACTTGAAGGACTGGGAGTAATGTCCGAGAAAACACTAGTCTACGCACCTGAGGTGCAAGTCATTGTCCAGCCGAGACAACACCCCGGGGAGGAGCTTGACATCTCGAGTGACGTCATCTCCGGCTCTGTATCGCGTTCTATAGACTCGGTCTCTCACGGATCCATCGTCCTCAACAACCGTAGAGGGCGCTATACTGGTGGAGGCTACCAGATCGAGAGAATGGACCGCATCACTGTCTCCCTCAAGAAGAATAGCTCGTGGTATCGTGTCCTCACCGGATATATCACCAAAGTCCCGCTTGTCTCACTCTACCCGTCGACTTGTACGATCGACTTCCAGTGCTCTCTCAAGCGTCTTCTCAACACTTACTGGGATCCTGGCCTCCCGGCTTCACTCAACCTCCTCAAACCCGACAATGATGAAGTCGACAAGGGTGCGGCGGGTATCCTCCAGCGTCTCCTGGTAGACGTTGCGGGATGGAGTCAACCTGAGATTCTCATCTCGGAGATTCCTGAGAGACTCACGAAACTCGCCACCGAGTACGCCGAAGACTACTCCCAGGAAGAACTCATGGAGCAAGTCTTCAAACTTCTCGGTGTCAAAGGGAGTGTCGGGTCAGATCAAGGAACCGTGACTGGATCTTCGGCCGATGTTGACCTCTTCTTGAAAGGCCTCCGTGAGAGAGAGTCGAACGGAAACTACACGATCAAAACCTCGATGGCCAACTCGGACGCCTCAGGTGCATACCAGTACATCACCACTACGTGGAACAACTATAAAGGCTACTCGGAAGCCTACCTCGCTCCACCCACCGTCCAGGATGAGAGAGCTCGAGCCGATGCCCTAGCCGCTTTCGGCACGTATGGCGATTGGCAAAAAGTTGCAGCCCACCACATCTACCCTGCGTGGGCGGATGATAAGAACAAGTGGAGCCAAAACGTTCCCAACAACCCCCTCACGATGTGGGACTACGTTAACGCCGTATGCAAGTACATGGCCTCCGGAGGCTCGTCTGGGGACAATAAGACCTCTACGACCTCCGGTGGAACCTCCTCTGAGACACTTATTTGGCCGTGTGAGGGTACTCCAACCATCGAAGTCAAGTTCGGCGCTGGTAAGACAGGCGTCGTCATCACCTCACCGAGCATGTCTTCGGACGGCGTCAAAGCGGCTTTGTCAGGTAAGGTGACCAACGTAACCGACAAGCAAGTCATCGTCCAATCCTACGATAGCAAGATGACCTATAGTGGACTCACGGAGGTTTCGGTCCAGAAAGACCAAATCGTCCCGCAAGGCACTGTCTTAGGCAAAGCGGAGAGACTCACCTTCAAGATTTGGTGGAACGGGAAGTTCCTGGATCCTCAAGACCAGGTGGGTAAAGCCTACGACGTTACTACGGGTGACCAAACATCTGGAGGAGGAACTACTTCCCAGGGTGCCTCTAAGAATAGAGTGAACGAACTCCTCTTCTCCCACCGTTTCGGAAACTTCCGTGCGGATGCACTCTCCCTGGCACTCAAGGGTGACAAAGCCATCGTCAACGATCAACCCCTCTTCAAGTCGATCAAGCAATTCACGGCCGCTTCCTTGAGGTCCTTCATGTCCGGACCCAACGGAGAATTCGTAGCATTCTTCCCCGACCCGTTCGGACTCTACGGGACTAAAGCGAAACTCTACCTGGAAGACGTCGAGATTCTCGACTTTGGCATCGACGTTAGTGACGACCCCATCACCACACACGTCTTCACTTTCGGCTCTCGAACCGGAGATGGTTCGTCTATTAGCACTGGTGACCTTCTCGGTGGAAACACTATCTCACTCGAGAACGACTTCGTGAGAGAACTAGTCGTCAAGGGGAGTCCTCTCCCTGGCGTCTCGGACGAGGATTGGCCAAGCGTCTTCATGAAGCGTTTCGGCAAGCGTCCTCTTAGAAACGACGTACCGAACGTCAAGAGTGGACCTTTCGAGTGGTTTATCTCGCTTCAAACCTTCATGCAAAAGTGGTCGGAGCAATACAACACTCGAGTGAGGTTCACCTTCATGCCGGAACTCTACCCAGGCATGAGAGTCTACGTGAAGTCGTACGGAGTCCAGGTCTATGTCCAAGCGGTGACTCACACGTTTAGTTACGAGAGTGGATTCTCGACCTCAGCAACCATCAATTCGCCCTCCGTGGTTGGAGACTCCTCTATTGACGGGTTGACTTCAGGGGCTGACTAAAGAACGCACCCTCCTACGGTCCTTCTAAGTAAGGAGACCTAGTTCTCCTTGTAGACCTCGTTCTACAAAAGAAAAACTATCCCAGTCAAAGAACCTCTAAGAGTAAAGAAGGAGTGAGATGACCAGATCGCTGAGAATTACGGACGGAGACCTCACAGTGACTCCATCCGGGGTGAGTCTCGTGTCGAAAACCGAGAAGCTAAGACAAGACCTCTCCCTCTGGCTCCGTGAAGTCTTCGGCGTAGACCGGTTCCACCCCTACTACGGGTCGACTTTGGACTCGTACGTAGGCCAGGCAATGAGACCGCAGGAGATCGCCTTCCTGAAAAGTGAAGTAGTGAGAGTGCTTCAAAACTACCAGAAAGTCCAGCAACTCGGGATGAGAGAAAATCCCTCACTCTACTCTCCTGAAGAAGTGCTCGCCGAGGTCATTTCGGTGAACCCCCACTCGAACTATGACTCCCTCAAAGTCGACATTGTCTTCCGAAACGGAGCGGGTCAAATCAACACGGTGAAAGCAGGCGCGAAATGAGAACCCCGGAGCAAGTCTCTAAAGACATCCGAGACTACTTGAAGGTAACCGACCCCTCCATCTCAGCCGAAATCGGTACGCCTGAGCGCAAGATCATCGACGCGGTCTCCGAAGTGGTCTCGAACGCCTACCTCGACACAGCGGTTTCCACCACCTCCTGGGACATCGACGCCAAGACGGGTATTGAACTCGAGCAACTAGTCGGACTCTTCGGCTTTGGACGCCTCCAGGGTAAGAGAGCCTCCGGAGTATGCACTTTCACGCTTAAAACTCCGGCCACGAACACGGTGGTGATTCCGGCGGGAGCTGTCGTCTTCGTCCCTGAAACGGACACAGCGCCTCGAATCAACTACCAGGTCACTGTTCCAGCCTTCATCAACCGAAACGAAAGCACCACAGAACTCCACGTTGAATGCTCCGTGGTTGGCACAGTTGGCAACACTCCCGCCAAAACGGTCGTAGGCTACTCCACCTCACTTGGTGTCGGAACCCTCGTCAACCCCAACTCGTTCACTGGAGGAGTTGACCCCGAAACCGATTCGGAGCTTAGAGCGCGTTTCCGCAACACTTTCCTCCGATCACTTGTAGGAACGGAAGACTTCTACGAGGCTCTCATCGAGCAACTCCAAAAAGTGACGAAGGTCAAGGTCGTAGGCCCTATCTCGCGTCGTGAAGTGCAACTCCAAATGCAAAACCAACGCGTTGAGGTGCCTCAAATCGACACGAAGTACGTTTGGCCTCTCGGAGACTACATCAAGACCGATGAAGGACACCTCACTCGTGGAGTCCACTACAACCCCGAGTACAAAGTACCTCTCATCATTCATGCGATTAGTGAACAACTCTTCCCGACAGGTACGACTTTCTCCCTCTCCTACGAGTACGTCTCCACTAAGTCGCGTAACGATCCGGCCAAAAACGTTACGAACAAGGTGGATGTCTTCGTAGAAGGTCGCGATCCCGTCTCTGTACTCGACATCACTTCGGTCAACGAGGCGTCGAAGTTCACGTCTGGTGAAAGCGACCTTCTCAACGTCAAGAACTTCGTGAGACTCGGCACGAACACGAATCCGAAGGTAGGCTCACTCTTCTCTAGACTAGGCCACGCCCCGATTCTCTCCCTTCCGTCGACGATTGAGGTAGCTTCCAAGGAATACAAGCTCGGAACCCATTTTTATCCCGTGGTGTCTACGACGGTTGAGAGGGGCTCATCGCTTGAAATCTGCGGAATCGAGTGGCTTAACCCGCCTCTCGCTGGAAGCATCTTCAACGTCGAGTACATCTACGATAGAACCCCGGAGTTAGCTGGAGCGCTTCTAGACCAAAACAGGCAAATCACGACCGATGTCCTAGTCCACGCCGCCCAATACCGGAGTCTTAGAGCGAACGCCTTCATCATCTACGAGACTGGATATGACACTCGAACCGTTGACGCCTCCATCAAGAAGGCTTTGACGGATTGGGCGTCTAAGATCCAGTTCGGCGACTGGATCCAGTTATCCGACATCGAGCATTGCATTCACGGAGTGGTTGGGGTAGACGCCGTGAGGATCCCCCGCGCTTCGGATGGCGTACAAAACTACGGCGTCCAGAGTCTCTTCGGGGACAAGACGACGATCCAGACCTTCACTTTCGACTTCAAGCTTGAAGACGATGAGTTGCCTCGATTCGACGACTTCACCTTCACGCGTAAGTCTACGAACACGTTCGGAGAGCAGTGATGTCTAACACGCTTCCCTTACCCTACTTCCCTCCTAAGGGTACCCAAAAGCTCATGGATCACTTCGATGAGAATGTGTACTCTAGAAGTGAGAGGAGCCACCTCTACCGTTTCCTGGAGGCACTCTCGGGAAGTGCCGGGGCCGGAGACTTAAATCGTCAAAGCCTTCTCTTGAGGCTTCAAGCTTCGGTTGAGAGTTTGCAGTTTCGTGACATTGATGGACTCTTCTCCAACCTCTTTCGACTCAACCGTCTCCCGGAGGAGTCGTATAGCTTCAACCCCACCACCGATAGCTTGACGTCCGACCAGTGGGATGAGGTCAAGGTTAAGGATGAGAGGTACAAGAATCGCTCCGTGAAGTTCCTGGAGGCATGCACCGTAGCGAGTACGGTTGAAGGGTTCCGACTTGTATGTGAAGCGATTCTCGGAGTCTCAGCCGATATCTTCGAGGTGTGGAAGTACGCGAAGAACCCCACAATTTCGGGGGATTTAGGTAGGGCGGCAACTTTAACAGGGACTGGACGCTTCATCAACGAAGTAGTCGTCACTCCTCACAAAGTCAACTTGAGTAGTGAAGAGACGGCGAAGCTCCTACGCTTCCTAGACCTCGTGAAGCCTCAGGATAGCATCGTCACTGTTGACCCTCGTGGTCTTTCGGTGCATAAAGAGATTACTCCCGGTGGGGTAGGAGCAACCGACTCGTACTTCGAAGTGCAAAGATTCGTCACAGGCATCCCCGACCTGGCCGCCATTCCGGAACCCGAGTACTTAGCGGAGGAGGTTTGGGACCAGCGAAACTGGCTTTCGGCGGATCAAAAGAAGGAGTCCCCGACCACGGCTCTCAACTCGACTCAAGAGTTCTCTCTCGTCTATAGGCAAGTGAAAGTCCAAGGACGACTCGGGGGCACGGGTATCACTCGCATTTCGTATCAAAGCCAAAAAGCTCCAGGTTCGGAGAGGGTTAAGGAGCCGAGTTACCAAATCGAAGCCCCGATCCAGAAATGGACGGAGTGGCTTCCGGTGCCTAAAGCCGACTCTCCGGACAACTACCCAGGTGGCAAGTTCGGTGTAACGCCTTTCGCTCCGCCTGCGAAGACTCAAACCGGCGAAAACTACACGTTCAAGTATTCGTCACAAGCCGAATACTTCGAAGAGTTCAAGGCTCAAGTGGAGGAGCAAAACGGAGAGTTCCTCGGAGAAACGGCCTACCGACTCCCGATCTCGAACGAAGTCACCCAGAAGAAGTATTCGGCTGGAGACTCTCTAGCCACCGAAGAACTACTAAGCTCTAGAACAACCACCCCGTGGTTTAGAGGAGGAGAAGAGTAATGTCCGGATTACGCGTAGATGGCCTCCCGTATTGGCTCGTTGAAAAGCAAAAGAGCGAGAGTACGAATGACGAGAAGCCGAAGACCGAAGGTTGGCTCTCGCATCTCCGCAAGAGAAGTGACGAGACCGCCGAGATTCTCCAATACGACTTCAACACCCCGTCCTCCATCGGGGTGGTTTCGTTTGAGGTGAAGCTCACCTCCTCCACTCTCACCTTCTACTACACCAATAGAAACGGCAAACTACTCCCCGTCCTGGACAAAAACGGTGTAGTCCTCCAGATTCAAGTAGGCGAAGGCGAGGGATCCATCCAGGTCTCGAAGGAAGTCTACCCGATCGTCGCCACTTCTTTCGAGATTCACGCCGTAAGACGCATTGAACCTGGTGAAAACCCCGATGAACTCGTCCAGTTGGGGTTAAAGAACATCGAAATCAAGAGGCGAGTCTACACGAGACGGGATGCTTCGGGCGGTATCCCGGACACGAAGGACTCGCTCGGCAACTTCGTCACTCATGTAGTCAAAGACTGGGACGCAAACAAGGCCATAGACAACAATGAGACCTCCTTCTGGAAGTCGGCTCCGCAACCCTCCCCTGAAGCGGTAACAGGACTCTACGTCGACTGTCGAGACAAAGAGGGCAAAAGTCAGGTAATCGACCGTCTTTGGATCGATCCGGTCTACACAGGCCAACAACTCAACCTCTATTACTCGACTTTCCAACCCACTGGGTCTTTTAGACTAGACGAAACGGCCTTCTCGCCTAAGACCTTGACGGGTACTCGTACGGCTTCGGGTCTCTATGACGCTACGGTCGTTCTCGACTCTCGTAAGCTTGGACTCCCCTCCAAGAACGAGAAGTTTTGGATCGCGGGCTCCTTTGAGAGAGATAGCAGAGTGACCGACACCGTGACACTCTTCTCTATCCCCGGCTTCACATTCACCCTAGTCCCGAACGGGGGTTTTAGCTTCAACTCTTCCTATGTTGTACAAACGCCTGGACTCAAGTTCAACGAACCTGTTTTCTGGAGTCTCTCTAGAGGCGACAACAAACTCGTTACGATGCGGGTTCGGAATAAGGGTGGGAGGACTATAGAGGGGTCATACTACATCCAGTCGAAGACCGAGTGGGGAGACATTACGCAGAGAGCTCCTCAAACAACTCTCCGCCACCTCATCATCAAGCATGGAGAGTTGAACAATTCTACTTGGGAGACGCTTACCAACGACCCCGAGTCGTATTGGTTCCCGGCACCCGTCATCGAGTCGAATGACGGAGAAGTCCCCGAAACTTCTCTCACGAATGCGGTTCTAGCGGTTGACTGGACGAAGGAAGACACGCCTCGTGGTGGTATGGACTCGTCCTTCTTCTCATCTCTCGTGTGGACTCCTATTTGGGCTGACTATGTACTCCACAAGGGATGGTACTTCTTCCCTCAACCGAGACTCATGACGTTCTTGAAGCTCGAGATCACGAACCTCACTGAGGAGCCCTACCCGATTTGGGAGCCGGGCATCGAAACCTCCTACGCGACTTTCCCTCTTGACGTCAAGAAGACTGCTCGAGAAATCGCCACCGCCTACAAGACCACGAACACCACGATCATTGACACAACCACTACAACTAACACGAAGACCTACACCGACGGTTCACTCTCTAGCGACACTACGACGATTGAAAAGAACCAATCCTCGAGTTCTACGTCTTCCCGTGGACGCACTCGGAAGAGAAGCAATTATGACCTCGAAATCGAGGTTGGTAAGAGGACGATTTCGAATACACCGGTCTATTTCGATAAGAAGTATCCGATCTCTTGGACTACGGAGAAAGCGTCTTCGGTAGTCTACCGTGGAAGTCATGCACAGAAATCGACCTCCCACCGCACTTCCGAGAGTGAGAGAACCTACACTACAGGTGGTGTGAAGTGGGTCGCTCAAGCGCGTTACTACACCGTGGTACGAGGCGACTATCTCATCAAGATTGCTTCCCGTTACGGCGTGAACTGGCAAGACATCTACCGAGCGAATCAAAGCCTCATCGACAGTGACTACCGAGTTAATCTTCTCCCCCGACGCTATCCCGGATGGTGGATTTTCCCCGGCCAGCAACTCCGCATCCCCGGTGAGGATCTCGTCCAGGTTGACACAACCGAGACTCACGTCGAGAGAAAGAAGTCGAATATCGGCGTCTCAACCGTGACGACCTACAACACCGACGTCACCAAGGAAACTACTACCCTAACCACTCGTGAGAGATTCACCACCACCTCCGTACACCGCTACGATACCAAGACCGTCAAGAGGGATGTTGAACTCGGCTATTTCGCTGGAATCAAGGAGCTCAAAGTCTTTAGAGCGGATTGGCTCTCGAACGCCGACCTCGACGTCTACCGCGTAGAGGACTACACTACGGGAGAGTTTACGCTTACTGGCTGCAAGAAAGGTGAAGGAGTCGTAACAGCCTATTGGAATAATGCAACTGTAGTCTCAGATGTCTTCCCGTCGATTTCGAGGTACACTCAAGTAGGTCTCCAAGTCGTTGACCGACCCGATAGAAGATACTCGCTTCTTAATGAGAGCAAACTCACCATGAACTTCGGACGTCTCTCGACCAAAATCGCCAGTGAACGTTTCACCTTCAATGGTAAGTCCGGTTATCTCCGCGTTAAGGTGAAAGTCTATTCTCTCAAGCCTGGAACTACGTATACACTTAACTGCGGTGATTCAACCGTACACTTCACCAGTGTTTCTTCAAACGCCTGGGAGGAGTTTGAGACTACCTACCTTCCGGTGAAGCAGGCAAATAATCTCTATTTCTCCTCGGACTACTCTTACGGCTTCTATCTTTCGTCTATCGAACTCTTCGAGAGGACGATCAAGTACGAGCTTTCGAATGACGGTGGAGTTACCTACCTCGATGCTACGAACGCTATCCTCGACCCGAACTCTCGACTTGTCTTTCCTCAACTCGGTAACAAGATGAAGCTCAAAGTCACCATGATGAGTAATACGGACTATGTGTACTCGTGCGAAATTACCCCGCACTACGAAGTTGAACGGTAGTCAAGTTGACCTTTTATAGGTTTTCCTATAAAATATAGGTATGAATACAACGAAAGTCTTCACGAGTATGGAGGAGCTCCAAAACCTCCTCCACGACTCGGACTCAAAGAAGACCGCTGTGATCCTACCTGGAAAGGGCGACTTCCCCAAACAGCAAAAGGTCTTCATCGAGAAGTTCTCACTCATTAGCCAAAAGAAGCTTCCTCTAGAAGTCATCCCAGTGCAGGGAAGTCTCCACGTCTTCTTCAAGAACCCTTTCGACAACCCTGAAGACGTTAGTGAAGAGCTCAACAAAGTAGGCCTAGACGTCCTCTTATCCCAGGAAAGCATCAACCTCTACCGAGAACTCCAGGCCTACACCAACCCTCTCGACATTCCTGGACTCACTCTCAAGAGAGGGCAAGAGAAGAGTTCACTCTTCCCCTACCAAACCCTCGCACTCAACCTGGCTTTAGAGAGAAAGAAGTCGGGTGACCCCTTCTACTTCTTCAACATGGGAACGGGAACGGGTAAGTCGGTGGTTGCCGCGGCCGGATCGCAGTACCTCATCAACCAAGACGAAGTCGACTTAGTCCTCTTCTTCACGCTTCGAACCGTGAAGCCGGAGATCAAGAGACTCTACGAGACCTCTACGACACTCACTCCTTGCATTCCGGATAGAGACAAGGCGACGAGAAAGCGCTTCTATGACTTGGAGGAGTACTTCAACGTCTACATTCTCAACTATGAGAAAGCCCGTAGGTCGGTCGATTTTGAGCTCCTCAAGAACCTCATCGAAGGAAAGCGAGTCCTCTTCGTACTAGACGAGGTCCAGAAAGTGGTGAACGGGAACCAGGCACGTGAAGGTCTCCAATCGCTTTTCAAGGCTTGTACGCCCATAATTTGGCCTATGACGGCGTCCGTGGTAGGCAACTCCGCCGAACGCTACTTCAAGGTCTTCCAGTGGTCGAAGAAGAACCCGTTCGGGACCCTTAAAGACTTCCGCAAGGACTACCTCGACCACGTTGAGAAGAGAACGTACAAAGTTCGCCTCCGGTCAGGTCGAATCATCGAGCAGGAGAATCGCAAGTACATCTATAGCCTAGACAAAGTGCGTTTGGCCCCGAGAAGGGTACTCCCCTACTCTCTCGCGATTCGAAAGTCCGATCCAGGCGTCCGCGAGTACTTCAAGGAAATGTCGTTCCAAGCGATCCCTCTCCAACTCTCGAAGGAGGATCGTGAACTCTACGACTACCTCGAGGACCTGT